>ULNP01047218.1_pt1 | contig 20494 bp, 17 predicted proteins | sample 1951941 | NCBI WGS metagenome assembly ULNP01 (sample SAMEA4835579, study PRJEB28245) | human gut metagenome | biome: gut microbiome; material: fecal sample | place: Denmark | collected 2008
AGCCATGCCGTTCACCATGTCCTTGACCAGGAAAAAATAAAGCAGGACAATCGGCACCGCGATGAACACGCTTCCCGCCGCAAATCTTGCAAATTCCGTCTCATCGAGGCTCATCAGACCGACCGCCACCGTATACAGGTTCTTTTCCTTCAGCAAAAGCTTCGGCAGAATAAAGTCGCTCCACGGCCAGGTAAAAGAAGAGAGCGCAGTATAAACGATGATCGGCCGGGAGAGCGGCAGATTGATTTTCATAAAAACCTGAAAATTCGTGGCTCCGTCAATTCTCGCCGCCTCGTCGATCGCCTTGGGAATCGTATCGAAAAAGCCTTTCTGCGTCAGATAGCCCATCGGCGCTCCCGCACTGTAGATTAAGATCAGTCCCCAGAGATGATTGATCAGATTAAACTGCGTCATCAGAAGGTACACCGCAATCATTCCCATAAAGGAAGGAAACATTCCGAGCACCATCGTAATCTTCATCATCGGTTTGCGCGCCGCGAACGTAAAACGTGACATGGTATAGGCGGTCAGAATCACCAGAAACGTGCCGAGGATGCAGCTGCCTGCCGCCACAAAAAGTGTATTGGCAAACCAGCGCGGATAGTTGTACAGTGCCGTATCCGTAAACAGCCGTTTGAAGCTCACCAGACTGTATCCGGCCGGGAAAAAACCGTCAAACGAATAGATCGTTCCCGATTTGGAAAACGATGCAAGGATCAGCCACAGGCACGGAAAGAAGAATACAAACGCCACTGCAAGCAATATGAGATAGGTCATTCCGGTATCGAGGATTCTTCCTGCGGACATCCGCCGCTTTTTCTCTGTTTTTCTGCTCATTGAAACGTATCCTCCTCCCTGTAAGACGGTGACTTTATGTAAACCACAAGTGATATTGCCGATGTGATAAAGAAAATAATCAGACTGATCGCCGCGCCGATGCAGTAATAATTGTTGTCGATGGACAGGTTATAGAGCCAGTTAATCAGAAGATCCGTATCGCTCGCAAGGAAATAGCCGTCCATATACAGCCCGCCCCGCAGGAAGTAAAAGATCCCGAAATTATTGAAATTTCCGATAAACTGTCCGATCAGCACCGGCATTGTCGAAAAAAGCACGAACGGCAGCGTCAGTTTCCGGAACTGCTGCATGCGTCCCGCCCCGTCAATGCGCGCCGCTTCATATAAGGAAGCATCCCGGTTTGACAGGATTCCTGTGGCGAGCAGCATGATCTGCGGTGTACTGATCCAGCAGTTGACCAAAAGTCCGATCAGGCGCGCCGTCCACTTGGCATCGAGATCCAGAAAGCCAACCGCACTGCCCCCGTGCGCCACAATGATCTGATTGACCGGTCCGCCGTAAGAAAACATGAACTTAAACGCCAGCAGGGTGATAAATCCCGGAATTGCGTATGCCAGCACCGGAAATGCGCGCCAGATGGCTTTTCCCCTGACGCAGTCTTTATTCAGGAGCAGCGCCAGCCCGAGACCGGCAAAATAATTGAGTGCAGTGGAGACAAGCGCCCACACGACATTCCATCCCAGAATCTTAAAAAAGGTCGGTGCAAACTGCGTCAGCGTCAGCAGTTTTTTAAAATTTGCAAGTCCCACCCAGTCCACGAGTTCCGGGGGTACAATGTCTCCGCCATAGTTCGTAAATGCAATCAGGATCATGAACAGAACCGGCAGGATCTGAAAGATGAATACACCGATGACCGGCAGCGCGAGCACCGTGACATAGAACTTTTTGTCGAGCAGCTGTGCCGCCTCCTCGCGGAAGGACAACACGCTTCTTCCCTGCTCGATCCGCTTCTGCATCCGGTAGGTGTCGCGCACGTTTCCACAGTAGATACACACAAACGCCGCCAGAACGATCCACGCAAATATTCCCATCAGCAGCATGACAACCGAGTTATCTCCCTCTACGCCAAGCCATGCATCCCCTCTGGTCGTACCCAGTGTAAAAAAACCGGCGAGATCACGACACCCGCGCATTGCCATATAGCAGATCATCAGGACTTCCGCCAGGAAAAAGCACACGCCTTTTCCCTTTGCGCCATAGCGGAACTGCCCTGCCCCCATGATGACCATTGATAATTTTACGTTCCCGCTGCTGTCACCAAACCAGGCAGCAGCACGCTTTATTTTTTGCTTCATACCGTTCTCTCCATATCTGCTACTTTAACGTATATATTGCGTCATGGATCTGTGTATCCACCTGTTCCAGCCCGCTCTTTAGCGCAGGCAGATCCTGATACTTTTTCCCACTGCCGCTTCGGAACGCGTCCTTCGCTAAATCTGTAAAAAAGGTCTGTGCCGGCGTCCAGATCTGCGACACCTCGGAGATGGACGGCATCAGCACCACATTTCCGTTCTCGAGATTTGCATAGATTTTCTCCGATACGTCCCCCGCACTCTCCGCCGCATCGCCGCGCGCCGGTGCAATTCCGAGCATCTCGCTCCGTCTGGTGACCATCTCATAGCTTGTCGCAAAATCAATAAATGCCAGGCAGGCATTCGGCGCCTTGGTGTACGCGCTCACTGCGTATCCGTTGACTCCGCCCATCGCTTTCATATCGATCAGTACCGGATCGCTCTCCGACAGATCGCCGCTTTCCGGAAGCTTCGGCAGTGTCGTCATGATCAGATTCTGCTTTGCTGTCTCCCTGGCTTCCTCCTCGTTCATGCCCTCCGCCTCGTATTCTTTTTCCAGTTCATCTGCGAACGTGGAGTACATATCCGGTGTCGAGAGCGTCGCAAAATAGGTGCCATCCCCCAGTTTGCTGTATGCGTTGGTTGTGATCGTGTCGTCGATACATTCCTCGTTCATCACACCCGCAAGCTGCTGCAGAACCCACGCGCCTTTTTCCGCCTCGCCGGCAGAAAATCCGACGTCCTCCGGGTTCGTATTCTCCTCGCCGAACACATAGCCGCCGTAGGAAAATAAGAATCCGCTGGAAAAATACACATCGTACAGCGACTTCATATACCCGTACTGCGCCGGATTTTCTTCATGGCGTTCTTTGGAATATGCATACAGATCGTTCCAGTTCTCCACCATATCCGGCACGCCGTTCTGATCCTCATCCCAGTTCTCCTACCAGTCCTCCGGCAGCAGATCCGCCCGATAGTACAGCATCGGCGCCTGCACATTGACCGGGACACCGCAGCAGTAGGTCGTGCTGTCCACGGTCGTCTCATATGCCTTCCACGCGCTCTCCGGAATCTGCTCATAGCAGGACAGCTGCTGTACCGGAAGCGGATAGATATGTTTTCCCTTGGCGTACTGCATGATGACATCGTTCGCCTGGTATAACACATCCGGTCCATAGCCATAAGGTCCGTCATTTGCCAGATCCAGGTACTGATCCATGTTGGCATCCACCGCCGTGATTCCCTGATCGGCGTACGCCTCATTGAATGCGGTAATCAGCTCCTCAAAATATCCCTTGGAAATGGCGGTGTCATTTTCCAATACCCGGATCGTGACATTCTCCTCCAGTTCACCGTCAAAAACACTGCTTCCGGATACCGCGGCAGCGCTGCCGCTCTCCGTCGTCTTCTCCCCCGTCGTCTTCTCATCCGCACATCCTGCTGCCGCAAGGACGGCTGTCAGAAGTAACAGTGCCACCTCTTTTTTTCGTTTCATCTGCTTCCTCTTTTCTGCGGAATTTCCGCCCATATCAATCCAACGCTTCCCTCTGCTCTCTCACAATCAGATACCCTTCCGGCTCCACGCAGACGCCGCAGGTCATTTTCCCATCACCAGCTGCCGGAAGAACCGATGCCCGGTGAGCAGAAAGCACCTTGCTGTCCGCTTTCAGGCAATGTTCCTGCTGCCTCTGCTCCTCCGTCATATTGATGTACAACGATACGCCCTCGCCCCCGGCCTTCCGCCTGACACAGAGCATCCCGTTTTCCGCTGCAAGCTCCACATTTCCGTCGGTGATCGCGGTGCAGCTGCGGATATGCGTCAGCTCCGTCAGCTTCTTTCGCACGTCGGTATCGGTGTGCACCTTTTCCCAGTCAAAGCATCTGCGGGAATCCGGATCATAGCCGCCCGGCGTGCAGATTTCCGTACCGTAATAGATGCACGGTGCTCCCGGGAATACCATCTCCAGTGCAAGCGCCGCCAGCAGTCTGTCGGGATTCTCCCCGACTTCCGAGTAAAAGCGGTGCGTGTCGTGCGAATCGAGAAGATTTAACATCATCCGGTTCACCGGCTCCATGTTGCGCATCAGGTTGGACGACAGCTTTTCCGCCATCTGTTTTGCATCAAACGTTTTTCTCGCAAAATAATCCAGGCAGGCTTTGGTAAATGCATAATTCATGATACTGTCGTACTGGTCGCCGCGCAGATACGGATATGCATCATGCCAGTTCTCCCCGATAATGACCGCATCTGCTTTTTCCTTTTTGACCGCCTCGCGGAAGCGCCGCCAGAACACATGCGACACCTCATCCGAGACGTCCAGCCGCCAGCCGTCGATTCCGTATTCCCGGATCCAGTAGCACGCGATCCCGATCAGATATTCCTGTACCTCGCGGTTTGCCGTGTCAAGCTTTGGCATATAGGTACACTCCGCAAAACATTCATAATTCGCCCGGCTTGGAACCGGATATGCCCCGTCGATCAAAAACCAGTCGTAGTAGGGTGATTCCGCTCCTTTTTCCATGACATCGCAAAACTGCTGCATCTGCATGCTGCAGTGATTGAACACCGCATCCAGCACAATCCGGATTCCGTGGGCATGCGCCATGCGCACGAGTTCCCCGAATTCTTCTTTTGTCCCGAACTGCGGATCAATCTGCATATAATCCATCGTATCATACTTGTGATTCGATATCGACCGGAAGATTGGTGTCAGATAGATCGCCGTAATTCCAAGGTCCTTCAGATAGTCCAGTTTTTCGATAATTCCACAGAGATCTCCGCCCGCAAAACTTTTCGGTGTCGGCAGCGCTCCCCACTCCATATTGATATAGGAGCGGTCCTTTTTTGTATTTCCACAGAAAAAACGGTCCACAAAAATCTGATAGAACACCGCGCTCTTCATCCATTTTACCGTCGGCAGTACGTCATTGCGGTTGATGTACGGCATCTGGAAGAAATTGTAAAATCCCTCCGCGAAATTATATTGTAAGACGACGCCGTCCTCGCAGAAGTAATACGTCGTGCCCTGCTGCCGGATACAAAATACGTATGCCAGCCTTACGTCCGTGAGCACGAGGGTCGTCTCATAGTAATGATAAAGCCGGTCCGTATAACGTATCTCCATCGGAATCTGCTCTCTGCTTTGCTGAAACTGATACTTGCCCGCATAGATTAACGTTACCGACGCGTCCGCGTCTTCCTTCGCCATCCGGAGTCTTATCACCAGTTTTTTCTCTCCGACTGCAAAACAGTACTGGGAATCCGGTATGTGTAAAATTGCACTCTCATTCATTGCTCTTTCCTCTTTATTCTCTATCCCTTCATTCTCTTCTTCCCGATTCCCTTATTGACAAATCCGGGCAAATTCTATATAAATGGAACATAGAATTGCTCATTACAGGGGAGGACATTATCTTGAGTCAGAAAATCACGATCCGGGACGTTGCCCGCGAAGCCGGCGTATCGGTTGCCACCGTTTCATACGTGATCAACAACCGCACCGACATGCGTATCAGCGACGCAACCCGCAAAAAAGTTCTTCAGGTTATCAACCTTTTAGACTACACTCCCAACCAGTCCGCCAAGGCACTGGCGACAAGCCGCAACCGGATGGTCGCACTCTATCTTGACACTGATGTCCCGGCTCTTAAGCGCGCGGAGCAGATGTATCTGCTGGAATGTTTCTCCACCTTTCTGCATGCGCAGGATTATGATCTCATCTATCTCAGCCGCACATACACGGAAAAATACGATGCTGCTGACGCGATCGTGGCCTACGACATTTCCGAAGAATATTTTCATCAGATCGGCGACAACAATTTCAGTCCGCTTCTTGCCTTGGACTGCCGGATCGGCGATCCCCTGTTTTTTGAAATCTATTCCGATTATGCACAGATGGCAACCGGAGCGCACACGTTCTTTTCCGGCGAGCCCTATTGTTTTCTCTCTCTCGACACGTCAAACGCCGGGAAGAAATCTTACGCCGCAGACATGTTTCCGGAAGTACATTATGTAAACTCCCCTTCGGAACTGGCACCGTTTTCCGGCCGGAACCTGCTCGTGACGGATCACACGCTGTACGAGCTGCTGGCGTCCACCGCAAATGTCTGCTACCTGCCATCTTTCTCTGCACGTAAGTTCCAGGTATTATTTGACTGCATGAACAGCGCGCTGCGCCGTGAGCCGCTGCAGCAGCACGCCATTGCAGTGTCATAAAGCTGTTTTATTCCACGTCCACCGTCAATACCTGCTCTGCGGGATCATACGTGAACACATAGGTGCCGCTCTCCGCTGCGATCAGATTCTCCCCGCCGCCTTCCGTCACATGGGAAAGGCTGGTGTCATCCCCGCCGCCAATGTTTGTGTAGCGGATATATTCGGTTCCTGCGCTGCTGGTATCCCCGACGGTCACCATGGAGGTAAACATAAATTCATCTCCCTCCGTCAGATCAATCTTTAAAGTGTATGTGCCATCCTGCTCGGTAAACTTCGTCTCATCCGAATACACATCTTCCCATCCGGTCACAATCGCACCCTTGATGTAATAATCTGTCTGAACATCTCCGCCGGCATTCTCCGATGCTCCGTTGTATGTCCATGTGATCGTATCGTACGGATTGATGTTGAACGCTTCCCTGTTCTCCTCCGTATAGTTTGCGTTGTCGGTCTCGTAGGTATCCTCTCCCGGATACGTCGTCAGTGTAAACGTATAATTTCCCGCCACCGCACACTTGATATTGGAGCGTTTCACGCCGGTGTCGCCAAGGCTTCCGGAATTTTCAAAATAATCCATGCCGTCCAGTTCAATCGTATCGAGATACCCGTAGCCGCGCTGATCTCCCCAGGAGGAATCCATGGCAAACTGGAACTGGTCTCCCTCGCTTAAATCGAGCGTGATCGTATACACATTCTCGCTGTCGCTCTCCTCCTTCGTCATCTTCTGCGCATCCCCGATGACTGCTCCCCAGTTTGATTCCAGAAGTACCGGCGACGTGCCGCTTCCCACAATCGCAAACTCTCTGGTATCCTCCACATACGTCACAAATCCGGCAAACACCGAGGTGTCTTCTGTTACCGCCTGTGAAAAATCAAATTTGTGGCTCATCTGCGGTGTCGCAAACCAGCCGACAAAAATGCTTCCGTCCTTCTCTGGCGTATACTCTTTGGCGCATGCCCCTTTTTCTACCTCCTCCGTCTGCAGCACGGTCTTGCCATCCGAGTCGTAATAGGTCACAACGCAGGCTGCCGCCTGCCCGGTCTGCGCCATCTCTTCCGTTGCCCCGGTCGCATCCGTCTTCACCGCATCCGCACTTCCACATGCGGATAACAGCAGCATCCCGCTTACCAGCATTGCGGTCATTGCCACCGCCGCCCCATCATTTCTTCTTCTCATTTTTCCCTCCAACCTTTCTAATCAATTTTCTTGTTGTTTCTGATGATTAACCGGTTAAGTTTTCGTGTATTTTTTAAGCAAACCGCTGTATTCTGCAGTTTGCTTAACCGTTTAATCTATAACAAATGTAACACTCTTCCTGCAGGCTGTCAATAGTATTTTGTGCATCCCGCCCGGCACGTTTTTGTGTCATAGAAACGAAGTTTGCTATGACACAAAAAAATCCACCTTCCTACCCTGAATAGGAAGATGGATTCTTCTTACATCTGCAGCAGATATTCGATCAGTTTATGTCCCTCCGGGATAAAGTTCGTTGTCTGTGCAGCCTCGCGCTCATTGTAATGCCAGCTCTCACTGCGCTCTGCCGTGCTGTCATAGAGCAGATACGGCACATTGTCCGCCGTGTGTGTGCGCAGGGAAATCGGTGTCGGATGATCCGGAAGCACCACCATGCGGAAATCCTCTCCTGCCGCCGCAAGTCCCTCGGCGATCGGACGGATAATGCGCTCGTCCAGACGCTCGATCGCCTTTACCTTCTTTTCAACGCTTCCCTGGTGTCCCATCTCATCCGGTCCTTCCAGATGCACGTAGACAAAGTCATATCCGTCCTTCGTCAGGACATCTAACGCCGCGTTCGCTTTTCCCTCATAATTCGTATCCAGACCGCCGTTCGCACCGTCCACTGTGATGACCTTCATGGAAGTGCCGACCGCAATTCCCTTCAGAAGATCGACTGCGGAAATCATCGCGCCTTTCTTGTGGGTGCGCTCCGTAAACGGGTAGAGTGCCGGCTTTGTGCCTGCGCCCCAGAACCAGCAGGAGTTCGCAGGATTTAATCCCTTTTTCTTACGCTCGATGTTGATCGGATGATTCACCAGAATGTCATAACTCTTCTTCATCATGGTGCGAAGCGCTTCGTTCTCCGGAAGCTTGTCTCCGATCTTCTGTCCCAGCACATCGTGCGGCTGCACCAGATCCACCACCTCGCCGTTCTCCCAGATCAGACAGTGGCGGTAGCTTGTGCCCACATAAAAATGAAAAATGTCTGTCTCCAGGTCCTTCTTCACCGCTTCCAAGAGCACTGCACATTCCTCGGTACTGATCTCACCCGAACTGTGGTCGATGATCGTGCGGTCCTCGTAATTGTCCTCCTCCTCGGAAAGCGTGACGATGTTGCAGCGCAGAGCCACATCCGTGTCTTTCATTGGAACGCCGATAGAGAGTGCCTCAAGCGGAGAACGCCCCGAATAAAATTCTCTCGGGTTGTATCCCAGCACGGAGAGATTGGCAGTGTCGCTGCCCGGCTTCATGCCGTCCGGGATCGTATGTACCATGCCGATCTCACCTTTCGCTGCCAGTTCATCCATCTTCGGTGTCTTTGCATACTCTAGCGGAGTCCTGCCGCCCAGACTCTCGATCGGGCGGTCTGCCATGCCATCTCCAAGAATTACCAAATACTTCATCTCACACTTCACTTTCTGCTGTTATCAGCCTGCTGCATCACATCGGGGCCCCTGTTTTACTGTGCCACGCGGATCATCTGAAGTACACTGCCAAGCTCCGCCGCCTTTTTCTCATAATCAGCTTCGCTCATGCGCGCCGTCACAAATCCGGTCTCTCCGGATACGCCTTCCGCCGTTACATAACTTACCTCACCGAAGACTTCTTCTATGCGCTTCGCGTCTGCGGTCGTGCGCACAAAGTAGCGGTTCTCGACGTTGCGGTAATCCACCAACTCCAGTTTCTTAGAGCTCCACTCCACCGCGATATTGGTGTCCAGATGCTTCGCCATATCCACGATATCCGCCACAACTGCGCTCGCCGTTGGGAGCTTGCCGGCGCCGCTTCCGTAAAACATGGCATCGCCGAGCACATTACCGTGTACAAAGATGGCATTGAACACATCGTTGACATTGTAGAGAGGGTGTGTCGCCGGTAAAAGGAACGGCGCTACCATCGCCACATATCCGTCTCCCACCTTGTGGCTGGATGCCAGAAGCTTGATGGCTCTGCCCATTGCCTTCGCGTACCGGATGTCCGTCGCCGTGATCTTCGTAATACCCTCTGTGTGAATATCCTCAAAATCCACCTGCTGTCCGCATACCAGGGATGTCAGGATGGCGATCTTGCGGCAGGCATCGTATCCTTCAATGTCAGCGGTCGGGTCTTTCTCCGCATAACCCTTCGCCTGCGCATCCTTTAACACATCGTCGAACTCCGATCCCTCCTCGGTCATTTTCGTCAGCATGTAGTTCGTGGTTCCGTTCACAATTCCGGTGATCTCCTCGATCTCATCTGCCGTCAGACAGGAATTGAGCGGCCGGATAATCGGGATGCCGCCGCCGACGCTCGCCTCGAACATGAAATTGACATTTTTCTCCTTGGCGAGTGCAATCAGTTCCGCACCCTTTGCCGCAACGAGCGCCTTGTTGGAGGTCGTCACATGCTTTCCTGCGGTAAGCATTGCCTTTACGAACGTGTACGCCGGCTCCACACCGCCCATCGTCTCAACAACAATCTGCACTTCCGGGTCATTTGCGATCACCTTATAATCATGTACCACCTTTTCCTGAATCGGATCCCCCGGAAAATCTCTTAAGTCCAGAATATATTTTACACCGATCTCTTCTCCGGCACGCTTTGCAATGCTGTTCTTGTTGATGTCTAATACTTCCACTACGCCGGAACCGATGGTTCCATATCCCATTACCGCTACTTTGATCATACTGCCTCCACTTTCGTCTTCTATCCTATTCTGTTCCTACTCTCTTCCGAGGATCTTCACATAATGTATCCCTGTCTGCTCCTCAATGCGCGCCACCATCTGTGTCACATCTCCCGTCTCCGGCAAAACATCGACCGAGAGTGTCAGCGATGCGATCCCGTTGATCGGAATACTCTGGTGGATCGTCAGGATATTGGCGTGAAACTCTGCCACCGTCTTGAGCACAATCGACAGCAGCCCCGGCTCATCGTCCAGCTGGATGACCATGGTGATTGTCTTCCCCTTCGCCGTCTCATGAAACGGAAAAATATCATCCTTGTATTTATAGAAAGAACTCCGGCTGATCCCGACCTGCTCTGTCGCATCCTGCACGGAGTCCGTCTTCCCCGAATCCAGCAGCCGCTTTGCCTCCACAACACGAAGCAGTACATCCGGCACCGCCTTTTCCTTTAATACATAATACTGACCTTTCTCTTTCATGTTCCTCATAATCCTCTTTCTTCTGGTATCCCTCACGAGTGTATGTGTGCAGCACGCTGACACTTGTCCTCATGAGGAAGATAATAACACAAAGAGGCTGCACAGGCAACCTCTTTTGTGAATATCCGTAATAAAATTTAGTTATGGAAGCTATTCTCCCTTTAAAACTTGCGACTTCCTCCGCCGTGTGATCTGCCGCTGCTGCTCGTGTGCGTCGTACTTCTTCCGCTGTGCGAGGAGGGATGTCCGCCACTGCTGCCGCTGCTCGTTGAGATCCTGTGATGCGTCGTCGTCTGATTCACCAGACGATCTTCCTTGACGCGCAGATTGACCTTGGAATTCTGCTGGTAAGCGTAATAATATCCCTTTCCGCGCACCTTGTAACTGTTGCTGATCGTAAAATAAATGATGCAGCCGGCTCCGATGGCGACCGCCAGCACGCCGAAGATCTCCCCAAGCGTCAGAACATGGTATCTGGAAATCTTCCCCGTCTCGGAGTCATAATTATACTGCCCCTCTGAAATGCCCTTTTCGTAGTAATTCTCCACACCGGTCAGCATGGAATGCATACAGCCATTGTAATCGCCATTGCTGATCTTCGCGTACGCGGCATCCAGGATATTGTCAATTCTGGAATCCGTCAGATACCGGATCGCAATGCCGCAGGTGGAAATCGTGATCTCACGGTTATCCATATCGATCAGTAACGCCACACCGTCTTCCTGTTCCGTGGAATGTTCATCAAAGAAATCATCCGCGTAGGCGGTCGCACTTTTCCCCTGTGCATCATCTGTCGTGACCGCATAGACATTCCAGCCGGATTCTTCCATAAAGGAGGCAATCTCATCGTTCAGGTCTGAAATCTCATCTGCCGTCAGAAGTCCTGCCGCATCGTACACATAACCATCCGCTGCATCCTGCGCCGCGTCCGCCTCCGCCGCCAGTGCCGCACCGCTGCACGGAACAAGACACACCAGGCATACCAGACACCACAGGAGCGATTTTTTCATCTTCTCTACCATAAGAAATACCCTCCTAACAGTCCGAATACCAGAATGCCAAGCGCTATCAACAGACTGGTGAGCGCAAGTCTCGGGCGGTCAACCGGCAGATCACCACAGATATTTCCATTCTGTCCGTTCATGGAATAGTAGTATACTTTTCCGTCTCTGCCCTTATATGTAATCGTCCATACCGGAAGCAGCACATACGACCAGATTTCCTTCTTCGGTGCAAAAAAGGTATTCTTGACCGATACGCTGTTGTAGCCGTTAATGGTATCGCGCATCAGCTTTTCCGCGCTCTCACGCATGGTATGCTGCATCTTGCCCTGCACCGCATTCTGCTCAATATCCCTGCGCTCCGCAAGGAATCCGGAGAGGTATCCCATGTGAAAATCTTTCATCTTGTCATAGGCGTATGGCATCACACCGCTGGTAAGCTTTACATTTGCCTTCTTTAACGCATTCTCCGTCAGATTGCGAAGCGACACATCGCCCTCACGCTCCACCGCATAATACTTGGTCTCCGTGTACTGGGTATTGCCCGTCGTCCACATGCGCACACTTCTCGCATCTCCCTGCATCTTTCCCTCCAGCTCCACATCGTAGACCCAGTACGGGAAATAGACGCCTGTCATGCTCTCAATCTGCTTTTTGTCAAAAAATGCTTTCGGCACATATTTCTTCTTGCCGACAAAATCCAGGAACTTCTTCTCGGCTTCCTCTCTGCTGATCTCGAACGGAATGATCTTGTTCGGCAGATAGGTACCTTCCAGCCGCTTTCCGAGCACAACCGGATTATGGCAGTAATAGCAGAAGGTTGCCGCAGTCGTCGCGTCCGTCACAATCTCTGCGCCGCAGGACGGACAGCTGTAATACACCGCCTCGCCCTCCGGTTCGCTTTCCCGCTCTCCGGCTGCCTGCTCCGCCGCTTCCGTCTCATCTGCCCGTTCTCCGCCTGCCTGCTCCTGTGCCACAGCGTCCGGCTCCCCGCCCTGCATCGGCTTCATCGCATCCAGTTCTTCCTGCGTGAACAGCGAATTGCAGTATTCACACTTATACTTCTGTGTCGCCGGGTCAAAAATCAGTTCTCCGCCACAGTTTGGACACTTAAAACTGATAATTGCCATCGCTAGTTCCTCGCTTTCCCACAGTTGCTGCAGAACTTTCCGGTATTCGTCTGTCCGCACTCACACGTCCACTCACCGGATACGGGCTTTGGCTTTCCGCACTCGCTGCAGAACTTTCCGGTGTTCACATGACCACACTCGCACGTCCATTCATCGGACACCGGCATCGGCTTCCCGCACTCGCTGCAGAACTTTCCGGTATTCGCGTGACCGCACTCACATGTCCAGCCGCCCTGGGCACCTGCCCCCGGTGTCTGTCCTGCCGGCACTGCGCCTGCCGCCTGCATCTGTCCTGCCTGTGCCGCGCCGCCCTGCTGCATTCCTGCATTCGCCTGCATGTCTGCCGGTGTCTGCATTGCACCAAGTCCGGACAGAGTCTGGTTCATGGCATTCATTCCCATGCCGACTCCCATAAAGCCTGCCATGGCACCGTTCGCATTGCTTCCGGCGTCACGCACACCCTCCGTAATATTCTTGACCGCCATACCGCGCATGACATTGAAATCGCTTCCAAGCATTGCGCCTTCATTGCGCATGTTGATGAGCTTCTGGGACTCTTCGTCATAGGAAATGCCCGCGATACCGACCTTCTGGATCTCCATACCGCGCATCTGGTTCCAATCGGCATCCAGAATGTCCTGCATGTACTTGCCCAGCTCCATCGCCTTGGAAGTCACGTAGGAAATACGTGTTCCGTCCGCCGACATCTGGTTGATTGCCGACTGCAGCGCCTCCAGGAACTCTGACAGGTACTGCTCGCCGATCTCATCGTAATTGACACGATCTTTGTTCCGCGGGATCACCTCCGCATAGAACTGCAGCGGATTTGTGATCTTGATGGAATAATTACCGTGTGCGCGCAGGAAAAGCTCTGCGTTATAGAAATTATCAAAGTAATTGATCGGGTTTCTCGTTCCAAACTTGATCCCTTTGATCTCCTGCAGATTCAGGAAATATACTTTCTGTGCCGTCGGCGTCTGTCCGCCGTACTTGATACGGTTGAACGTCTCTTTTACAGATTCTCCCAGTTCACCGTTTAGCATGGACGGCAGGGAAGAATTATCTACCTTATAATATCCCGGTTCTGCCGTGTAATCGACTACTTTTCCTCCATCCACAAGCATCATAAACTGGTTGTCATACACGTGAATCACGGAGCCATTGCTCACCGTATTGTTCGTCCCCTTGGTATTCTGTCCTCTCCGGATCAGCACACCACTCGTAAAGACGGTCTGTTCCCCCATATCATCCGCCTCGAACACCTCGAGCCACTGATCCGCCAGTCCTCCGCTGACCGCACTACCGATTGCCTTGATAATTCCCATAACAATTCCTCCTGTTCTATTCTTTCGTTGTACTCTGACGAGTTCTTATTGGAAGTTCCTGCAAAACTTCATATGCACAGAATCATGCGCCAAAAATGTATTCACACATGGTGATAATCCACCTCAGAAAAACGTACCATCCGCCAGACTCTGGTGTCTACCGGCACGACCGGACTGCCGCAGTATTCACAGATCTGCTGTCCAAGTCCCTTCATCGGCGCACCGCAGTTCGGGCAGTTCAGCCCGAAGGCATTCCCCTCTGTCTGCTGCGCCGCATCCTGTACATAGAGAAGCTCCATATTGTACTTCGTCTGCATCTTCCGGTCCTTGTATCCCCAGATAATTTTGCCGGCTTTTTCCTTGTAGTGATAATGCTCCACCGCGCTCTGGAACGTGATGACGCAGGTGCCGCCCTTTTTTTGGTAATTGGAGATCTCCGTCTGGTGGATGCGGATCTGTTCGTACATCTCGCGCACTCCTGCCGCACGGTTCCCCTCGATCTGACGGCTCACCTGCTCCTTCAGCTCGTCGGAAGCACGCGCAATACTTCCCATATCCCCCGCCGAAATCGCCTGAAGCGCCGCCACAAGCTGCTGCTGTGCGCGCGCCTCAAACTGTTCCAGATTGATTCCCGGAAAATCCTTTGAAATCTGGGGTGCAAAAATCCGTGTCATGGAGGCGACCGACTTCGGCGTCTCCTCTAACATCTGCTCCTGACGCTTGTATTCCTCAATCAGACCGCCTTTTCCGAACACCATCTTTAAGGTGCGGATCACATCACTGCTCATCGTCTCCTCCAAGTCCCTTCGGACAGCCAAGGGAAAGCCACTTCAGGTATCCATTCATAAAGATATCCAGCTTCCCGTCCAGCACGCTGTCCACATTACCGGTCTCCACACCGGTGCGGTGATCCTTCACCATCGTATACGGCTGCATGACATAGGAACGGATCTGGTTGCCCCACCCGATCTCCGTCACCTCACCGCGGATTCCCGCCGCCTTCTCGGCATTCTCCTGTTGCTTTAACAGGTACAGCTTTGCCTTTAACATCTGCATTGCCTTGTCTTTGTTCTGGAACTGGGAACGCTCATTCTGGCACTGTACCACAATACCGGTCGGAAGATGCGTGATACGGATCGCGGAAGATGTCTTATTGATATGCTGTCCGCCCGCACCGCTGGAGCGGTACGTATCGATCCGAAGATCATCGTCATTGATCTCCACATCCAGATCTTCCTCGATATCCGGCATGACATCGCAGGACACAAAAGAGGTCTGTCTCTTTCCCGCCGCATTGAACGGCGAGATACGCACCAGACGGTGCACACCTTTTTCTGATTTCAGATAGCCGTAGGCATTTTCTCCATTTACCTGAAATGTCACGGACTTGATGCCTGCTTCCTCTCCGTCCAGGGAGTCCAGCACTTCCACGCTGTATCCCTTGTCATCTGCCCAACGTGTATACATGCGGTAAAGCATTGCTGCCCAGTCACAGGACTCCGTACCGCCCGCGCCCGCATGAAGCGACACAATGGCATTGTCCCCATCGTACTCGCCGGACAGAAGCGTCTTTGCGCGGATGGCATCGTACGTCGTCGTAAACTCCGTTAGCATTTCTTCGATCTCCGGGATCAACGTGGCGTCATTCTCCTCATATCCCATCTCGATCAGTGTCTCAATATCTTCAAACTGTGTCGTCAAAGAAGCATATGTGGCAACATCGTCCTTCATGCTCTTTAACTCTTTCATTTTTTTCTGGGAAACCTCCGGATCATTCCAGAAATCCGCAGCTTCCATCTCCCTCTCTAACTCCTGGATCCGCTGTTCTTTATTTACCAGGTCAAAGTGAATCCCTCACTTCCTGCAGCGGTTCCCTGTATGTGTTCAGGGTCACTTTAAATTGATCAAGTTCTACCACAGTTATCACCTCTTTCATTTTTTTCTATTCTTATTGTACTGGAAGCCCCGTCTTTTCGCAATCTTTTCCCACAATTTTCGCAGCGCTGTAAAAAGCAGCAGCCAGATCACCGCTCCCAGCGTATCAATACACACATCCGGGAACCGTCCGGCGCGCCCCGGGACAAACAGCTGGTGGATCTCATCGGTCGCCGCGTAAAGCGCCGCAACCGCAACCGCCGAAATTCCGCACACTTTCCAGTTACCGGAATATCCGTGCACAAAAGCGCACGCCAGCAGACAGAGTATTCCATATTCTGTCATATGCGCCAGCTTGCGCACCGGATAATCAATCCGGTCGGCATATGCTTCCATCTCGCTCTGTGTATATTCTGTTCCTGTCAGATGACTCCATGTTTCCACAATGCGGTAGGCAACCCCACCGCTGACCTGCTCCGATTCCGATGCCGGCTGTGCCGAAAACCGGAAAATCATCACCATACAAAGAAGCAGAAGTCCTCCTGTTATCACACGGTATATCCGAAGCTTCATCCCGTCTCCTCACTCCGATCAGTCGTTCTGTGTCTTCTCACTCAGCACTTCGATTGCCTTCTGCACCTGATTATCGTATTGGATCTCATACTGCTCTCCGTCCGGGTCGAGATACTCATATTCCAGTTCAATGTCCGGATCGATTCCGACACCGTGGATATAGTTGCCGTTCGGCGTAAAATATTTCGCGGTTGTCAGCTTGATGGCGTCTCCGTCTTCCAACGGGAACAGGCTCTGCACGATGCCCTTGCCGAATGTCGTCGTTCCGATCAGCGTTCCGTAGTTGTAATCCTTGATGGCTCCTGCAAAAATCTCGGAAGCGCTGGCGCTGTCCTGATTGATTAACACCGCCATCGGATAGTCAAAATGCGTGTCTCCGCTGGAACGGTACTCCTCGCGGTGTCCGTTCTTATCCTCCGTGTAGACGATCAGACCTTCCGGCAGAATATCGTCAAGAATCTGTACCACGGAATCGACAAGTCCGCCGCCGTTATAGCGAAGGTCGACCACCAGCGATGTAAGCCCTTCCCCTTCCAGTTCCGCAAGCGCCTTCTCAAACTGGTTTGCCGTATCCTTCTCAAAAGATTCAATCCGGATATAACCAATCGTATCGTTTAACATCTGTGAAGATATGCTCGGCAGCGTCACATCGGCACGCTCCACGTCAAACGAGAGATTCTCTCCGGTAGACGGACGGTAGATCTCAAGATGTACCGTCGTCCCGGCTTCCCCGCGGATCAGCTTCACGAGATCCGTGACATCCATCGTATCCGCCTCGGTTCCGTCCACCGACAGAATTACGTCTTCGTTGCGAAGTCCCGCACTCTCAGACGGTGTTCCCTCGTAAACCTTTGTGATTGTGACCTGCATGGTATCTTTATCCTGCGCAAGCCCTGCCCCGATTCCGTAATACTGACCCGTCATGCTAACCTGCGTCTGCGCGTACTCATCCGCCGTGTAGTAAACCGAATATCTGTCATCCAGTCCCTCCAGCAGTCCCGCATACAGACCGTCCTTCAAATCCTGAACATCGGTATCTTCATAATAATACAGATCAATGTAAGCTGACAGTTCGTTGATCTTTGCCGTTGTCTTTGCATCCAGCAGGGTCGTTCCGTCCGTATCTGCCGCTGCATTGGTGATGAGTATCTGACTTCCGGTAAAGCGGCAGGTCAGATAAATGCCAAGCGCTCCGACGACCAGTGTTCCGCAGATTCCAAGAAGGATGCCGGCTCCCATTCCACGGCGTCTGCGCTCTTTTCCGCCGTCCGGCTTCTGCTCTCCGGTTGTCTCATTTTCTATCATGCCGTTTTGCATATTTTCTCTTTGTTCGTCCATAGTTTCCCTCATTTCTGTATGCTATCCGTAATAAGATATGTAAAAATTCCCTGTCCAAGGACAGGGAATTTCGGTCAATGCCTACGTGTACTTTCTCCATCAGCCGCCCAGGTAACTCCACGGGCTGACGTAACTTCCATTTAAAGAGACGCCGAAATGCAGATGGCTTCCGGTTGAAATGCCGGTACTTCCGACTTTTGCGATCACATCTCCCGCCGACACGGTCTGTCCGGGCGATACCAGCAGGGATGATGCGTGCATGTAGACGGTGTAGAGTCCTCCGCCGTGGTCGATCATCACATAATTGCCCGCCGCACTGCTGTAGGATGCCGCTGTTACCGTTCCATCCGCCGCCGCGATAATGTCCGCTCCCGCCGATGCTCCGATATCAATTCCCTTATGGTTCGACGACGCTCCCGACATCGGGGATACTCTCGTTCCATAATCGCTGGTCACCCGTGTGCTGCTCGGGCACGGCCACCGGAACGCTCCTCCGGTATACGGATGTTCCTCCACCCCGGCTGCCGCTTTCTCCGCTTCCGCTCTCTTGATCGCCGCAATCAATTCTTCCTGCGCCTGAATCTCCGCCGCATAATAGTCGGCGTCGCTCTGCGCATCTTCAATATCTCCCGAGATGTCCGCAAGCTCCGACTCCTTCTGCCGCATCATGGCGGCAACAGTCGCTTTATTGCTCTCGACCGTCGACTTGAGTGCCTCCAGATCGGTATACTCCTGCTCCAGCTGGGCTTCCAGATTCACAATCGACTCCACGGTGTCCTGGTACTCGGTAAGCTTTTGTCTGTCATAGCTCTGTATCTGTGCGATATAATCTGCGGAATTTAAAAATTCAGAAATGTTTCTGGAAGATAAAAGCGCCTCCAGATAAGAGGTCTGCCCGTTCTCATACATGAACTGGATCCGCACTTTCATATCCGCGTACTGCTGTGCTTCCCTCTCTTTGGCTCCGGCAAGCTCGTCCTTCGTCTCCTGGATATCCTCGCTCTTTGCCGTCAGCTGATTCTCAAGATCCGTGATCCGCGCGGATATATCTATCAGCTGCTGGTTCAATTCTGTTACCTTGCTCTCGATATCACCCTTGGAATCCTTGAGATCCTCAATCGTGCCCTGCGCCTCTTTGAGCGCTTTTTCCAGCTGGGCTTTCTCGTCCTGCGCCTCCTGCAGGGATTTTGTGGAAGCGTCGTCCTCCGTCACTTTCTCTGTGGAAGCCGACGATGCCTGGATCGGTATGCCCGCCGCCAGCACCAGAATCAGTCCGAGCGCTGTTATTCTTCGTATCATTGTAAACTTCATGTGTTTCCTGTATGGCATCTTATCATTATACCCTCAAATGCTTGCGAATTGTGATGCGGCTTCCGATAAAACCGATTCCCACACCCAGAATCAATGCCACCGGGATCAGATTATGGAAAATCTCGTTCACGCTAAGGAACTTCATCATATTGCTGATAAAGCTGAACTTATCGCTGATGTACATTACAATCTTCCCGTACAATGCGTACAGAATGCCAAGCGGAATTGCCGCTCCGATCAGTCCGATTACAATACCTTCGACCACAAACGGTGCGCGCACAAAATAATCCGTCGCTCCGATCAGCTTCATGATCGCAATCTCTTCCTTGCGGACGGAGATACCGACCGTGATCGTATTGCTGATCAAAAAGACGGCAACACCGAGCAGGATCAGGATGACGCCCGCCGAGATGTACCCGATCAGACTGTTAAAGTCGGTCAGCGTGTTGGCCACCTGCTGGGACTGCTTTACTTCACGCACTCCATCGACGGACTTCAGGTAGGTAACCAGCGAGTCCTGCATCGATATATCATTCATGTAGATGGCATAGCTCGCGGAATTTGCCAGCGGGTTATCGCCGGCAAAACTTGCAGCCGCCGCTTCATTTCCCTCAAAGTAAACTTCCTTGAAGCTTTCCCATGCTTCATCTGCTGAGATAAAGTCATAATGTGATACTTCCGGTCTCTCCGAAATCAGCTCCCCGATCTCCTCGATCCGCTGATCCGAGATTCCCTCATCAAACAGCACTGTCACTGCCACGCCGGACTCCGCATCCTTTACCATGGACTGGAAGTTCACGACAATCATATAGAACAGACCGAACAGGAAAATGCATGCCGTCATCGTGGCGATCGACGCCAGTGAGAACAGCTTGTTCTTCCAGATATTCACGATTCCCTGCTTAATTGTATAAAAAAACGTACTAATCCGCATAGTCGTCGTCACCTCCATCATCCAAGAAATCATCAAACAGATCATCGTCCTGTTCGACAGAGGTATCCTTACCGTAATGATCCGAAGCGGTATCGTCTACCACAACGCCTTTTTGCATCGTGATGACACGCTTATTCATCGCTTTCACAATCTCCAGATTGTGTGTTACTACAACCACCGTTGTCCCCTGCTCGTTGATCTCCTCCATCAGCTTCATAATCTCCCATGCATTATTCGCATCAAGATTACCGGTAGGCTC
>ULNP01021953.1_pt1 | contig 20117 bp, 18 predicted proteins | sample 1951941 | NCBI WGS metagenome assembly ULNP01 (sample SAMEA4835579, study PRJEB28245) | human gut metagenome | biome: gut microbiome; material: fecal sample | place: Denmark | collected 2008
TCTTTGGGAAGCGGTTCCCTAATGAGTTAAAATCGAATCCCGCTGTGTGCAGCCTGAAAAGCCGCATACAGCGGGATTTTTGTTTCATTGGGATTGGTCCGGTGAAAAGGAAAACGGAAAGAATAGATACGCCCGTGCGGCAGCATAGCAGCGTGACAGGGGAGACGAACCGAATGCTTCCAGAACGCAGCACAGGAATTTCGAAAAAGCCAGCCATCCGGAAATGAAGAAATTTCGGATTTTTTGCCACAATTTGCCGAACATGTGTTACAATAGTACCGGAATTTTGGCCGTGGCATTAAGGAGAATCCCATGCCCGCGGTCAATCGGGAAAGGAAACATAACAGCAATCCTATGGGGAAAAGAAAACATTGGTATTTACCGTGCATCGCCCCGGCACTGGCCGCGCTTTTGCTGGCGGGCTGCGGCGCAACGGTGGATTTGAATGAACAGGCCACAGCCGAAACCGCCATGGCCGTGCAATGGGTGCCCAATGGCAGCGTTTATGCTACTGCGGCGGAAGAGCTGGAATACTGGTCCACAGCCCAAAAGCTGGAATCCGCCCTTGCCGCCACGCGGGAAACAGCCCCCAGCGTAGACTTGAACGAGCTGCTGGATGAATTCTGCGCCGCGCAGCCGGGCAGCTTTTCGCTTTACCTGCAAAATCCGGCAACGGGGGAAAGCTATACTTATAACACGGATGCCCTGTATTACCCCGCCAGCCTGCTCAAGCTGCCCTATGCGTTCTGGCTGTGCGGCCAGGCCGATGCCGGAACACTGGACCTGGAAGATGAACTGCCCAACCAGTTCCGCGGCCGTTTGTCTGATACGGCGCTGCAAGCCTATAACGATGCCGAGACCATCCCGGCCAAAGCCGCCATGCGTGCTATGATCGCCCACAGCGATAACAACGCCGTCACCCTGTTGACCACCCACTGGCCAGCCAATGAATCCAGCGGCTTCCAGCAGTTCCTGGCGGATTACGGCTTTGCCTATGCCGCAACCTGCGACCTTACCCCGCAAACCGGCATTATCGGTATGGCTTCCACTGGCGAGTTTGCCAACATTGTGTCCGCGGTGTATGATTATCTGGATTCAGGCAGCGCCGCCGCAGCTTACCTGAAAACCTGTATGCTGGCCGCTGACCATGATATTTTGTATGTGCCGGATGGTGTGCCTGCCGCCAAAAAGTATGGCAGCTGGGATTACGCATATCACGATGTTGCCATTGTGTATGCCAAGCATCCCTACTGGATTGTTTGCATGACAGACCAGGGAGATGAAAATGTAGACTTCCCCGAAGAACCCACCCAGGCCATGCAGACCCTTGGCCAGCTGGTGTATGAATACTGGAACCCATAAACCACGCCAGCGCCGTTTCAAGAAAGGAGCCGACCTTTGCCAAACAAGAAAACTGCCGCCCAGCGCCAACCCTATGTGGACGCTATGAAAGGCTTTGGCATCCTGTGCGTTGTCATTGGCCATTTTATCGAGTATCACCGTGGTACCGCGCCGGGCATCAACGCGCTGTTTACCTGCATTTACCTGTTCCATATGGCAATTTTTTGCACAGCCAGCGGCCTGGTGGCTAAGTTCAGCCTGCGCAAGCTGGTCACGCAGCAGCTATGGCTCTACCTTATCAGCCAGGCGGGCATCACGGCGTTCCGTGCGGCTGCCCTGAAAGATAACATTGTGGATCAGGGCGGCTGGCTGCAAAATGTACTGCTGCCATGGCGGCACATGTGGTATCTGTACGCCCTCATGTTCTGGATGCTCACCGTGCCTTTGCTGCGCGCCATCCAGCGGCGCGGCCTGCTGGCCAGCACCGTAGGGATGGCCGCGGCCATTGCCATAGGCCTGTTGGGCGGCTGTGTCAACTGGCCGTTTGATCTGGGCCGTGTGTTTTCCTTTTTCCCGTTCTTTGCGTTCGGTGTGCTGTTTGCAGAGCCGTTCCGCAGCTGGCAAAAGCGCTGGTATGCCTGGGGCCCGCTGGCGGCGGCCATCGTGGTGTTTTATACCGTAACCGTCCAGCGCATCGTCACCGCCGAAACCCCGGTGTATGAAGGAGCCCGCATCTTCCAGTCCGACGCCTATGCGGTGGGCGGCTACCTGATGCAGGATCGCGCAGTGTTCTACCTGCTGGGCTTTGGCACCGTGCTGGCTATCACCCCCATTCTGGGGCTCATCAAGCCGCTTGCCAGCCTGGGCCAGCGAACCCTGCCCATCTACATCCTGCACATGCCGCTGTACGCGCTTCTGGTTCAACTTGGCTGTTACGAAGCCTGTGCTTCCCACGGTCTGCCTGCCGTTATTACCTGGCTGTGCTTTATCATCCCCGCGGTGGTGGCCCTGTGCGCCAGCGCCCCGGTGTGTGCCATCCTGAACGGCATTGCAAACATCTGGTACAAAACGCTCCCGGCTCTCTTTTCCCGCCGTGGATAAAGCGTTCGCAGATGCGTTTATCCAACCGCAATAAAACAAATAAGAGAGCAAAAAAATAAACCAGGCGTGCCCTGCAAAGCAATCGACTTTGCAAAACACGCCTGGCTTTATTTTATAAAATCACTTTCAGGGCCAACGTGAAAGAATCAGCCCTCCACCAGGAATCACTGCTCGTCCTTGTGATCCAGCAGCTTTTCCATGGTGTGCCAGCCCAGCACTGCGCACTTTACGCGGGCCGGCATGTGGGAGATATCCTGCAGCGCACCGGCTTCTTCCAACTTTTCAATGTCGGCATCGGTAGCTTCGCCCTTAATCATCTTCAAAAAGGTCTCGGCCAGGTCTTTGGCTTCATCCACGCTGCGGCCAATGATCATGTCCAGCATGATATCTGCCGAAGCCTGGGAGATCGCGCAGCCGTCACCAACAAAGCTGCCGTCCTCAATCTTGCCGTTTTCTACTTTCAGCTGCAAAATAATGTCATCGCCGCAGCTGGGGTTCACACCCTCCAGCGTCATGTTGGCGCCGGGCAGCGGCTTTTTATGGGCGGGGTAGAGGTTGTGGTCGGTCAGCACCTCATTATAAAACGTACTACTCGGCATAACCCATTTCCTTTCTTACGCCGCCCAGCGCCGCCAGAAAGCGGTCAATGTCAGCGGTGGTGTTATAAAATGCAAGGCTGGCGCGTGCGCAGGAACGCACACCCAGATAAGCCAGCAGCGGCTGTGCACAGTGGTGCCCGGCACGCACGTCCACATGGCAGCTGTCCAGAATGGTGGCAATGTCGTGCGGGTGCACACCGTCCACCGTAAAGCTCAAAATGCCGCAGTGCTTGTCCGGGTCATCGCTGCCCAGAATATTCACACCGGGGATCTTCTTCATGCCCTCATAAGCATAGCGGGTCAGGGCCTGCTCCTGGGCGTGGACATTTTCCAGCCCAACGGATTCCAGATAATCAATGGCCGCAGCCAGCGCAACCGCGCCGCCTGCATTCACGGTGCCGGCCTCAAATTTGTGGGGCAGCTCGGCATACACAGCGCCATCGCGGGTGACGGAATCGATCATCTCGCCGCCGGTCAAAAACGGCGGCATGGCATCCAGCAGCTTCTCCTTGCCATACAAAACGCCAATACCCATGGGGGCCATCAGCTTGTGGCCGGAGAATGCAACAAAATCAGCATCCAGTGCCTGCACATCCACTTTCATGTGGGGGGCACTCTGGGCGGCATCGACCAGCACAACACCGCCGTTGCGGTGTACCAGCTCGATCACTTTCTCTACCGGGTTTACGCAGCCCAGCACGTTGGAAACATGGCCAATGGCGGCCAGCTTTACCTTGGGGCCGATGACGGCTTCCAGCTTTTCATCCGGCAGGCTGCCGTCTTTTTCACATTCCAGGTAAACCAGCTTGGCACCGGTCTGGCGGGCAACCATCTGCCACGGCAGCATGTTGCTGTGGTGCTCCATGATGGTGATGACGATCTCATCCCCGGCATGGATGTTGTTCAGCGCATAGCTGTAAGCAACCAGATTGATGCTTTCGGTGGTGTTGCGGGTAAAGATGATCTCGGCATCACTGCGTGCATTCAGGAACTTGCGTACCCGCTCGCGGGCGGCCTCGTAACGGTCAGTCGCCTCCACGCCCAGTTCATACAGGCCGCGCAGGGGGTTGGCGTTGGCCTGCTCGTAAAATTCTTTCTCTGCCTGCAAAACGCTGGCCGGGCGCTGCGCGGTGGCGGCGCTGTCCAGATAGGCGACGTCCTGCTGCATCAGCAGGGGAAAGTCCTTTTTATAATCCACAAAATCAAAGCTCATCGGTGTGCGCCTCCATGAATTTGTGTGCTTCTTCCGCCAGTGCCTCCGGCAGCAGATCAACTACGGCCTCAATGCGGGCGCGGGCCAGCAGGCTGCGGGCAGCTTCTTCAGGAATGCCGCGGCTGGCGAGGTAGAACAGCATCTTTTCGTCCAGGCGGCCGATGGTTGCGCCGTGGTTGCCTTCCACATCCTCCTCGCCGCACAAAATCAGCGGAATGGTCTGGTTGACCACGCCGTCGCCCAGCAGCAGAACGTTCTCCTGCTCCTGGCCCTTGGCGCCGGAACCGCCGGGCAGCAGGTCAATGCTGCCGCGGAACAGCTTGAATGCCTTACCGGCCAGTACGCCGGTGGAATCCATCTCGCAGGTGGTCTTTTTGCCGCGGTGGCGGGCTACATAGTTCATGTCCAGGCGCTGTTCGCCCTGGCCCAGGTAGCCGATCCTGGCGGTAAAGTTGCTGCCTTTGCCGATCAGATCGGCGGCAGCACCGGCATACAGCTTGCCGGAACCCAGTTCCAGCCTGGTCAGCTCAAAGCTTGCGCCGTCTGCGCAGGTGGTGCCGATATCACTCAGGCAGGTAAAGCCATTATCCAGTACCTGCACCATCGAAAGCTTGACCACAGCGCCAGCCTCGGCCTTGATCTTGATCTGCAAAGCGGCCAGGCCTTCGCCAGCGGTCTCATTGCGCAGGATCACAGCCACCTGCATGGTGCTGCCAGCCTTGGCTTCCAGGTACAGCCGGTCCCCGGCGGGGATGCCGGGCTGGTAGGTATAGGTGATAACCGCGGGGGCATCCATCACTTCGTTTTCGCCCAGGGTCAGGTACTCTGCTGGGCTGTTGGCCAGAAAACGGTCAACGTCGGTGCCCATGCCGGTCTCCATGGCCCAGTCCTGTGCAGCGCTGCTGCGGGCCAGCTGTGCGGTCTGCACAAAGCTGGGGGCGGCACCCACGGCGGGAGCGTTTGCTTCCAGCCGGGCTGCATTCATTTTCAGCCAGTTCCACGTCAGAGCGGGAAGCCGGTTGACGGTCATTGTTTCATTTGCCATACTCCCAACTCCTTTGCTCACCCAATGCTGCCCTTCATCTCAAGGCGGATCAGGTTGTTCATTTCCATTGCGTATTCCAGCGGCAGTTCCTTGGAAACATTATCCGCAAAGCCGCTCACGATCATGGCGCGGGCTTCCTCTTCGGGGATGCCGCGGCTCATCAGGTAGAACACGGCGTCATCACTGATGCGGCCAATGCGGGCTTCGTGGCCCACGTCAGCATCGGGGGTGCGCACATCCATTGCGGGGATCGTGTCCGAACGGGAGATGGTATCCAGCATCAAAGACTGGCAGGAAACCGCAGCCTTGCTGTTCTTGGCATCCTTGTTAATGACTACCGCACTGCGGAAGGTGCTGATACCGCCGTCCTTGGAGATGGACTTGGTGTTGATATAGCTGGAAGTATCCGCGCCGGTGTGAACAACCTTGGCGCCGGTATCCAGGTTCTGGCCATGACCGGCGAAGGTTATGCCGGTGAACTCCATGCGGGAGCCCTTGCCCTTCAGGATGGTCATGGGGTACAGGTAAGAGGTGTGGGAGCCAAAAGAACCGGAAACCCATTCCATCACGCCGCCCTCTTCCACAATGGCGCGCTTGGTGTTCAGGTTGTACATGTTCTTGGACCAGTTCTCAATGGTGGAATACCGCAGCTTGGCGTTCTTGCCCACAAACAGCTCCACGCAGCCGGCGTGCAGGTTGGCCACATTGTACTTGGGGGCAGAGCAGCCCTCAATGAAATGCAGCGAAGCACCCTCGTCCACAATAATCAGCGTGTGCTCAAACTGGCCAGCGCCGGGGGCGTTCAGGCGGAAATAGGACTGCAGGGGAATCTCCACATGCACATGCGGCGGAACATACACAAAAGAACCGCCAGACCATACCGCGCCGTGCAGGGCGGCAAATTTGTGATCCGTGGGGGGAACCAGGTGCATGAAATGGGTACGGATCATCTCGGCATAAGGGCCGTGCATGGCACTTTCCAGGTCGGTGTAAATAACACCCTGCTCCGCAACCTCTTTTTTCACGTTGTGATATACCAGCTCGGAGTCATACTGTGCGCCGACACCGGCCAGGCTGTCGCGCTCGGCCTGGGGGATACCCAGCTTTTCAAAGGTATCCTTGATGTCGGTGGGAACTTCGCTCCACTTGGCGCTCATTTTGGTGTTGGGGCGCACATAGGTGATGATATCATCCATGTTCAGCTCATCAATCGGCGGGCCCCACTCCGGGATACCGGTCTTATTATAGATCTCCAGCGATTTCAAGCGCAGCTCCAACATCCAGTCGGGGTCGTTCTTCTCACGGGAAATCTGCTCTACAATGGCGGGGGTCAGGCCAGCGTCTACCTTGTAGGCGTCTTTTTCCTCATAGCGGAAATCATACAGGCTGCGGTTAATGTCCTCAACCTGCGATTTTTCGCGTTTTGCTTCGTTTACTTCTGCCATATATTTCTCAGGCCTCCGCCATCTTTTCAAAGCGCTCGTAGCCGTTCACATTGATCTCTTCCACCAGGCTGCCATCGCCGTTTGCAGCAATCTTGCCGTTGACCAGCACGTGGGTGTAATCAACAGACAGCGCATCCAGAATGCGGGTGCTGTGGGTGATGATCAGCAAAGCGCCGTTGTGGTCTTTCTGGTATTCTTCCACGCCTTTGGAAACCAGGCGCACTGCGTCAACGTCCAGGCCGGAGTCCGTCTCGTCCAGAATGGCGAGGGAGGGCTTAAGCATCATCAGCTGCAAAATCTCGGCCTTTTTCTTTTCGCCGCCGGAAAAACCAACGTTCAGGCTGCGCTCTGCGTAAGAAGCATCCATCTGCAAAATGTCCATGCAGCGGGCCAGCTCTTTCTTGAAGTCATAGTAACGCACATGGCCGACCTTCTGCTGCAATGCGCTGCGGATAAAGCCTTCCAGCGTCAGGCCGGGAACTTCCAGCGGCTCCTGGAAAGAAAGGAACATGCCAGCCTTGGCGCGCTTATCGGTGGATTCATGGGTGATATCCTCGCCCTTGAACAGGATCTGGCCACCGGTCACGGTATATTTGGGGGCACCCATCAAAACATAGCCCAGGGTGGATTTGCCTGCGCCGTTGGGCCCCATCAGCACATGGGTTTCACCCTTGTTGATGGTAAGATCCACGCCGTGCAACAGCTGTTTGTCTTCCACGCGTGCGGCCAGACCGGTTACGTTCAAAACTTGCTCTGCCATAAAAACTGCCTCCTGCTCGCTTTATAATAAGGTGAGCGTTTGTATTTCAAAAAGCCGCAGGCAAACCCGCAGCTTGGTTCGGCGTCCGGTGCAGCCATCCGTTTGCAGCGCAAAGCAGGCAGGCGGCGGTGTGCCGGGCACCTTTGTTATTTTCATATCCTATAAAAACTCTAGGATTAACGGTGCTTATTATATTCCAACAATTTCTTTGCGTCAAGGGCAAACCGCAAAAACTGGTACAAACCCTGCAATTTTGCACCAAAAATGGACGAATCGGGCGATTTTTGGCGTTCGGTGACCACAGAAATGACGGTTAGACATAGCAAACGCGAGCTGGCCCCGCCCGCCGCTTTCCAATCAGTGTTGGCCGTGGCTGCAGCGGTTATGCAAAGGGAAACCCCACAAAAAAAGAAGAGCCTTACCGGAAAATCCGGTAAGGCTCAGCCAGTGCCGCCGACCGGGATCGAACCGGTACGATGTTTCCACCGAGGGATTTTAAGTCCCTTGCGTCTGCCAGTTCCGCCACGGCGGCTAACTGTATGGTATTGTAGCGCAAAACGGGGAAATTGTCAATCCGCAAAGCCCTGCCGCCCAGAGTGTAAAAAAGCGAATGGTTTATTTGCGGCGAACGGCAAAGCAGCTCACTTCATGTGGCAGTGTACCCGCTATTTTATATGTGATATGTTTTTTGTATCCGCCCACATCACACATCTTTCATATCGTGCGGTGCGCCGCCGCCGACATGGGGAATCGTGCAATGCCGCAGGTAATGCAGGAACAGCAGAGAAGAGATACTCCAGGTCAGAGGGTATGCCCAGAAGATGACCCCGATATCATGAATAAAGTGCAGCGTTACCGTAATGTAAGTAATGCGCAATGCGCACCAGACCGCCAGCATAACGGCCATGGGCACAATGGGGCGGCCCAATCCGCGCAGGATGCCGGCGCAGCAGTGGCTGAACGCAAGCAAAAAGTAAAACAGCGCAATGGTGTGTGCCTGCCGCACGCCAAAGGCGACCACATCGGCCTCGCTGCTGAACGCACCAATCAGCCAAGGCGCCAGCAGGCAAACCGCAACGCCGACGCACTCGGCCAGCGTAATCGAACAAATCACGCCAAAACGCATACCCTTGTGCACGCGGTCAGGTTTGCCCGCACCCACATTCTGGCTGACAAAAGTGGCCAGTGCCATCGAAAAGCAGGTGACCGGCAGGAAAGCAAAACCTTCCACCTTGCTGTAAGAGCCGCACCCGGCCATGGCCAGTGCGCCAAACGAGTTGATGTTTGCCTGCACAATAACATTTGCCAGCGAGATGACCGAGTTCTGGATGCCGGAGGGCAGGCCCTGCAAAATAACGCCATGCAGCATGGGGCCGTCAAACCGAACCTTGCGCCAGCTCACAGCCCAGGCTTCCTTGCTGCGCATCAGCTTGGAGAATGCCAGAATGGCACTGACTGACTGGGAGATAATCGTGGCAAATGCGGCCGCAGCCACGCCGTACCCCAGTACGCCGATAAACAGTAGGTCCAGCACAATGTTAATGAGCGATGCTGTAATCAGGTACTTCATAGGGCTGCGGCTGTTGCCGACCGATTGCAGAATGCTGGCACCCACATTGTACATGACCACTGCAATGGAACCCAAAAAGTAGGTGCGGAAGTAGGCGACCGAGTTGCCGATAACATCCTCCGGCGTGCCCATCCAGTGCAGGATCTGCGGGGTCAAAATCACGCCCGCAACCGTCAGCACCGCCCCGGCGGCCAGGCCCAGCGCCACCGTGGTGTGGATGGCTTTTTCCAGGCTCTCCCAGTCCTTTGCGCCAAAGTAGCGGGCAATCAGCACACCGGCACCCAGCGCTACGCCGTTCACAAAGCCGGTCAAGAGGAAAATCAGGCTACCGGAAGAACCAACTGCCGCCAGCGCCTCGCCGCCCAAAAAGTTGCCCACAATCAGCGAGTCTGCCGCGTTGTACAGCTGCTGGAACAAATTGCTGATAAAAATAGGGATCGCAAACAGCAGCATGCCGCGCGCTACACTGCCTTCGGTCAGGGAATTGCTCTTGTTTTGTTGTGCCATCTTGTTTTGTTACGCTCCTAAATCTATGTTTTTTTATGGCAACACCGCACAATTCCCGCCTTGCGGCTTAAGCACCGCTCCGGCGGCTGCGGCACGGCATCTGCGTTGCCAAAATGCTCGATAAGACATCCAGTATTATCTGCGCTTTTGGCTTAGCATCTGCCGCACCTCGCTCGCCGTATCGGCACTTAGAATTATGCGGTATTGCCTTATATCTTACACCAAATTTAGATAAAATGCCATTAAACAACCAAAAGCAGCGGCAAGCCAAAGCTGCCGCCGCTGCAAAATTATGATTGCGCCGCTGGTAAATATTATGCCTGCCGCCCGGTTGGAACATATTGCAACACGTTTTCGGAAACATGGGTGTTGAAAAACTGGATCAGCGGTCCCAGGCAGAACGCACAGATCAGGGTGCCCAGCCCCAGTAGCCCGCCCAGCAAAAAAGCCAGTAATGCGCACAGCGTATCCGTAAAAAGGCGGCAGCAGAAATAGGGGAGTGGCGTGTGGTCCCGCAGGCCCAGCGCCAGGTAATCATACGGGGCAACCCCCAAATCGGAGGTCTGGTGCAGCGAAATGCCAAGTGAGGTGCACACCACCGCTGCAGCCACCCACGGCAGCTGTGCGGGCAGGGTAGCGGCCTGTGCAAAATGCGCAGTGAGGAAATCATAGAAAAACGTGATGATAAACCCACAGCAAACGGCATTTGCAACGGTGCCAAAGCCGACATATCTGCGGCCCCAAATCATCTGCATCGTGAAAAATACCGCGTTATAAATCAGGTTCTGTACGCCAAGGGGCAGCCCGGCAAGCTCCGCAGAGCGGATGTTGAGCGCGTTGAAAGGGTCGTTGCCCAGATGGGCAAACTTGAAAAGGGCAACACCAAGGCTGATGATCACAATGCCCACCAGCATACCGGCCACGCGCCGGAAGATGACATGCTGTTCCATAACCATACTCCAGTTGTGCTGCCCGGCCGGACAAAAGTTGAGCTCATGAATAAATATGCGTACAACTTATTACAACAAAAGTGTAACATGTCCACGCTGAAAGGTCAATATAGAAATCTATGGCTGGTTATCCATTCTTCTTTACCTGCTTTTGGGCCAAAAACCGCCTGCTTTTTGTGGGAAAAATTTCAAAACTGCTTGTATATTGTGGCCGTTTCGTTTATACTAATATGTATGTCTGAAAACTGTATGCTCTGTGCATACAAGCGGACACAAGAGGGAAACGTACCTGGACCTGCCCTGTGCGCGTGCAGCACCATGGCAGCCCACGATCTAGGGGGAAATGATTATGGCAAATTATTTTGAAATGTCCAAAGACCAGCTCCGTGCAGAAAAGGCTGCGCTGGAACAATCCTATGCCGAGTTCAAGGCCAAGGGCCTTAAGCTCAACATGGCCCGCGGTAAACCAGGCCCTCATCAGATGGACCTGGCCATGGATCTGCTGAAAATGAGTGACTATACCACCGAGGATGGCTATGATGCCCGCAATTATGGCAACTTGGAAGGTTTGGAAGAAGCCCGCGCCCTGTTTGGCGATGTGATGGGCGTTAAGCCCAGCGAGGTTTTTGTGGGCGGCAACTCCAGCCTGCAGCTGATGTACAACCTTATCAGCATAGGTCATACCTTTGGCTTCCCGGAATCCCCCTGCCCGTGGTCCCAGGTGGAGCACCGCAAGTTCCTCTGCCCGGCCCCCGGCTATGACCGCCATTTCAAAATCACCGAGGAGTTTGGCTTTGAGCTGATCACGATCCCCATGACGCCGGACGGCCCCGATATGGATATGGTGGAAAAGCTGGTTGCCGAAGACGACACCATCAAGGGCATCTGGTGCGTACCGCAGTACTCCAACCCCGATGGCTATGTCTACAGCGATGAAACCATCCGCCGCTTTGCATCCATGAAGACCGCTGCCCCGGATTTCAAGATTTTCTGGGACGAAGCTTACATTGTCCACCACCTGACCGATGAAATCATCGAGACCCCGGTGCTGCTGAATGAAAGCAAGCAGTATGGCACCGAGGACCGCGTTTTCATGTTCACCTCTACCAGCAAGATCACCTTCCCCGGCGCTGGTGTTTCTGCCCTGGCATGCAGTGAAAAATCTTTGGCTTATATCTGCAGGCGCTTCTCTGTCATGATCATCAGCTATGACAAGATGAACCAGCTGCGCCATGTCCGCTTCCTGAAGAACAAGGACGGCGTGCTGCAGCATATGGCCAAGCATCGCCGCCGCCTGGTGCCCTGCTTTGACGCAGTCAAAACCACCTTTGCCCATGAGCTGACCCCCTGCGGCGATATCGCCCACTGGACCAATCCCAAAGGCGGATACTTCATCAGCCTGTATGTCATGCCCGGCTGTGCCAAGCGTGTAGCCCAGCTCTGCAAGGACTGCGGCCTGACCCTGACCGGCGCCGGCGCAGCGTTCCCTTATGGCATTGACCCGCAGGATTCCCACCTGCGCATTGCCCCCACTTACCCCAGCCTGTCTGAGGTAGAAACCGCATCCATGCTGCTCACCGTCTGCGTGCGCCTGGCTGTGGTCGAAAAGCTGCTGGCAGAATAAAATAAGCAGCCATCCTACATAGTTAAAACAGGTACGCCCGGTTTTCCCGGCCGGGTGCGCCTGTAAAAAGGGAAAAAGCCGCCTGCTTTCCGGCAGGCGGCTGCTTCCCTGCATGGCGGTGTGTGGCAACGCGCATACGCCGGTAATAAAACCCCGCCCGTGCCGGTGCGCGGGCAATGTTTGGAGGTACATATGAATAAGAGAGGGAAGTCGTGGCATCTGATTGTCACGGCGCTGCTGATCGTCGTGTTCTCGTTTACCGCCCTGTTCGGCGTGAGCTACACATACGGCGATACCAAGAACGTCTACATCAAGGGCGCGGAGGATATCCGCTTCGGTATCGACATCCGCGGCGGCGTGGACGTGACGTTCATGCCGGCTGACGGTGTGGAAGCCACCGATGACCAGATGACCGCGGCCAAAACCGTCATCGAAGACCGTCTGGTCGGCCTTGGCATTACCGACTATGAGGATTATGTGGACTATAACAAGGACCGCATCATCGTCCGTTTCCCCTGGAAAACCGGCGAAACCGACTTTAATCCCCAGACCGCCATTGACGAGATCGGCACCACCGCCGAGATGGTGTTCCGCAAGGGCTCTACTGCCGACGGCGAAGAAATCCTGAGCGGTGACGATGTGACGTCCGCAACCGCAGGCTACAACCAGGAGAACGGTTATGTTGTTCAGCTGCAGTTCAGTGCTGACGGTGCCAAAAAGTTTGCTGAGGCCACCACCGAGCTGGCAGCCCAGTCCAACGGCACCATCTCCATCTGGCTGGACGGCGAGAACATCTCCACCGCTACCGTCAAGACTGCCATCACGGACGGCAACGCTGTGATCGAAGGTTCTTTCACCCAGGACCAGGTCACCGCGCTGGCAAACCAGATTAACTCCGGTTCTCTGCCTTTTGCCCTCTCGGCCGAAAGCTTCTCCACCATCAGCCCCACCCTGGGCGCTAAGAGCCTGGATGTGATGGTGCTGGCCGGCATCATTGCCTTTGCCTTTGTGGCTCTGCTCATGATCGTGCGTTACCGTCTGCCCGGTACCATTGCGGTCATCTCTCTGTTTGGCCAGGTTGTCGCCACGCTGGCATTTGTTTCCGGTTACTTCACCGTGTTCAATGGCTCCACGCTGACCCTGCCCGGTATCGCCGGTATCATCCTTGGTATCGGTATGGGCGTTGACGCCAACGTTATCACCGCTGAGCGCATCAAAGAAGAGCTTGGCAACGGCAAAACGCTGGATGGCGCTATCGCCAGCGGCTTCAAGATGGGCCTGACCCCCATCATTGACGGCAACGTGACCATCGTCATCGTTGCAGCCCTGCTGATGGGTGCTTTTGGCCCCACCGATGGCTTCTGGGGCAAGGTGTTCAACCCCATCTTCTTCATGTTTGGTCCTTCCACGGCTGGCAGCATCTACTCTTTCGGCTTCACGCTGCTCACCAGTGTTCTGCTCAACTTTGTCTTTGGCGTGTTTGCAACCCGCATTATGATCCGTGGTGCATCCCGCTGCAAGGTGTTCCGCAACCCCGTTCTGTATGGCGGTTCCAAGGATGGCAAAAAGACTTACAAGTGCCCCAACATCAACTTTGTCGGCAACCGCAAGAAGTTCTACACCTTCTCCGGCGTTCTGGTTGCCGTGGTGCTGGTGTTCAGCTTTGTCTTCGGCGTTACCATGGATATCGAGTTCAAGGGTGGCGCTATGGTTACCGTTGGCTACCAGGGCGATGTTGACCTGAACAATGTCAAGCAGACGGTAGCCGCCGAGCTGGGCCAGAGCAACCTGACCGTACAGACCGGCACTGATGTTTCTGGTGCACAGACCCTGACCATCAACCTGCCCGGCAGCGAGACCCTTTCCACCGAGCAGCTGGACAGCATGATCGAAACCCTGAACACCACCTACCCGGACAACCAGTTTGTCCAGCAGGAAGTCAGCAACGTCAACCCCACCATCGGCAACGAGTTCCTGGCCAAGAGCGTTGTGGCTGTTGTGGCTGCCTGCGTGCTGATTTTGCTGTACGTTGCCGTGCGTTTCCGCCGCATTGGCGGCTGGTCCGCCGGTGCCATGGCAATCGTTGCTTTGCTGCACGATATGTTTGTTGTGTACGGCGTCTTTGTTCTGCTGCGCATTCCCCTCAACGGCAACTTTATTGCAGCTATGCTTACCATTCTGGGCTACTCCATCAACGATACCGTTGTTATCTATGACCGTATCCGCGAGAACAACGGCCTTTACGGCAAAAAGATGTCCCTGCCGGAGCTGGTCAACCTGTCCATCAACCAGAGCTTTGGCCGTTCCATGATGACCAGTATCACCACCTGCATTGCACTGGCAATCGTCTGCGTGGTGTCCATCATCTTCAAGCTGGACAGCATCTTCAGCTTTGCGGTGCCGCTGCTGTTTGGCATGGTCAGCGGTGTTTACAGCACCATGTGTATTGCAACCCAGCTGTGGGTCAGCTATAAGACCCGCAAGGCTGCCCCCGCCCCCAAGAAAGCGTAAACCAGGAGGAACTTTGCTATGCGTTGCCCGTACTGCGGTGCCGATGAATCCAAGGTAATTGATTCGCGCCCCACGGAGGACGGCGAAAAGATCCGCCGCCGCCGCGAGTGCCTTTCCTGCAAAAAACGCTTTACCACCTATGAGATCGTGGAAACTGTGCCCCTGATGGTCATCAAAAAAGACCGTTCGCGTGAAGTGTTCGACCGCCAGAAACTGCTCAACGGCATGCTGCGCGCCTGCGAAAAGCGCCCTGTCAGCTATGAGCAGCTGGATGCCGCCGTCAGCCGCATTGAACAGGTGCTGCTGAACTCTTACGACAGGGAAGTAACCTCCGTCTATATTGGGGACCTTGCCATGGAGCAGCTGAAAAAGATGGACGACGTTGCCTATGTGCGCTTTGCTTCCGTCTACCGCCAGTTCAGCGATGTCAACACCTTTATGGATGAGCTGAAAGACATGCTGGATTCCCGCGCCAAAAACGGCGGCATGCAGGGCTAAAATGTGCCCGTAAAGCACTGCTCCAGCTGGTCGATCTGCGCCAGCACCCGTGCAGCTTCCACCGCAAGGTCGGCCTGGTTTTCCGGGTTGGCATACTGCGGCAAAACCGCCATGGTTTCGTTCATGCGATCCAGCGCGTTGCGGCGCACCAGCAGCCCCAGCTTTTTGCTGGTCTGCCTTGCACTGTGCGCGGCCTGCCGGAAAGCCTGCTGCGCCTGCGGGTACTGCTGCGTCAGTGTCTGCGCATAAGCGCTTTGCACCTGGGCGCGCAGGCTGCCCGCAGTGGCGCTTACATACTGTTTGCAGCCAAGCAGCACCGCCGCCAGCAGGACCAGAATGGCGATGGCATACCAGTTGCGCTTCATTCAAAAACCACCTGTACTTTCCGGTTTTTCAGACCGCCCGTTCTGGGCGGTCTTTTTTTGTATCACAACGCAGCTTTCCTTATTACCAAGGTAAGCCAGTACCTCTGCCCGCCGCATCCCGCGCCTGGCAAGGTCGGTATCCAGCCAGGCTTCATTGCGCCCCAGCTGGGCCAGATTTTCGGGGTAAACTTCCTGGTCTACCAACAGCGGCAGCAGCGGGCTGTCGTCCGCCATTTTTTGCGCGGCGCTGATGCTCCCGTTGGGCTCCACCACACCCCATACTACCTGCCGCGGGTCAAAAATATCCTTGCCGCGCAGCGCTTCCATCAGATCGCCCGGCGTCATGCGCAGATGCCGCAGTGCATCCTGCCGGATCTGCCCATCCTGGATTACCGTCACCGGTCTCCCAAACAGCAGCGCCGCATAGCCGGGCAGGTAATAGGCGGCGGTTGAGTTCAATATTTCCAGCGCCGCAATCAATAAAATCGGCACCAGGCTGGAAAGCAGCGGCAGATCCGGCTCATCAATGCAGATGGAGGCAACATTGGAAATCATGAACGTTGTTACCAGCTCGGATGGCTGCAATTCCCCCAGCTGCCGCTTGCCCATCAGCCGCATAGCAAAAATAACCACAGCATAAATAATTACGGTATGCAAAACCGATGCAAGCATAAAAACACCTCCTGCGTTTATCCCTGCCGTTTTTGGGTCACACTGAACAGCAAGGGAAGGTGATTACATGACAACTGCGGATAACCAGCCGCTGGGGCAGGCCCTTGCTGAAAATCAGGCGTTTCTGCAAACTATGTTTGGCGGCTCATCGGATTTCTATACCAAAAGCTTTACGATTTGCGGCTGCCGCTGCTGCATCGCCATGTTTGCGGGGCTTTCTTCGCCGGAAAAACTCTGCATCATGGTGCTGCACGCACTGGGTCAAGGCGTGCCGGGCTGCAAGGCCGGGCCGCAGCTGGTGCAGTACCTGGCAGAGCAAAGCTGCCTACCCACAGAGCAAAACCCCATCACCACCCGTACCCAGCTGGTGGAAGCCCTCGCCGGCGGCATGGCCGTGCTGCTGGTGGAGGGCAGCGGCCAGGCGCTGGCGTTTTCCACCCAGGATATGCCGGGCCGCAGCGTGACCAACCCCAGCGGGGAAGGCAACATGCGCGGCCCGCAGGATGCCTTTACCGAGCACCTGCGCAATAACATTTCCCAGCTGCGCCGCCAGTTCCGCACCGGCAGCTTTACGGCGGAGATCTGCACCGCCAACACCCGTGCCAAAACCGAGTACGCCATCTGTTATGATACCGCCCTGGCCCCGGCGGATGTGGTGCAAACCCTCAAACAGCGGCTGGCCGGGGTACAAATCCCCGTCCTGCTGGACAGCACCTATTTTGCCTCGTTCCTCAAGCAGGACAAGCTCAACCTTTTCCCCGCGGCAGCCTATACCGAGCGCCCGGCCACCGCCTGCGCCCGCATCTGTGAGGGCAAAATCGTTATCCTTGTATCCGGCAGCCCGCTTGCCATGGTGGTGCCCAGCTTTTTTGCCGAGCACTTTGAATGCCTGGACGATTATTCTTCCGGCGCAGTGTTTGCCGGTCTCATCCGCCTGCTCAAATATCTGGCGTTTTTGCTGGCGGTGTTTGGGCCGGGGCTGTATGTCATGGCAGTCAGCTTTGCGCCGGAGCTGATCCCCGTGCACCTGCTGGCCAAACTGGCCCAGGGCGAAGCCTCCACGCCGCTACCGCCCATGCCGGAAATGCTGGCCGTGACCCTGCTGCTGGAAATTGTGCGTGAAGCTGGGCTGCGCGCCCCCAAATCCATCAGCCACACCGTCAGCCTTGTGGGGGCGCTCATCATTGGCGAAACCGCTGTCTCGGCGGGCATCATCAGCGTGCCGGTGCTCACCATGGCCGCGGCGGCCACCATCGCCACCCTGGCAGTCCCGGCGCTGTATGAACAGTCGATTCTGTTCCGCTTTGCGGTCATACTGCTGGCGGGACTGTTCGGTGTGCCGGGGCTGGCCTGCGGGGCGCTGCTGATTCTGGCCATGGCCTGCGGCAGCGACCCGTTCGGTTATGATTATCTTTACCCGCTCATGCCGCCGGGCAAGGCAGCCTTGCGGGATGGTTTTGTGCGGGCCATCTGGTCCCACCTGGCACAAAAAGGGGAGGTGCTGCCGCGCCATGCAAAAGAGTAATGTGGATTTTTACCCCGTGCTGCTCCTCAGCATTCTGGCCGATACGCTGCTGCGGCTGCACACCGGTTATTGGGCGCGGGCAGGGCTGCTGGCTCTGCCCGCCAGCGCGGCGGTGCTGGCCGCTGTGCTTCTGTTAGCGTCGACCAGCTGGCAGGAAAACGCCCTGCTGCAAAAAGTTCTCTGTGTTTTGCTGGCAATCAGTTCAGCATTGGAAATTCTGCGCCTGCACGCCCTGTTTGGCAGCGTGTACCCCGGTACACTGGGGCTGGCGGGCACCTGTTTTGTCGTGCTGGCACCGGTCATCTACCTCCGGCGGGAGCCCGCCCTGCGCCAGACGGCCAACGCCTTGTTGGTGTTCGGTGCCGCGTGTATGGCAATCATGGTACTCTCGGTCGCGCCGCGCCTGCGTGTACCCAACCTGCATGCGGCACCGCTGACAGGGCAGGACTGGCAGGCGGCGTTTGTTTCTCAGCTGGCGCTCCCGCCGGAATATCTGCTGTTTGCCCTTTGGCCTCCGCAGCCCGGCCAGCGCTGCCGCAAGGCAGTAACATTTGCCGCGTCAGCACTGGGCTTTGATGCCGCGGTCCACCTGCTGCTGGAGCTGTTTTTTGGCGCGGCCATGCCCACCCGCCAAACCCCGGTGCAGGGGGCTGCACAGTGCGGGGCGCTTTCAATTTTTAACCGGCTGGAATGGCTGCAAATTTTGCTGTGGTGCATGGCAGTCACGGTGCGGCTGGCACTGTACCTGTATGCCATGGTGGAACTGTGGGGTGGCCGCGCCGGGGCGGGCAGCGCTGCCGCCGGGCTGGACCGTTACCCGCTGTACTTTGGCGGCATGGCTCTGTTGTGTGCTGTGCTGCGCACCGTGCCGCTGGAACAGGCATTTTATTGGCGCAGTGCCGTCTGCTGGGGCTTCGCTGCGGTTGTGATGGTAACAGGAGGCTGCCAATGGCTGATATCATGCATAAAACATCCCGCTTGATGGCGGCGGTGCTGCTGGGCTGCCTGTTGGCGGGCTGCGGCGGGCAGCTGCTTTCCCACAGGGAAATTGTGCGGGCGGTGTTTTTTACCGCGCAGGATGCCGGTTACACGGTCACGCTTTTGACCAGTGACCAGCAAAGCGAGGATTCCGCCGCCTGCAAAACCTTTACCGGCAGCGGCGCTACCTGTGCTGCTGCCTGGAATGCCGCCGCCCAAACCATGAACGGCCAGCCGTTTTACGGCCTGATGGACCTTGCCGTTCTGCCTGCCGGGTGCAGCTGGCCGCTGGCAGAAGAAATCGCTCAGCTGTTGCAAAGCACCGCCCGCCCCGCGCCGGAAATCGCCGTGTTTGTGCTGGATCCTGCCGTGCAGATGCCCATCCAGGACCAAACGCCGACCTTGTACGAAAACTTGAAAGCTATGGAAGAAAAGCAGCAGCTGCACTGCGGCCTGCAAACCCTGTTTGATAATGCCGAAACCGCCGCTGTGCCCGTCAGTGCGGGCGGGGAATACGCCATGCTGTTTTATGATACCGCTGCCAATACAGCCCGCCAGACGCAAAGCCCGTTGGCTGCCCAGCTGGCGGCTATTCTGTGCGGCCAGGCCCATCGGTTGGACTGCACGTTGCCGGATGACCTGCACCTTGCCGCCAAAGCCGCCGCCGATGTGCAGGTACTGGCCCCCGGCAGCGTGCGGGTAAACCTGACCCTGCGGGATGTGGAACTGAAAGACCTGACTCCCACCGCCCGCCCGGATGCCGAACTGCAGGTGGCATTTGCCGCAGCCGCCAACCGGGAATTTGACGGTTTGATAACGGCACTGTACGGAATAAACGGCCCGGATGCCGACCCGCTCGACCTGTGTTTCTGGCTGCAAAACCGTTATGGCAGCACGCAGGGGGCGCTGCGGGCAGAGCTTACCCTGCACTGGCACCGCCCCGGCGAAGGCTGATCCCCACCAAAGCACGCCTTTATTTGCAGTGCCAGTGTGCCATTCAGCCGGGCAGTCTGCCAGCCAAGACCAAAAAACAGATAGAAAACAGCCCGGAACGCCAATAAATTACAACGAATAAACGACAAAAAACACTGTTCACAAAAATTTTATACTTCAAGGGGTTGATTTTTGGCAAAGGAACGCTATAATAGATTTAGCACTCAGGAGAAAAGAGTGCTAAACAAAATGTTTCAAAGAAACTTTAATTATAGGAGGATATTTCATCATGAAAATCAAACCTCTTGCTGATCGCGTTGTGATCAAACTCGTTGAAGAAGAAGAAACCTCCAAGGGCGGCCTGATCCTGACCGGTTCCGCCAAGGAAAAGCCGCAGGTTGCTGAAGTTATCGCAGTCGGCCCCGGCGGCAATGTCGATGGCAAAGACGTTGAGATGATCGTCAAGGTTGGCGATAAGGT
>ULNP01005447.1_pt1 | contig 19996 bp, 9 predicted proteins | sample 1951941 | NCBI WGS metagenome assembly ULNP01 (sample SAMEA4835579, study PRJEB28245) | human gut metagenome | biome: gut microbiome; material: fecal sample | place: Denmark | collected 2008
AGATAGTAAGGCGGCAGCTCCCTACTCCACCAGAAAAAGGCGGTGCGTTCCGGCTATGATATGGAAATTATTCCGAGTGACCTTGCAACTTATGGTGGTGAAGCCAAGAAGATTCTGGATGATTTGCAGAGCCGCAATGAGCGTATGTTCCTTATTACGGTGCTGTTCCTCAATGCTGCGAAAACCAAACAGGAGCTGGATAGTGCAGTGTTTCAGACGGCTGGTATCGCTCAGAAGTTCAACTGCACATTGAATCGACTGGACTATATGCAGGAGCAGGGGCTTATGAGCAGTCTGCCGCTGGCCAATAATCTGGTTCCCATCAAGCGGGCATTGACTACAACTTCCACCGCCATCTTCGTGCCGTTCACCACACAGGAACTTTTCATGGAGGGTGATTCCCTCTACTACGGTCTGAATGCAGTGTCCAACAACATGATTATGGCAGACCGAAAACAGCTCAAAAACCCGAACGGTCTGATTCTTGGAACACCGGGCAGTGGTAAGTCGTTTAGCGCAAAGCGTGAAATGACAAACGTGTTCTTCACGACAACGGACGATATTATCATCGCAGACCCGGAAGGCGAGGTGCGACACGAAGTCGCGTAATGTATTGCGTGTAAACGCTACTCTATCCATTTGGAGTAACCCTACTGTGACCTGCACTGGTCAAAAGCCGGCGTTGGGAAGCTCACAGGACAATATGGGAAATCTGCCAGCCTAAAAGCAGACGTACCGTTAGGGTAAAGAATGCTATGTCGAATGTAATGTGAACCATCGTAAGGATCGTTACAGGGAATAGGTGAAATAAGGCTGATACACCTACACCAAAAGGTGCTGGAGGTGGCCAAGGGGCCTTTCGCTACCCCGAAGCAAATGGACACAAATCCTCCCGGTTCAAAGATGGCGGCTAAGGCATTCATGAATTATGCATTACGCGGAACGTGGAAAACCCTATGCGCTCCTTTAATAAAGGTATCGACCTCGCAAGAGGGAGAAACGGTGCAGAGGGTATGAGATGGAATAAAAAGCGAACGGTTCACTGTAACGGTGAGCATAGGGGTTCAAAATTTGCCCTGACCTGAAAGGGTGCTGACTTATTCCGGGTATTTCATGGCAAGATTGGAGGTATCCCTGTGAACGATAAGTATTCAACGACGGAAGGTAAAACTTCTGAGAAGCTGTCGGACGAAGCTATGTTGAGTGCCCAATGGAAAAACATTGATTGGCATAAGGCAGAGCGGGAAGTCAACAGGCTACAAATCAGGATTGTCAAGGCAACTCAGCAAAAAGACTACAACGCAGTAAAACGACTTCAGTATCTTCTGACACATTCCTTTTACGCCAAAGCACTGGCTGTTAAGCGTGTCGTTACCAACGATGGGCGCAAGACTCCCGGTGTGGATGGTGTTCTCTGGAACACCCCGGCGAAGAAAATGAAAGCGGTTCTATCGCTGACAGATAAAGGGTATCGTGCGCGTCCTCTCCGTAGAGTGTATATCGAAAAGAAGGACAAGAAGAAAAAGCGTCCATTGGGCATTCCTACAATGTATGACCGCGCAATGCAGGCTCTCTATGCTTTGGCACTGGAGCCGGTGGCGGAAACAACAGCAGATGGGAAATCCTTTGGTTTCCGAAAAGGAAGATGCGCACAGGATGCCTGCGAATATCTGTTCAATGCACTGTCGCGCAAGCACATTTCTCCGAAGTGGGTTTTGGAGGGTGACATCAAAGGTTGTTTCGACCATATCAGCCATGATTGGCTTCTGGCGAACATCCCCATGGACAAGAACATTTTGAAGCAGTTCTTAAAGGCGGGATTTATCTATCAGCGCGAACTCTTTCCTACCGAGGAAGGAACTCCGCAAGGTGGTATTATCTCCCCCATTCTGGCGAACATGACGCTGGATGGTATCGAGAAGAAGCTGGTCGAACGCTTTCACACGAACGCGCTCGGTAAGGTCGATTTAAGATTTAAGAATGCCCACAAAGTAAACTTCGTCCGCTATGCAGACGATTTTGTGGTCACAGCGGCAACACCTGAACTGGCTCTTGAAGCAAAGGAGCTGATTCGAGAGTTTCTCGCTGAACGCGGATTGGAACTTTCTGATGAAAAGACCGTTGTCACCAACATTGACGATGGTTTCGACTTCCTCGGCTGGAACTTCAGAAAGTATAACGAAAAGCTGATTATCAAGCCTTCCAAAAAGGCGGTCAAGGCTATCGTTTCCAATATCTCTGACACGATTCTCCGCAGAGGAAAAGCGTGGCAGCAAGATGTTCTGATTATGAAGTTGAATGAACAAATTCGAGGTTGGACTAATTACCACCAGTCCGTATGCGCAAGTGATGCGTTCGCGCATCTGGATTATGTCCTGTACGAACTGCTGTGGCGATGGGCTAAAAGACGGCACCCAAAGAAGAACAAGTGGTGGATTTCCATGAGATACTGGCATCGTGTCGGTAATCGGAACTGGGTGTTCTCTACGGAAAACAAGGAGCTGATACGGGTAGACAGCACAGCCATTGTGCGACATACCAAGATAAAAGCTACTGCAAATCCGTTCCTCGATGAGGCGTATTTTCAAAAAAGGAAATTCGATAAAGGAATGCACCGGCTGACTGGAAAATTCAAGACGATTTGGAAAAACCAGAACGGGCTGTGCTACCACTGCGGAATGCCGATGGATGTAACGGAAGAAAGAGAAATCTTCTACCTTGCACCAAAAGCAAAGACTGGCGTGGAAGATGTTCGTAATATGCGCTACGTTCATTGCGCCTGTCAGAGAATTTATGCTGAGAACCGCTTGAAAAAGTGATGAAATGCTTGAGCCGTATGACGGGAAACTGTCACGTACGGTTCTTAGGCGGGAAGGCGGTGGTAACACCGCTGACCCAGCCGATTATTATCCGCTGGTCGAAGCCCTGGGCGGGCAGGTCATTCATATCTCATCCACCAGCCGGGACTACATCAATCCGATGGACATTAACCTGAACTATGCGGACGATGATAACCCGCTTGGCATGAAATCGGATTTCATCCTTTCCCTGTGCGAACTTATCATGGGCGCACGGGATGGCATGGAGCCGGAAGAAAAATCTGTCATTGACCGATGCCTGCCGCTGGTCTATCAGAAATATCTGAATGACCCGAAGCCGGAAAATATGCCGATTCTCGGTGATTTATATGACTGCCTGCGGGAGCAGAAAGAACGGCAGGCGCAGCGTATCGCCACGGCATTGGAAATCTACGTCAATGGTTCGCTGCGGGTGTTCAACCACCAGACGAATGTGGAACTGGATAATCGCCTTATCTGCTTTGACATCAAAGAATTGGGCAAGCAGCTCAAAAAGCTGGGTATGCTCATCGTGCAGGATCAGGTGTGGAATCGTGTTACCATCAACCGCAATGCAAAGAAAAATACACGATACTACATTGATGAGTTCCACTTGCTCTTAAAGGAAGAGCAGACTGCCGCATACAGTGTTGAAATCTGGAAGCGTTTCCGAAAATGGGGCGGCATCCCTACGGGCATCACGCAGAACATCAAAGATCTGCTTGCCAGCCGGGAGATCGAGAACATCTTTGAGAACAGCGATTTCATCTATATGCTGAATCAGGCATCCGGTGATAGGCAGATTCTTGCAAAGCAGCTCAACATTTCGCCATTCCAGCTTTCCTATGTGACGAACAGCAACGAGGGCGAGGGGCTGCTGTTCTACGGCAATACCATTATTCCGTTCAAGGATAAGTTCGATACTTCGCTGAAACTTTATGGCCTTATGACCACGAAACCGAATGAAATTGCAAAATACAGGGAGAAGAAAGACGCATGATGAACGAGAAAAAACTGAGCCAGATGATCCTGAAGCTGCATGACCGTGCTGAGGCAGCAAAATACGATGGCGATTCCAGCCCGCCTTATCAGGAAGTGGAAATGCTGAATTTCCACGATGAGGAATCGGTGGTGCATACGGTGCTGGAGGACTTTTACGCAGTCGGCGCACTGGCAGATGAACTGACCCACGGATTCCACATGGAAGAACGGGGCTACATCGACCGCACAGAGGTCAATTCCCGGCTGATCGCTTTTGCCAGGGAGCTGGAGCGGATTCTCGATAAATGGGAGACTCATGCAGTCCTGATTGCATGAGTTTCCTGCCGGACGGGAGGTGAATCCGATGGCAGACAAGCGATTCCGGGGCAGAGATAAAATCGTCCAGAAAATGACCAAAGACGGTCTGGTGGAAGAGAATCTCCGCACCGGGGAAACCAAGTCCGCAGTTGAAGAAGAAACACCGAAGCAGGAAGATTCGGAAAAAGACGCTGCGGAAAGTGCAGAAGAAACCCCTGTTGTGGAAGAAGAGGTGTGCATGGATGCCGAGGATGGAGAGGAGGAAAAGCCCCGGCGCAGCACCGCCAAGCAGAGTACAGAATATTATAAAGCCCATCAGGAGGATGGCAAAGCGAAAGAAAAAGATGCTTCGCCAGTGGACGAAGATGCAGAGCCTGCGCCGAAGAAAAAGGGCCACTTATCGTTTGATGATGAGCAGCAGGGCGGCATTGTCCGGGGCGCAGGGCTGGGCATTAAGAAGGTGGCGAAGAAAGGAGTGGATACCGCCACTGGTTTTGCCCATAACAAGGTGCATCAGGTCGAAAAGGAAAACTCCGGCGTGGAGTCGGCGCACAAGAGCGAAGAAACGCTGGAAGGATTGTACCGCTTCTCTAAAGGCAGGAAAAAGACCAGAGAAAAATCTGCCAGAGCTGAGAAGAAAGTCGAGGTTGAGAAAAAATCCAGCCGTCTGAAATTTTCGGAGAGTGAGGGCGGCATGGCCGAAGAAGTGGCAGAAACGTCACTGAAAAAGAAACCGCACCTGCCACCACCGACTGCCGCAGGAGGTGAAGCAACAAAGACAGTCGGTTCAAAATTCTATCAGAAAAAGCAGTATAAGGATGCCTATGCAGCAGCCAAGCGAGGTCGGAAAGCTGGAAACGCTGCCAGCAAGCAGGCGGCAACGGCGGCGAACACGCTTGCCGAAAAAGCAAAAGCGGCGGTGCAGGAAATCGTTGTGCAGAACAAGACCCTGTGGGCGGGACTTGGCATCGCAACACTGATGCTCATGCTGATTATGGGCGCATTTTCAAGCTGTTCCGCAGCGATCCAGGGAACGGGCAGCACCTTTATCGGGACGACGTATCCTAGTAAGGATGCTGACATGAAAGGTGCAGAAGAAGATTATCTGGAACTGGAAAAGAAGCTGGATGAGCAGATACGGCAGATGGAGTCCACACATCCCGGCTATGACGAATACCGTTACCAGTTGGACGAAATTGGGCATGACCCTTATCAGCTGATCTCTCATCTGACTGCCGTATATGAGCAGTTCACCAGAGGACAGGTGAAAACCGTCATCAAGTCACTGTTTGAGCAGCAGTATCTCCTGAAAGTCTGGGAAACGATAGAGATTCGCACACGCATGGAAACCAGAGTAGGGATTCGGCCAACGATTGACGCTTTTGGAAACGTCAGCATGGAAACCTATACCTATCAGGAAGAAGTGGAGTATGAGTACAAAATCCTCAACGTCCTACTGAAAAATAAGGGCTTTGACACCATTGCCAGAAAGAACATGGATCGGAAGCAGACTGGGCGGTATGATGCCTACAATCTGACTTATGGCAATCGCCCAGAACTGTTTGGCGCAGGCTCCCCTACATACAGTGGCGGCACAACAGGCAGCATTGGCTCTGGTGGTTCGGGTGGAACAGGCGGAAGCTCCGGCGGTGGTTTCCAATATGACATTCCAGAAGAAGCCCTGTCGGATGAAAAGTTTGCAAGGATGATCGCAGAAGCCGAAAAGTATCTGGGAATGCCGTATGTGTGGGGCGGCAGTTCCCCAAGCACCAGTTTTGACTGCTCTGGCTTTGTCTGCTGGGTCATCAATAACTGCGGCAATGGCTGGAACGTCGGGCGCACGACAGCGAATGGACTGCGAGGCAAGTGTAGCTATGTTTCTCCTGCAAATGCACAGCCGGGTGACTTGATCTTCTTTGAAAAAACTTACAACACCGTTGGTGCGTCGCACGTTGGCATCTATGTTGGCAACGGCATGATGATTCACTGCGGCGACCCGATTTCTTATACCAGCATCAATTCGACCTACTGGCAGAACCACTTCCTTGGTTTTGGCAGAATCAAGTAGAGGAAAGGAGAGAAGCTAGATGAGCAAAAAGCTGAAGAAGTTTTTGAATGATGCAGAGAAAACCGAAAGCAAGATCGCGGAACTGGAAGAGTACCTGAGAAATGTCCGGGCTGCACAGAAAAAGGAAGAGGACAATGAGATCGTTCGGGCTATCCGCAGCACAAAGCTGGGCGGGCGTGACCTGTTGGCACTGCTGGAAAATATCCAGGCGGGGAATGTGACGTTCCAGACAACCGTGAATAACGAGAATAAGACTTCGGAAGAAGCAGAAATGGAGGATGTGATTGCGAAAGATGCTTAAAAAGCTGGGTATTGTGATTCCCAGTGCAGTGCTGACCCTGCTGATGGCGGTAGGCTTTTCCACTCCGGCATTTGCCTATGTGGAGCTGGAAGTCAAAGAAGAGCCTGCACAGGTCATTGAGGAAGAGGAACCCACCGAGGAAGAGAAGATTCCGTTCACCATTGCGGGCAATGGTGAGGTGGAGGATAACATTACGGACGATTCCAGTAAGGAGTTCTTCACGGTCAAGACCAAGGGCGGAAATACCTTTTTTCTAGTGATCGACCGGGCAAGGAACAGCGAGAATGTGTATATGCTCTCCATGATCGACGAATACGATTTGCAGGAGTTTCTAACCGATGAGGAACGCAAAGGCAAGGAAGAAGAAAAGCCGGCAGTCGTGCTACCGGAAACCAAACCTGAGCCGGAACCGGATGTCGAGATCGAAGAGCCGGAACAGGACGATGGAAAGCTGACCAAGATTCTGGCAATCGTATTTGTTATGGGTGTAGGCGGTGCAGGCGCATTCTTCTATTTCTACATTTATAAGCCGAAGCAGAGTGAGCCGGAAGTATCGAAAGAAAATCTGGAATATGAAGCACTGCCGACAAAGAATGAGGATGAGGAAGCAGGGCAGGACGCAGAAACCGAAGAATAATAGAAAAACCGTATAATCTAGTGGTGCAGGGATGGTCTGATTCGGACTGTCCCTGCTTTTTTCAAACAAGCAGGAGGATACATGAAATATCTTGTGATAGCAGAAAAGCCGAGTGTGGCACGTTCCATCTCGAAAGTGATCGGTGCATACAAACATGAGGACGGGTATCTGGAGGGTGGGGATTGCGTGGTGAGCTGGTGTCTGGGGCATCTGGCAGAGTATGCAGCCCCGGAGTATTACGATGAACGCTATAAAAGCTGGCGGTTTGATGATCTTCCGATTCTCCCGGAAGAATGGAAATTGTTGGTTTCGGAAGATAAGAAAGCGCATTTCAATATCCTGCGAAAGCTCCTCCGAAGCAAAGATTTTGATTATGTGGTAAATGCCTGCGACGCAGGGCGTGAGGGCGAAGCAATCTTTCGCCGCGTGTACGGTCTGGCAGGCAGCAAACTCCCGGTCAAACGGCTGTGGATTAGCAGCATGGAAGATTCCGCTATCCAGCAGGGCTTTGATTCCTTAAAGGATGGCGCAGAGTATGACAACCTGTTTGCCGCTTCGGAGTGCAGGGCAAAGGCAGACTGGCTGATTGGTATGAATGGCACACGGGCTTTTACCAAGAAATACGGCAGGCGGCAGACCATTGGACGGGTGCAGACTCCGACACTGGCAATGCTGACGGAACGGCAGAACAAAATCCAGAACTTTGTAAAAGAGCCGTATTACAAAGTAGAAATCACAGGAAATGGCATCGTGGCAGAATCGGAACGGATGGCACAGGAGCAGGATGCGGATACCATGCAGGCAGCTTGTGATGGACAGTGTGCCGTAGTTGGCAGCATCGAGCACAAACGGAAAGAACAGTCTGCGCCGAAGCTGTATGACTTAACGACCTTGCAGCGAGAAGCTAACCGCTATTATGGTTTTACCGCCAGTCAGACTTTGAAGATCGTACAGGAATTGTACGAAGAAAAGCTGGTGACATACCCACGAACGGACAGCCAGTACATCACGGAAGATATGCAGCAGACCATGGCAGATTTGCTCAAACACTATGGCGGCGAAGCAGATGGAGTAAAGCAGGTGGTCAATAACAAAAAGGTCACTGACCACCATGCGATTCTGCCGACACTGGAAAGCTGCAAGCGTGGGTCAAACAGCCTGTCCGGGGATAAGGAAAAGGTCTTTGCTCTCATCGTCTGGAAGATGCAACAGGCAGTACAGCCGCCATACATCTATGAAGATGTTCTGGTAACAGTATGCTGTCAGGACAGGAAATTCACTGCAAAATACAAAAAAGTCTTGCAGGCGGGACATACCGCAATGCCTGTTCCGTTTGCAGAACAGGAAAAAAGCAAGGATATGGCATTCCCCAAGAAACTGGAACAGGGCGAGGTGATTCCTGTGGTGAGCGCGGAGAAAAAGCAGGGCTTTACATCCCCGCCGAAAGCATTTACCGAAGACACCCTGCTTTCTGCAATGGAAAGCGCAGGCAACAAGGAGTTTGAAAAAGACACGGAAAAGAAAGGGCTGGGAACACCTGCGACCCGTGCAGCGGTTCTGGAAAAGCTGGTATCTTCCGGCTATGTGGAACGCAAAGGCAAGCAGATTCTTCCCAGTGCAGAGGGGGTTACGGCAATCGCAAATATCCCGGATTACCTGAAATCGGCAAGCATGACCGCTGAGTGGGAAAATGAACTGCTGCGGATGGAACGGGGCGAAACAAAGCCCGCCGACTTCATGCAGGGCATCGGTGGATTGCTGGAACGAATGCTGGCAGACCTCCGGCAAATTCCGACCGTACAGGAATCACCTATTTATAATAAGGTATCTATCGGGAACTGCCCGGTATGTGGAAAGCCCGTCTGTGAAGGCAAGCTGAATTTCTATTGCTCTGACTGGGACTGTAAATTTGCCCTCTGGAAAGAAAGTAAATACCTTTCCGGCATGAAAAAGACGCTCACAAAGAAGATGGCAACTGACCTTTTGAAGAAAGGACGTACCTATGCAAAAGACTTCTACTCTGCCAAAAAGGACAAGACCTTTGCCGCAGACCTTGTTATGGCAATAGAAAATGGCAGGGCGCAGTACAGTCTTGAATTTCCGAAAACACCAGCTAAGAAGTAAGGAGGGAACGATTGGCGAAATTTAACGATATTCGGGAACTTGCCCAGCAGAACGCACGGTGGGTAAGCAATTCTCCGAAAGACTGGATGAACTATCTGGATGTGGCGGCACGGCTGTACCGCTATTCGTTCAAAGATACTCTGCTGATCCATGCCCAGCGTCCTGATGCGACCGCCTGTGCAGAGCTGGAAGTCTGGAACAAGAAAATGAACCGCTGGGTAAACCGTGGCGCAAAAGGCATTGCGCTTTTGGACGATGCCAGCCCACGGGCAAAGCTGCGCTATGTGTTCGACATTGCGGACACGCATCTGGTGCAGGGCGGCAGAACGCCGATCCTCTGGCGCATTGATGATTCGGAACACCAGCAGATGATCCTCGACCATCTGGCAGATACTTATGCTCTGACGCAGACGGACAGCATGAATGCTGCGCTGATGGAACTGGCACAGCAGTTGACCGCTGAGAATCTGGAAGAAGCGATGGATGGTCTGGAATATGAGGTGGCAGACACTTTTCTGGAAGGACTGGATGAAGATAACCTCCGTGTCCGTTTCCGGGAGTTAATGACCAACAGTATTTTCTATACCCTTTCCCGACGCTGCGAACAGGAACCGCTGGAAGTTTTGGAAGATGAGGATTTTATCCGTATTGTGGATTTCAACCAGCTTCCGGTTTTGACGTTCCTGGGCAATGCTGTTTCGGAACAATGTGAAGCGGTTCTCCGTGACATCGGACGGGAAATGCAGAAAATCTACCGAAAAGAAGTCACAGAACATCTTGCAAAAACTGCCGACAGCTTGTATAATACCAGTACGGACTTTAGCGCATTAAAGCGTGAAACTGAAACGAACATCACTGAAGGAGGAAAACCGTATGGAACTGACTTATCACCGCAAGGGGGACTACCTGTTTCCGAACCTGACCGTACAGGACGAGCCGATGAGCATTGGGAAGTACGGGATGCTGCGCAGGACTTATCTGAGGGAGAACAAGAAGAACTGGTATCAGAGTATGCTGATGAGCGGCAGGCTGAATCAGCATCTGGCGCAGATCGACGAGCAGGCGGAGAACCGGATGGAAGAACTGATCGAGAGCCTGAACGAGAAGTATCCGGCTCCGAACAAGGAAACCGAACAGATGGCATGGGTGGCACATCAGAACAATCTGACCGCGATGGCGGAAGAGATCGTGCTGAAGGAATTGGTGTACAACTAACCGCTGACACAACCGAACAGGATTTGAGCGAAGCAGAGGAAGAAATTGCCTCTGCTTTTTCTCTGCCCAGTCTGCCGACCGTGGAACAGCAGATTCGGGCAATCGAAGCCCCGATGCAGGCCCAGTATGCCGATGAGATCACGATTCCGGCAGAAGTTGTGGATGAAATCCTGCGGACGGGAAGCAATCGAAGCAAAAGCCAGCTCCGCCTTATTTATAACTTTATGACCGAACAGACCCCGGAAGAGTATACTGCTTTCGTCAAAAAAGAGTATGGCGAGGGCGGCAAGGGCTTTGAGATCGGCGGCACAAAATATGCAGTCTGGTTCGATGAGTTGGGTATGCAGATCGCCGTTGGAGATACGGTTCGGAACGACCCCAAAAACAAAGCATTTCTGTCCTGGGAAGATGTCAGCTGCAGAATCCATCAGCTTCTGCAGCAGGGAGAGTACGCACCAAAGTCTGTCCTGGATGCAGCCCGTGGCAATGCTCTGCATGAACACGCAGAAGCCCTAAGCTATATGGAACGCGATATGGCAGAGGGCGTGGCAGAGATGGTCTTTGCCGATACGTCCATCTTCTCCGGCAGATACCCGGAACTTACAGAACAACTTGCAAAGTTGATTGACCAGCCGGAATTTCTGGCTGACCTGAACGAACGTCTTTTAGGACTGGCAGAAGCCTACGTCGAAGATAAAAGCGTGATGCGGATGCCGTTCTATCGCCCGGACAAAGTATCCGAACAGTTTCAGAAGTTTGCCCTCCCGTTCCAGCCGTATCAGGCAAGAGAGGGCTTTCAGTGGAATGAGCAGGAAGTCTTTATCACGGAAGATGAGATCAATGCTTTCCTTGCAGGCGGCGGGCCGTATTCGGATGGCAGGCTGGCAACGTACAGTTTCTTCCTTACCCATACAGAGAAAGCAGAACGCGCGGCATTTCTGAAAGACCGATACGGTGTGGGCGGCAGCAGTCATGCACTTTCCCGTGCAGATAATTCCCATGCCAGCTATGACGGCAGAGGTCTTGAACTGGCACGGGGCATCTATGGAAAGCCGGATGCGCTGGTAAAGTTGAACTGGAACCAGGCGGCTGAACGAGTTGCAAAGCTCATTGGCCAGAGTTTGTATCTGAAGCCTGCGGATTACAGCCGGATGCCGAGTTACGAGCGTGAGCAGATGGCAAATCGGGTAATCGGTTTCTACCATCGTCTGCCCGATGAAGTAGAGCGTCCATTTAAGCGGGAATTGCTGAATGAGGATGCCAGAAAGAAACTGCCCACCATGCTGGCTGACCCGGAACAGGCGGTAGAGCTTTTGGAAAAGATGGATGCAGCACTTCTTTCCGTGCCGCTGGATTCCCCGGAATATGCGGAAAAATCAAAGACGCTTGCTGAACTGCACCAGTATGTTGAGGGAACGTACACGATCTTCCCGGAAAAGAAAAAGGCTGTTGAGATTTCTGCTTCTGAGACAGGACAAATATCGCTTTTCGATATTTGGGCGCAGGAACAGGAATCGAAAGAGCATTCAACCACCGCAGTGGTTGAAGAACCCCAGAAGCAAGCGGCAAAGTACAGCAGAAATGTCGGGGATTATCTCTATCTGGAAGATGACCGCCTTTATAAAATCGAACGTGTTACGGATTCTCTGATCTATCTGAAAGATATGGAGCGTCCTGCATGGGCGGCGCGGGTGCTTCGACCGAACCAGTATGATGCAGAACTGGCAAAGAATCCGCTGAATGATTATCTTCTGGCAGGGCAGGAATCTGCATTGAAAGATAGTCGCTGTGTTTACAAAGAATGTCTGTATTCCATGCTGGATGCGGTGCAGCAGAGTGAAATCTATCCGTATCTCCGTGACCGCGATGTGGATGCAGACGAAGCGGAAAAGGAACTTCGGAACAAGATCGACGAGCTGTTAGAGCAGAATGCGAAAACTGCTCCGCTGTATCTGGAAGCAAGCCAGAACTGGGAAAACTTCAAAGACTGGTTGGTAGAAGATATTTTCCAGCGCACCTATCAGGACGTTATTACGGACAGACGGGATGCCGTTGCACTGTATCAGGATAGCAAGGACGCACCGCAGTGGGTGCGCGGCATTATGGTTCCGTATGCAGCGGAAGAAAAGGCCGTTGAGCCGACCTTGCAGCCCCTGCCGCTGGACGCCGTAAACGAATATAACGCGCTGAAAGAGCGTTACCCGGATGCTCTGGTCGGCTATGAGCAGTACGGCAACTTTGAGTTCTACGGCGAGGATGCAAAGCGCGTTTCAGAACTTCTTGGCAGCAAGCTGTTGGAAAAGGAAACCGCACTCGGCAAAGTTGAGGTATCCGGTTTTCCGCGTGAACAGTGGGCTTCGCAGGCAATGAAGCTCTGGAAGCAGGGGGAGAGCGTCTATCTGTCCGGCCAGCAGGAAGATGGAACCCATGCGCAGACAAAGTATTTCCGCAGAGAGGAATATCTGCCAGTCAATACCATCATTGAACTGGACGATAGAGAGTTCCGTGTGGATTCGGTCAACTTTGAGCAGGGGACGGTCAGCTTGCAGGACATGACCCTTGCGAAAGAAGTCCGGTATCCGATCTTCCGAACGGAACCGCTGGAGTACATTCGGCATCTGTACGAACAGGCCGACGTGCCGATGAAAGAAGCGATAGAAACCACAGTCTTTACTGCTCTACACAATGCTGGTGTGGCTTACGAGGATTTTTCCCCGGAGCAGATGGATGTGATCTATTCGGTGGCAGAATCGGGCGGCGAGTTAGAAGAACTACTGAATCCCGACTTCTCGCCGGAACAGATGCAGCTGATCGCGGATGTGCAGACCCGGACAGATGCCATCCATCGTTCAGCGGCAGATGATGCTGTGAAGCCTCTTACCAGCAAGCCTATGACCCCGGAAGAGGTCAACCATGCACGGCGGCAGCACAACCTTCCGCTGGACAGTGGAGCCGAAACGGAACAGCCTGTACAGCCCAAACAGGAGCCTATGAACTTCCGTATTACGGACGATGATCTCGGCGCAGGAGGAGCCAAGACAAAATTCAAAGCAAACATCGAAGCCATCCGGCTGCTGCAAACGCTGGATGCAGAACAGCGGCAGGCAACCGCAGAAGAACAGGAAGTTCTTTCCCGGTATGTCGGCTGGGGCGGCATTCCGCAGGCATTTGATGAGAAGAATGCAGACTGGTCGAAAGAGTATGCGGAACTGAAATCTCTGCTCCCGGCAGATGAGTACAGCGAAGCGAGGGCATCTACGCCGAATGCTTTCTACACTTCTCCCACGGTAATCAAGGCAATGTATGAAGCCCTTTCCAATATGGGACTGAGCAAAGGTAATGTGCTGGAACCGTCCTGTGGTGTCGGCAATTTCATGGGTCTTGTGCCTGAAAGCATGGAAAACATCAAGATGTATGGTGTAGAGCTGGACAGCGTATCAGGGCGCATTGCACAGCAGCTTTATCAGAAAAACAAGATTGCCGTGCAGGGCTTTGAAACGATGCAGTTCCCGGACAGCTTCTTTGACTGTGTGGTAGGCAACGTGCCGTTCGGCAATTACAAAGTGCCGGATAAGCGGTATGACCGCCACAACTTCCTCATCCATGATTACTTTATTGCAAAAAGTCTTGACCTTGTTCGTCCGGGCGGCGTGGTGGCGGTAGTCACTTCCAGCGGTACGATGGATAAAAAGGATTCCTCTGTCCGAGAGTATCTTGCCAACCGTGCCGATCTGGTCGGTGCAATTCGCCTGCCAAACAATGCGTTCCAGCGCAATGCGAACACAAGTGTTGTAGCTGACATTTTGTTCCTGCAAAAGCGTGACCGGGCGGCAGTGGAGCGGGCAGAGTGGGTAGACCTTGGCACAACGCCGGAGGGATACCCCATCAACCAGTATTTTGCGCAGCATCCTGAAATGGTGCTGGGTGAGATCACGACTGAAAGTACACAGTACGGCAAACAGGAAACCACGGTCAAGCCCATCGAGGGCGCAGACCTTGCACAACAGTTGAAAGCAGCCGTTGAGAACATCCATGCGGAAATCACTGAGCCGGAAATCACGGACGATGAACTTGACCAGAACGCAGAACCACTTCCGGCAGACCCAAACGTGAAGAATTTCAGTTACACCAATGTGGACGGACAGGTCTATTACCGTGAAAACTCCTATATGAACAAGGTTGACCTGCCTGCGGTCACGGCAGAGCGTGTGCTGGGGATGATTGCCCTGCGGGAAACCACACAGAAATTGCTGGACTGCCAGTTGCACGATGGTACGGATGCCGAAGTGGAACTGCTGCAAGGAAAGCTGAAAGACCAGTATAAGCGGTTCACAGCGCAGTATGGTCTGATCAACAGCACCGCCAACAAACGGGCATTCCGGCAGGATAGCAGCTATTGTCTGCTGGCATCTCTTGAGATTCTGGACGAGGATAAAAACCTCAAGCGGCTGGCAGATATTTTCACGAAACGCACTATTCGCAAGCCGGAACCCGTCACCTCTGTGGATACTCCGAGTGAAGCCCTGGCACTCTCCATTGGAGAAAAAGCAAAGGTCGATGTGCCGTTTATGGCTGAACTTTGCGGAAAGACAGAGCAGGAAGTGACCGAAGAACTGGCGGGCGTTATCTTCCGCAATCCTGTCACACAGGCGTGGGTGACGGCAGACGAATATCTGTCCGGCAATGTCCGGGAAAAGCTGGCAGCGGCAGAAACCTTTGCTGCAAACCACCCGGAGTATCAGGTCAATGTCGAGTATCTCAAGCGGGTACAGCCGAAAGATTTGAATGCTTCGGAGATTGAAGTGCGGCTTGGTGCAAACTGGATCAAGGCAGAGTACATTACAGACTTCATGGAGCGGGTGTTCAAAACGCCGAGTTACTATATCGGAAGTTCCATCAAGGCAACCTATTCGGAGATCAGCGGTGCATGGAATATTAGCGGCAAGTCGCTTGACCGGAGTAATCCCCGTGTGACGAACACCTATGGCACAATGCGGGTCAACGGCTATCGACTGCTGGAAGATGCGCTGAATCTCCGGGATACCAAAATTTACGATACCATCTATGAGGATGGAAAAGAAAGGAGAGTGCTGAACAAAAAAGAAACCATGCTGGCGCAGCAGGCACAGGAAGCGATTCGGGATGCGTTCAAGCAGTGGATTTTCAAGGATTTAGACCGCAGAGAGGAACTTTGCAAGGTCTACAATGAGCGGTTCAATGCGATTCGTCCCCGTGAATACGATGGAAGTCACATCAAGTTCGTGGGCATGACCCCGGAAATCAGCCTGATGCCGCACCAGAAAAATGCAGTGGCGCATATCCTGTATGGCAATAATACGCTGCTGGCGCATTGTGTGGGTGCTGGCAAGACTTTCCAGATGATCGCTGCCGGCATGGAAAGCCGCCGTCTGGGTCTGGCGCAGAAGAATCTTTATGTTGTGCCGAACCATCTGACGGAACAGTGGGGTGCAGACTTCCTGCGGCTGTATCCGAATGCCAATGTGCTGGTGGCAACGAAAAAGGATTTCGAGCCATCCAACCGAAAGAAGTTCTGTTCCCGGATTGCCACGGGCGATTATGATGCTATCATTATCGGGCATTCGCAGTTTGAGCGGATTCCGCTTTCCCCGGAACGGCAGAAATCCATGATCGAGCGGCAGATTCAGGACATTACCTTTGCGATTGCAGAAGCAAAGGCAGAGGACGATGGCAAGAGTTTCACGGTCAAGCAGATGGAGAAAACAAAGAAAACCTTGCAGGCAAAACTTCAGAAGCTGAACGACCAGAGCCGCAAGGATGATGTAGTTACATTTGAGCAGCTTGGTGTTGACCGCCTGTTTGTGGATGAGAGCCATTTTTATAAAAATATGTTCCTCTACACAAAAATGCGGAACATCGCTGGTATTGCTCAGACCGATGCACAGAAGTCCTCGGATATGTTTGCAAAATGCCAGTATCTCGATGAGATCACGGGCGGCAAAGGCGTGACCTTTGCAACAGGCACACCTGTGTCGAACAGCATGGTGGAGCTGTACACCATTATGCGCTACTTGCAGTATGACACCTTACAGAAACTTCATCTTGGACATTTTGATAGCTGGGCGGCTTCGTTTGGTGAAACCGTTACAGCGATTGAATTGTCCCCAGAGGGAACGGGCTACCGTGCAAAGACGCGGTTTGCCCGTTTTTTCAACCTCCCGGAACTGATTTCACTGTTTAAGGAGTCCGCAGACGTACAGACGGCGGATATGCTGAACCTGCCTGTGCCGGAAGCAGAGTACATCAATGAGGTGCTGAAACCCAGTGAAACGCAGCAGGAAATGGTGAGCAGCTTTGCCGACCGTGCAGAGCGTGTGCGGAACGGAAATGTCGATCCGAGAACCGATAATATGCTCAAAATCACGAACGACGGCAGAAAGCTGGCCTTGGATCAGCGGCTTATCAATGACCTGCTGCCGGATGAGCCGGAAAGTAAGGTCAACCTCTGCGTGGAGAATGCCTATCAGGTATGGGAAGAATCTACGCCCGACAAATCCACCCAGTTGATTTTCTGCGACTTATCGACCCCGAAAGCAGACGGAACATTCAATGTGTACGATGATGTCCGGGAAAAACTGGTGGCAAAGGGAATCCCCCGTGAGGAGATTGCTTTTATCCATGAGGCAAATACCGAAACAAAAAAGGCAGAACTGTTTGCAAAGGTGCGCTCCGGTCAGGTGCGTATCCTGCTTGGTTCGACCCCGAAACTTGGTGCTGGTACAAACATTCAGGACAGACTGATCGCCCTGCATCATCTGGACTGCCCGTGGAAGCCCTCTGATCTGGAACAGCAGGAAGGACGCATTCTTCGTCAGGGAAACCGCAACCAGAAAGTGAAGATTTTCCGTTACGTCACAGAGAATACGTTCGATTCGTATATGTGGCAAATTCTGGAAAATAAACAGAAGTTCATCTCGCAGATCATGACCTCGAAATCTCCTGTTCGTGCCTGCGATGATGTGGACGATACCGCGCTGACCTATGCAGAAATCAAAGCATTGGCAACGGGAAATCCCTACATCAAGGAAAAGATGGATTTGGATATTCAGGTCAGCAAGCTGAAGCTGATGCGGGCCAACCACACCAGCCAGATTTACAGCCTGGAATCGGATATTGCACGGCGGTATCCGGCAGAAATCACGGCAGCGAAAGAGCGCATAGCAGGTCTGAAAACTGACCTTGCAGTGGCAAAGCCGTTGCTGGAACAGGACAAGGAGAAGTTCTCCATCACGGTGGAGGACAGGGTTTATACCGACCGCAAGGAAGCAGGCTCGGCAATTCTTGCAGCCTGTGCCGCAATGAAGATCGCTAAGACAGAGGGGCAAATCGCAGATTTGGGAGGGTTTGCAATCAGTTCCCGGTTTGATGCGTTCGCCCAGACATTCAAGCTGACCATCAAGCGGCAGAGCAGTTATACGATTGAACTTGGCAGTGATCCGGCTGGCAATATCCAGCGTATTCTCAATGCGCTGGCATCTATCGAAAAGACACTGCCGCAGGTGGAGCGCAGATTGGAAACCTTACAGCAGCAGTTGGCAGAAGCAAAGGAAGAAGTGCAGCGTCCGTTCCCGCAGGAGGCGGAATTAAACGAAAAATCTGCACGGCTTGCAGAATTGAATGCCCTGCTGGATATGGACGAAAAGGGGGATGATGCGGCTCTTGGCATGGATGAGGAAGTAGCGGATAGCGAACTTCCTGCGCCGAAACGTGAGATTGAGCGGAGTGCAGACAGCGTAAAACGTCCGTCGATCCTTGCACAGCTTCACGAAAAACAGGCAGAACGCATGGCAGAGCCGAAAACGCAGAAAAAGAAAAGTCACGATATGGAACTGTAACTGAGAATGCCCCGTCAGATCTCCGAAAGGAAATCTGATGGGGCGGATTTTGTAAAGGAGGGCATGAATGGCAGATAAGCGGGCAGACCAGCTCAAAGAAATCACGGAACGGTTGGAACAGGGTGTAAAGGACATTTTTACTTCGGAAATGTATACGAAGTACCTGCTCACAATGTCGAAATTCCACAATTACAGCTTCAATAATACGCTGCTGATCGCAATGCAGCGTCCAGATGCTACGTTGGTGGCTGGGTACAATGCCTGGAAAAATAAGTTTAACCGCTATGTGAAAAAGGGGGAAAAGGGCATCCAGATCATCGCGCCTGCCCCGGTAAAGGAACGGGAAGAGAGGGAGAAAATCGACAAGGACACCGGGCTTACGGTGCTGAATGAGAGCGGGGAGCCGGAAATCGAAGTGGTGGAGAGGGTGATTCCCCGGTTCCGGGTAACAACGGTTTTCGATTATGCCCAGACAGACGGAGAACCGCTGCCTACGCTGGAAGTGAATGAACTGACTGCCCGTGTCAAGGATTATACCCTGCTGAAAGAGGCAATCGAACAGGTATCTCCTGTGCCAATTCGTTTTGGAGAGATCGAGGGCAACGCAAAAGGTTATTACAGCCACATGGACAAAGAAATCTGTGTTCGTGCCGATATGGGTGAGAGCCAGACCATCAAGACGATGATCCATGAGGTTGCTCATGCCATGCTGCATGACAGCGACCAGATGAAACAGCGCGGCGAGGAAAAAGACCAGCTTACCAAAGAAACAGAAGCGGAAAGCATTGCATTTACGGTTTGCTCGGCACTTGGCATTGATACTTCGGACTACTCGTTCCCGTATGTAGCAAGCTGGGCAAGCGGCAAGGAACTGAAAGAATTGAAAGATTCGATGGATACGATTCGATTGACCGCTGCTGATTTTCTTGAAAAACTGGAAACGGCGGTGGCAGAAAGGAGTGTGGAGCGCATGACGGCGATGGAATATGCTGAAAAGCTGATTGCGGACAAGGAACGGGACAAAACCGTTTTTGACAACAGCCAGCGAAATCTCATTGTAAACTTTGCTTACAAGCTGGATGACCGGGCGGCAACGGAAGAACTGGCCAACAATCTGGCGGCTGTGGTTGCGGCTGAAAACACGGAAGAAATCAATCGCCTGATGTGGGAAGCAGAGGAGAAGATCGAAAGTCTGCCGGATGGCATGATCGGTCTTTCGGAAATGCACGAATATGGGTATCTGAAAGATGATGTTCTGCCGCTGACAAAGGAAGGCGCACGGGAGTGGCATCGGCTGGGCGAACGGATTTACCCGCTGTTTCAGGATGGCACGGCAGGAGATTTCGCCAGTCAGGAAGAGATTGAACAGCATGATGGCATTTTCGGAATCAAGGCTGACGCATGGAGTGCAATTTTGCTGGAAAAGAACGAAGAGTATCTGGAAGATGAGTATTCCCGCCCGGATGCCGCACTGACGGTGATAAGTCGGGAGCAGGCTCTGCGGCTGTTTGATGAGGGCAAGCAGATTTATCTTATCCGTATCAGCCCGTGGCCAGTTCTTGTCACAGGGCGTGAAGAAATCGAACGTGGAAGTGACTATTTCCAGATTGCTAAGGAAGATTTGGAAAAGGACAAGCAGAA
>ULNP01046962.1_pt1 | contig 19975 bp, 18 predicted proteins | sample 1951941 | NCBI WGS metagenome assembly ULNP01 (sample SAMEA4835579, study PRJEB28245) | human gut metagenome | biome: gut microbiome; material: fecal sample | place: Denmark | collected 2008
ATGAGTTTATCGCCCATCCCGAGAACCTCGACAGCGTGCTCGAAAGGCTCAAGGCGCTCAGCGAACAGCTCGGCGAAAATGAGTATACAATGAATATGTGCCTGCTCCTCGGCGCGTGCCCCGCGCTGCGCGAGCGCTATGCCGAAAAGGGTATCGACGAGGCGATATTCTGGAAGAGCATTGAGGATATGCGCTGGAAGCTTCGCGAGTGCATGGACTGCGAAGAGGTCTGGGGCACTTTCGTCCCGCATTGGTACAGGGGCTTTTTTGAGATGACCCGCTTCGGGCTCGGCAGATTCCAGTTCGAGGAAGCGGACTTTGACGCCGATTACTATGAGAAGTGCGGCAACACCCTCAAACGTGGTGACACGGTCATAAACTTCCATATCCCCTCGGCAGGACCGCTGACTGACGAGAAGAGACTTGATTCATATAAGCAGGCATACAAGTTCTTCGGCGGCAAGGACGGCGAGCCCATGGCGTTTGTGTGCGGCTCGTGGCTGCTCTATGAGGGGCACAGGGAGTTCCTGCCCGAAAACAGCAACATACTTCGCTTCATGGACGATTTTGATATAATCAGAAGCGCCGACAGAGAGAAGTTCAGCGACGGCTGGCGCGTGTTCGGAAAATACAGCAACGGACCCGTTGATGACCTGCCCGAGGATACTTCTATAAGGCGCGCATTCAAGCAGAGACTTCAGCAGGGCAAGCCCACCGGCTACGGTTACGGCGTGTTCTTCTTCGACGGCGAAAAGATACTCGGCAAATAACGAAAAATTTAAAAAAATTGTTGACAACCGGCTCGTTTTTTGATATCATAGCTGTTGTCGCACGGGAGTGCGACACATAAGGGCCACTAGCTCAGTTGGTTAGAGCACTCGGCTCATAACCGAATGGTCCGGGGTTCGAGTCCCTGGTGGCCCACCAAGAAGCGCCGATCTTCGGCGCTTCACAAATATAGGGGTATAGCTCAGTTGGTAGAGCAGCGGTCTCCAAAACCGCGTGCCGAGGGTTCAAGTCCTTCTGCCCCTGCCAAAACAAAAAGACACCTGCGGGTGTCTTTTTGTTTTGGCTTTAGATCGAATGATATGAAGCCCCGGCACGCGCGTGCCGGGCTTCGTCGCCGTGCCGCCGCCGGTGGCGGAGGAAGGGAGTTTTCGTTGGCGTAGCGGTCAAATTTTATTGCCGCTCCAAGGCGGAACAAATTTTGGGAATCGCAAGAGGGGTTGCGAAGCAACTTCAAGTCCTTCCGTGAAGACACCATTGAAATCTGCACCCTTAAGTTAAATGGTGTTTTTTATAGAATTCAGTATTCATGCGGCTTTTTGAAGCTGAATTTTTCTTTTTTGTAATTTACCGCAGATTTATAAGTTGAATTATGTTGAATTCTATAAAACAATTTTACGATATTTTCTGTAGAAATTGGAAGTAATACGGAAATGTGTTATAATAATCTTAGACCGACGGCGGCGGAATGCTCTCCAAAGCTTTTCAACCTTTGATTTCGTGTTATAATATGCTGAAATGCGGTGATTTAATGTTACATCCATTAAGGAGAAAAAAGATGTCCTCAACGGAGTGCGTAGATACAATTCAAGAGGTCGTATACGAATACCTAAAACCTTTAGGCTTTCATAAATTCGGCAGAACAATGCATCGATTTGTTGAGGAAGATATTTCGCAAGTAATTCATTTTCAGAATGGGTGTCCGCAGAAAGGCGTTCGTGAAAAACTGTGGATTAATATTGGCATTCGTGTTCCGGAATGTGCAGAAAAGAAATTTAAAATTTCAGAACCGATGAAAAAATATTATCACGAATACGAATGTAATATACGAACTCGCCTTGGCTTTTTAATAGATGGCGAAGATACATTTTATGACTTGCGAAAAAGTCCCAAAATGATAGCGACAGACATTATTGAGCGAATTGAAAAATATGTAATTCCTGTTTTTGATGTTCTAAATAGCCGCAAATCTATCCTGCTGTATCGAGCAAACTATCCGTCCTTTGATCAACTCGGGAATCGCTTAATTACTCTTGAAGAAGCAATGATTTATGGTAGAAGCGGTGATATTGAAAAGGCAAGTGAGCTGTTTAAAAAATACTATCAAAATGCACTTAACGAATATAACGTGGATGTTGAAAATGGCATAGAGACTTATTTGCATAAGGGTGAGAGAATGGTCTACCGTAATACAAAAACAGGAAAAACAGAAACAATCATAGCAGACAAAGACGGGTATGTTGTTACTTATTGTGCGAATCGCTGCCATATCGATTACCTTGAAACTTTAGCAACACAACTTGGAATAGCATTGAAATAATATAAAGGAGTGGCTGATTCGATTTCTGATGCTAAAGTGCAGTAAAAAGTGAGTAAATTTAAAATTGCACGGCTAAATTCAATAACGGTAACACACTGAGCTGACAAGATGAAACGCCTCTTGATATATTTCTAATAATAAAAATAATGCGAAGGTTCAAAAACATACAGCAAATTTGAAAGAATATCTTTTTTATAACCCATTCACAAAACTCCTGTGCGTCAGCGCGGGAGTTTTACTTTGTTATGTTAACTACACGATAGTTTCGCCACCTCCAACGCATGTTGACTTTTACCCATGAATATGCTATTGTAAATATTAGATAAAAATTTATTTAATATTTGCGATATAATGTATATATTGCGGGAATCGGGAGGCGCGCTATGTCAAAAATCTTGTCTTTTCTAATGTCCGCCGTTATGATATTCTACTATCTTCTCGGCTTCGGCTCGATAAAAACCGACGGCGATTATACAGTCGTGCGAACCGATAAGCTCAATTCCGTGCTGTCACTCTATGCCACGGCTATGACGGCGAGAATTTCTACTGCTCCGGCGCGATAACTGCGGTGAATTTCACGGGGCTCTCGAAGTTCGACAATGAAATGAACTGCCTGAAGGTCAGGACGAATGCCGTGCCGAAAGAGTTCACCGAGAAGTACGGCAGCAATCACATCGGCGGCATCGACTGCGCCAACGGCTATATATACGCGCCTGTCGAGGGCAAGGTTGACGGAAAGCATCTGTATAATTTCATCCTGCTCTATGACTGCAAAACGCTCAAATATACCGGGATATATTATGATATGTCGAGCGAGTATCTGACCGACGGCATCCCGTGGTGCGCGATAGACAGGGAAAATGGATATCTCTACATCTCGCAGTTCCACAATGTCGGCGAGATACTTCAATATGACCTCGAAACAATGACTTTCCTGCGCGCGATACCGCTCGAAGAGAAGCTCGACAGAATACAGGGCGGCTCGGTTCGCGTGGAGTTCACAAGATATTGCCCGAACTATGACAACGAGGCGGAGGATGTCTGCGTTTATCCCATGGAGGACGGCTCGCTGTTCCATGTTGTCGATTACGATAAGCTCATCAACGCGAATGTGAGCCACTATAAGCCCGCAGAGGGCTGAATTTCCGAAGCTATTTTTATTCAAATATAAAGGAAGAAGTGGAGTTTATGGCAACATTACTTAAAAACTGCAGGATCTACGATGGAACGGGCAGCGACGCCGTGAACGGCAGCGTTCTGTTCGAGGGAGACAGAATAATTGAAGTGGGCGATGTTGACGAGAGCCGTGCCGACAGCGTTATCGACCTCGAGGGCAGGTCGCTCGCCTCCGGCTTTATCGATCCCCATTCCCACAATGACTGGTTCGCCATAAAGACGGAACCGCTCAAATATTTTGAGCCGTTTATACGCCAGGGCATAACCACATTCGTGACCGGAAACTGCGGCCTTTCCGCCATCGGCTTTGACGATGATACGCCTTATAAAGACAAGATAGGCGGCGGTCTTTTCTTCTTCAACGGCACTACCGGGAAATACGGCTCGATAAAAGAATTCAACGCCGCTATAGACAGAAATATGCCCTGCAATATCGCGACGCTCGTAGGTCATTGCTCGGCGCGTGCGTCTGTTTCCGGATATGAAAACAGAAAGCTCTCGGCGCAGGAGGAGGAGAAAATGCTCGGCATCCTCGAAGATAACCTGCGCGACGGCGCGGCGGGCGTCTCGCTCGGTCTGATGTATGAGCCGGGGCTCTACGCCGACACAGAGGAGCTCAAAAAAGTTGTCAAGCTCTGCTGTAAGTATAATAAGCCGCTCACCGTCCATCCGAGGGCGGAGAGCAAAGTCTCAATGTCCTACGATTCGCTTTTCGGACGTTCGCATCTGCTCAGAGCCGAGGATGAGCTCGTTGAAATATCAAAGGGTACGAACCTCAAGCTCCAGCATTCGCACGCGATATTTGTCGGCCGCCAGTCGTTCGGCGACAAGGATGAGTTCGTCGCCATTCAGAATAGTCTGCGCGAAAACGGCGTCGACGCGATGTTCGATATATATAACGAAACTCTGGGCGTGTCCGTCATAACGGTCGTGCTCCCCGTGTGGTATCAGGGAATGAGCAAAGAGGAACGCAAAAAGCCGCTCAACAAGCTCAAACTCAGCGTACTCATCAAGGCGACGAGCATACTTCTCGGCTTCGGCTTCAAAGATATTCAGATAGCGTATATCGGTCCGGGATATGAGAAATATGAGGGCAAGACCGTCCACGAGATAGCAAAGGAGAACGGGAAATCGGATCTCGACATGTATCTCCAACTCTGTGAAGAGAGCGACTTCAAGGGCAGGGTCAATATGGGACCGTACAGCACTCCCGAGATAATCCGCGAGTTCGAGCATAACCCCAACTGCCTCTACATGACTGATGCGTGGGTCGAGGATTTCGGCGTTCAGAACCCGGCTATCTATGACTGCTATCCGAAGTTCCTGCGCGATTCTCTCAGAGGTACGGGCGACACTCTGCCCAACACCGTCCGCCGCATGACTGGCGCGACCGCCGACAGATTCATGCTCAAAGACCGCGGATATGTAAAACCCGGCTATTTCGCCGATTTTACCGTGTTCGATGAGGACGATACTAAGAACGCAACGCCCGATCAGACGAAGTCTTTCGGCATAAAGAAAGTGTTTATCAACGGCGAGCTCGTGCTCGATAACGATGAACTCAACAAGTCCGCGCTCAAAACCACAGGCCGTGCGCTGACAGTGTGAAATATTATAAGGAACTCTAAACCATGCAAACCGCAACCGACAAAAAGATAGATTTTCTAAACGACCTTGAGAGTACAAATATCGACAGCTCCGTATATCCCGAACTTGAAAGGCTCTCGCGCGATTGTAATCCCGAGATTCGCAACAGGGTCGCGCAGGTGCTGGGCGGTGCGCGCGGCGAATATACAGATATTTTGCTGCGCCTTATGAATGACCGGGATGAGCTCGTGAGGGTCAATGCCTGCGATTCTCTGAGCGGAACTGACAGCTGCGAGGCGATAAATGAGCTTGAAAAGCATATTTCCGACAGCTCGGAACTCGTCCGCGGATATGTGTATTCGTCACTGTACGACACCGCGTCAATGAATCCGGCGGCTTATAAGAGCGAGGTGCGCGCTCTGCTTCTGTCTGCTTGTAAAGACGAAAAATCAGATCGGGCGGGAGCTATATTGGCTTGTTCGTTGTATGCATTGGGTGAAGCCGATGCGGCGAATAAAATAAAATCATACATATCCTCCGAGGACTGTTATGTGAGAAACGTCGCCGTTCAACAGCTTCACGCCATTTGCGGCGATGCGGATATTTCGTGCTTCCGCAAAGACCTGCAGGCGCAGTATCACAAGGAGTCGGTCGGGTTTGTAAAAGATGCGCTTGAGAGTCTTTTGGAAGATATCCCGGCATAGCACAGTGAAATTGCATCAAAGAGCGTTCTCCGAAAAGAGGATGCTCTTTCGTCTTTCCGTCTTGCTTCTTAGCCGTGCAATCTGATAGAATAGACTCATTAGCAGTGAATTTTTGGAGGACAGCCATGAAAATATTTAACGCCGCCGATTTCAGCATAGTCCCGAATGAGGATATTTCGGAGAAGCTCGCAGAGTTTATCTCGGCTTTGAAAGCCGAGGACGGGGAGAAGACCGCCGTGTTCGACAGCGGCACTTATTATATCGACAGCAAGCGCTGCAAGGAATATATGCTCGTTATCACCAACACCGCCGGGAAAAAGGAGTTTTTGCCCGACGAAACGCCGCATCTCAACGCCGTTCCGTTCTATTTCGGCGGCGTGTCGGATCTTGTTTTTGACGGCGGAGATTCGATTTTTGTTATCGACGGCAAGGTGACTAACATAGCCGTTGAAGATTGCCGGAATATAACTCTGCGCAATCTCGAGATACGCCACGCTCACCCGGATATGCATGAGCTTTCGGTCGTTCGAAAGAGCGCGTTCAGCGTGGATTTCAAAATCGACAGCGACAGCAGCTTTTCGGTCTATGCACTATTATGCTAAATTTGACAAATGTATTTTCTCAGTGTATAATATAAAATGTCAGGACTTCCCAAAAGCTATTTTCGCCGGGATTTTTCGCCCGAATTTTATCCTGTTAAAAGCCGCTTTCGGCGGCGGGAAAGGGGATATTTTTTGTGAAAAAATCTGCTTTGATTTTTCTTGCTTTTTCTATATTGCTGCTTGCGGCCTGCCAAAAAACGCCCGAGTCTGTCATGGACGGAAATGTCCTTCGCGCCAAAAGCTCGAATGACTTGCTCGTCGAGTCCCTCGTGAGCGCTCCCGCCGATAACGGCAGGAGCGGAGAGGGCGTGCCGACTCTCGCCGAATCCGAGCATCTCAAGCGCGACATTTCATCCGGCGGCATAACAGTGCATATCGATGCCGATATAAAAGTGCCGAAGATAACCGGAGATATACGGACATATTCCGCGCAGTACCGTTTCTTCGACCTGTTCGAGCTCGAAGATCTGTTCTTCTCCGGCGACGATCCGATGTTCAATCCCGGCGCGGAGAAAACGGCGGAGGACGATCCGTCGGTCGGTCTGCTTCCGGGCGGATTTTATTTCGGCGTGTCCGAAGTCCTGAGCGCGTCAAATCATCCGACTGCTTTGAAACCCGGCTGGGCAAAGGGCTGCAATATCTCTCCCGACGATGCGCGCCGCCTGTCGGATAAGCTTCTCGGCCGTCTCGGAATGACCGATTTTGAGCTCGTCTCTTCGCAGGTCGTTGAACCTCTGACCGAGCGAGGCAATCGTGCCAAACGCGGCAGATATGAATATAAATATGTCCAGGTCGCAGACGGAATACCGCTTTCGAGCGGCGAGCCTGACAGCACAGGATGCACCGTCGCAATAGACGACAGGGGCGTTGTTGACGCAAGGCTCACAAGGCTTGAGCTTGGCGAGTCAAAAATCGTAAACAGCAGAGTCATGACGCTCGACGGCGTTCTTACAGTCTTGCAGAAGAAGCTTGCCGCCGCGGGACTTGTCAAAGATTCTATAGTAAAAGAGATAAGCTTTGAATATATGTCGGTCGAAGACCCCGAAACATATAATTCGACCGTGTTCCCGTGTTGGCGTTTCTGTATCGCTACTACCGCAACGCTGGAGCAATACGGCGAATATGAAAATGATATTATAATCAATGCCGTAACCGGTGAATTTTACGCCGTTACGAATAGATACGAATAACTAAAAGGAGGAAAACAAAATGTTGAAACGCACAAAAGGATTCGTATCGCTCGCTGCCGCAATCGCACTCATGCTGGGACTCTGTTCCTGCAGCGGCAAACCCGAAACAGACCCGAGCACAACTGCCGACCCGACCGGAATAGGGGCGCAGGCAGAGACCGGGGAGAACACCACGGCGAAGGATATTGTTCCCGAAAGCGGCGCACCGGAAACCGCCGCAGAGGAAGCAAACACTGCCAAAGAAGCAGGCGCCGCCGCGCAGACGGAAAAGACAACAAAGAAAACAGATGCGTCAAATGCAAATGTCAGCGCCGCCGGATTCATCTGGCCCGTGCCCGGCTATACACAGCTTTCCTCTCCGTACAGCACTCAGTATAAGCGCATAAGCATCAAAGCTGATTTCGGTGCAAAGGTTGTTGCCTGCGCCACCGGAAAAATTACGAAGATATATAACAAAGATGATGAAAGCAAAACGCCGTGTGCCGTGCTGACCTGCGACAACGGCTATGTCATTGAATACAGCGCGGCAAATTTCTCTGTTAAGGTGGGCGATGTTGTCGCCCGCGGCGACAGTATCGGCTTCGTCGGCAGATACGGAACCGGTCCTCACCTGAATATTTCAGCCACGAAGGACGGCGCAAGTATTGATCCCGCAACGATCATAAAGCCCTGAGCGGGGTGATCCTATGCTCAGAAAGGATGTAAAAAGCCAGCTCTTTTCAACCGGGATGTTGATATCCCTGCTGCTCGGACTCGTTCTGCTTGTCGAGCCGCAGTATCAGTATTTTCTGTATTTTGCGCGGTGGGATAACAAGGCGGATTATATCAATTTTTTCTTCTCGTCCCTCGCACTCGGCGGATATCTTATCTTTACGCCGATAATAACAGTTATGCCCGGCGTGTTCCGCTTTTGCGATGAGTATAACAGCGGATACCTGCGCTTTATGCTCGTACGCTCGAAGAGCCGCAGAAAGTATATGTTCACAAGGCTTTTTTCAAACGCTGTCTGCGGCGGCGCGGCAAACGCTCTGCCGCTTGCGGTGTTTGCACTGATAATGCTCATTTTCTGCGACCCGTATGTCCCGAACGGACATTCGAAAACTCCGCTTGACGGAAGTATATTGCAGCCGTTCGAAAACGTCGCGGGCGGTCTCGGCTTGGTCGGAGTAATAATCCTGCTCGCGTTCCTCTTCGGCGTCGTGTGGGGAGTTATCGGCACGGCTCTGTCTGCCGCAGTGCCCAACAGATATGTGGCTCTCTGCGGTCCGTTCGTGCTGTTCTTCCTGATGCACCTCGTCGCGAGCGCGCTGCAAAAAGAAAAGTTCAGCCCGACCAACACTATCCTGCCCGATATTCTGCCGTCGTTCGGCTTTCTGTTTTTGTATCAGGCGGTGCTTCTGGTGCTCGGCTGCGCGGCGTTCATTTTCTTCGCGCGAAGGAGGCTGCTGCAATGAAACAGTGTCTTTCTGTGATGCGCTGGCAGTTCGGCACATGGCTCGGCAGCGCGCGAACCATTACGGCTTTTCTCGTCTGCGCCGCCGCTTCGCTGCTCGATTCCGTGAATCTTATGCAGTTCGCCCGGGCGAGCGGAGATCCGCTTAACATATTCGAGCCGTTTATATATAACAGCTCAACGCTCCATATCGCGACATTGATGTTCCTCGGGCTTATGCTCCTGTTTGCCGATGCGCCTTTTACCGAGCAGAGCGCGATGTATTCGCTCGTGCGCTGTTCGCGGGTGCAGTGGGTAGTCGGAAAGCTCATGTATATCCTGCTCTCCTGCGCCGTGTATTACATATTTTCGCTTGCGGTGACCGTGCTATTCTTCTCGCCCAACGCCTTTGCGGGCAATGTGTGGAGCGCGCCGTTTTATGAGCTCGTCATGCGCGATGCGGCGGCTTCGTCTTATCATATCACAGTCGACCCGAAGCTTTTTATGCCGGCTGTTACGCCGTATCTCGCGGCGGCCTATGCCTTGGTGCTGAATCTCGGCTACGGCTTTTTCTGCGGCTCGCTTCTGTTTTTGATAAATCTAAGCGGCAGCCGCGTGCTGGGCTTCGCCGTGCTCTCGGCTCAGCATATCATTTCATATCTGATTAGGTTTAAGTACCTCCCGTTTTTTATCTCCATATTTTCGAATCACGGCTTCTCAGAGGATGCCGGTCTGCCGTCGGTCGGCTTTTCGTGCGCGTATTTCTGCCTGCTCGCGGCGATTATTGTCGCGTGTATTCTTCGCGCCGTTCGGCATGTTGATCTCAAAATAACAGTGGGGACTCGAATATGAAGATAACTTTTTTTGTGGGATTGCGGCATCGGCTTTTCAATATGCTGCCGTATCTCGCCGTGTCTCTGCTCATATGGGCGGTCTGCGTGCTCTCGTCTTTCGGCGGCGAGCGGGAAACATTTTTCTCTGTTTTCACCGAAGCCGTCGGCGGCGTTGAACACAGCGGACAGTTTGATCTCTTCGGCTTCTTCCGCTATTTCGGAACATTTTTTGCGGGACTCTTTCTCGGTATGGCGGGCTCGGTCCTCGATTCCGAGGCAATGCCGTATTTCGTCCTGCCGCGCTCGAAGAGCTTTTTCAAATGGTGGATAAAAACCGTTTCGTCCGCGCTTCTCTGGTGCGTGCTCTATTGCCTTATCGGCATAACTGTCTGCGCGGCGGCTGCGGAAAAAGTCGGAACGCTTTCCGCCTTTGAGCTTATGCGCATGGCGGCATATCCGCTCGCGCTCGGCGCGTCAATGTGTGCGCTGTGCCTTCTGCGTTTTCTTCTCGGGCAGAAGCCTGCGGCGGCAATTGTAATTGCGGTTGTCGGCACAACGGGGCTCATATGCGGGAAGCTGAAAAGCTTCAGCTTCGCCATGCTCGGCGCATACGGCATGGCAAAACAGCTGACCGATGCCAAAACGGCTGTGGCAGTGCTCTTGGCAGACGCGGCGGTTATAATCCTTGTCTTTTTCTGCTCCGGCGCAGTGAAGAGAAGGGCTTTGAAAGGAGGACATTATTTTGACTGATGTTATAGTTATAGATAAGCTGACAAAAAGCTTCAAAGGAAAAACGGTTCTCGAAGATGTCAATATGCGGCTGCAAGAGGGCAGGATATATGGCATCGTCGGCGACAACGGCAGCGGCAAGACCGTACTTTTAAAGCTTATTTGCGGATTCATGAAGCCCGACAGCGGAACAGTCACCGTCAACGGCAAGGTGATAGGCAAGGACGCTGACTTCCCGGAGAACACGGGAATTATAATTGAAGCGCCCGGCTTTCTGCCCAATTACAGCGGCATGAAAAATCTTGAATATCTCGCCTCGATACGCGGCAAGATCGGCAAAGAGCAGATAGAGTCTGCCATGAAAACGGTCGGTCTTGACCCGTCGTCAAAGCTGCGGGTCGGCAAATATTCGCTCGGTATGAAACAGCGCCTCGGCATAGCGCAGGCGATAATGGAGGATCAGCAATTACTGATTCTCGACGAGCCGATGAACGCGCTCGACAAGGATGCAGTCGAGGAGATGCGAAAGCTCTTCCTGAGCTTTAAAGCGAGCGGAAAAACCATGCTCATAGTCTCGCACAACGAGGGTGATATCTCGACCCTCTGTGACGAGGTTTATGAATTTGACGGCGCGCGGATAAAACGGCGCGAAAATGTCTGAAATATACTCACGGAGCTGAAAAATAATGAAATCAAACAGAAGAATTATCGTGTCCGCCTTAGCCCTTCTTCTTGCGGCAATCTCGCTTGCCGGGTGCACTAAAGTGGCGCGCGAGCCGGAAACGACGACTGCACCCGAAACGATGACCGAGGAGCGGACGACGGAGCCGACCACCGAACCGACAACGCAGGCGGAGACAACAAAGACGACCTCCGCACGCGGCGCGGAAACGACCCGCCGGGCTTCCGGTTCTTCAAATACCGCGTCAAAGACTACGGAATTTCAGGTCGATTTTGACGCGATAAGAATGCTCGGGGTTCCGAAATTCCGCGCATATGCCGACCTGGGCGACGGATTTTCATCAACGGGCAAGACCGTGACCGTGAACGGAGTCAAGTGCAAGACCTATAAAATAACTTTTGAAGACAGCGACGACGTCCTGCTCGCATACGATGAGCAGAACAAGGTGCTGTATGAGTACGACAACGAAACAAAAGATTGGATAGAATTATAAAAAACAGGCGTTTTACGGTTTTGCCGCAGAACGCCTGTTCTTTTTTGTGTTTATATGTGCAGTGCTTTGAGTATCGCGTCGGTGCCCTCGAAGTGCGGGATTATCATATCGGCGCCCGCCGACATGAGCCTTGCCCGTTTCTTTTCGTCTATTCCGTCGCCGGTCTTTTCGTTTGTCGCCACGCCGACTGCGTATCCGCCGAGTTTTGCCGTGAGCTCTATCTCAACAAATCCGTCGCCGAAAGTGACAAGCTCCTCCGGGTCGAGCTTCTGCTCTTCAATCATGTTCTTTATAACCGCCTCTTTTGAGCAGTCGAGCAGCGCGTCCTTCGCGCCGTGTATTCCGCCGTCGAAAAGATTTTTGACTCCGATTAAGGACGCCTCATATATGACATCCTCTTCGTCCGTGCCGCTCGCGAGGAAGCATCTTATCCCGGCGTTCCTCAGCGCCTTTATGAACTCGACAGACCCTCTTACCGCGAGATTATTGGGTAAAAGACAGCCGCTTTCGAGTCCCTTTTTTCTGTCGGCTATCCGCGTTTCGAGTCTGCGCAGATATTCTTTTTTGTATTCGCCCGGGTCAACGTGCTCTCCGCCGCGGCGAACAACTGCCTCGTTGAGCGCGATGCACTGGAATATGGTCTGCTTGCCGGTCAGTCGGTCGACGAATTCCGTGACCTCTTCGCATATTCCGTCTTTATTTTCATTTGTGCCGAGAGCTTCGATGACCTCGCAGAAATACGGAATCATCACTTTCTGCCAGCCCTCGCGTATAAGGCTTATCGTGCCGTCAAAATCGAACAGCGCGCATTTGAAGCCCCTGCCGCTGTATTCTTTTATTGTTTCAATTGAAAAACTCATTCCTGTGCCTCTTAGTTTTATTTTTTACTGTGCGAGCGCTTCTATTTCCTCGGGCGATGCCGTGCCCGTGACGCCGATTTTCCTGACCGTAACGCCGGACGCGAGCCCCACAAACTGAGCCGCCGCTTTGAGCTCGGTCTTTGCGGCGATTGCCGCAGAAAATGCGGAGAGCGAGGTGTCGCCCGCGCCGCAGATATCAACTTCGCCGTCGAACAGCACCGCATCGGCTTTCTCCGTCCTGTCGCCGTCGGTGACTATCGAACCGCGCTTTCCGAGCGTGCAGAACACGGTCGAGCGGTTCTTTTTCGCGAGCAGCTTCGCCGCTTCGATGAACTCGTCATATCCTGCGTCTATGTAGCCCTCGTTGTTATACACCGCGCGCCAGCACTCGACCTCGTTGGGCTTCAATATACAGTCGGTGTATTCACCGATGTTGTATCGGCTGTCCGCAATGACAGTGAGCCCCGATTTGGCAAGGTGGAGTATCTCATCGCGCACGCGCTTTGTGATTATGCCGAATCTGAACTGATCCGCGACGCAGAGCACATCGATATTTCCGGAGATTTTTCTGAGATTTTCAATCACCTTGTCCTCGGTCTCTTTTGATATCGGCTCGTAGTTGTCGAAGTCGAGACGCGGATCTTCGTATTCAAGCTCCGATATGCCCTTTCGCATCGGCTTGCAGTAGGCGTTGGTGAAGCGGTCGGGCACTTGGATGACAAAATCCCTGTTCATGCCGCTCTTTTTGAATATATCTTCCATGAGCATGCCGCGCCAGTCGCCGCCGATAAGGGATATCGGAATAAGCTCTTTTGGGGAGAGCGCCGCGAGGTTCGACGCAACATTTCCGCCCGCACCGAGATAGACCCTCTCGCCGACTATCGGCAGGGGATAGTGCGGAGTCTCGCGCGAGAGCTCAGATTTCGTCATATCCGCGTGCCAGTAGATATCAACGCAGAAGTCGCCGATTATGCCTATGCGCGCATTTTTTATGCCGGCGCATATTTTTTTGACCTGTTCTTTTGAAAGCATATCTTACCTCAAATCAAAGCTGCTCTTTGAGCTTGTCGTAGAGCGTGGGTATGGTTATCTGATGGTCGCCCTCAAAGTGCCAGCCCATGCCGCCGCGGCAGGTCGGGCGGTTGACGATATTCTTGCGGGGGCGGTAATAGTAGTTCGGATCTTCGTAGCCTATCTTGCAGCGGAAGTTGCCCAGGCGCACGAGGTCGAAGTTCGCCGTGGTTATGTTGAACGTGGGATAGCCGAGGTTGCGCGCTATTGAAAGAGTCTTGAGGAACACCTCGGGACCGATAACGGCAGAGCCGAAGTTGAGAAAAACGCCGCCGTCAAGCTGCGACACGCTGTAAGCCATCTTCTTGAAATCAATGCCCGAGCATTTGCCGATAGCCTCCATGTCGCAGGTGGGGTGCTGGTGGATGATATCCGTGCCGAGCGCTATGTGATATGTCGCGGGAATATCTAACTTATATGCGTTCCAGAGTATGCAGTCCTCGCGGTTCGGGAACTTCTCGGGGTGCATGTCTATATATTCGCCGAGCGCCTCGCCGTAGCCGATGTTGAGCTTCGCGCCGCGTTGAATAGCCTCGTTCATCCATGCTCCCGTCTGTTCCCACATTCCGAATGAGCCGTCCTCAATCGCGGTCGGCACATCTTCGGATGTGCCGCCGAGATACGCGAGCTCAAAGTCGTGTATGCTCGTCGCGCCGTTTGCGGCGATGTGCGTGATAACGCCCATTTTCATCAGCTCGATGACATAGCGGGAAAGGCGGTTTTTGACAACGTGCGCGCCCATGCTCCATATGACGGGATGACCGTTCTTGCGCGCCTTGACTATTCTCTCAACAAGCTCGTCAAAGCCCTCGTATTTGTATTCCTCGTGTGGAGTGACGCCGGGTGTCATCATGTTGTCTATGGTGACGAGATTGTGGCGATCCTCGGCTGAATATGTCTTTATTCCGGAAAAATCAAGCTGCATCTGTCTGCGAAGCATAATACCCTCTCCTTAAATCGTCGTTCTTATCGGATTTTAACATATTGCTGCGGAATTTACCACAGTTTTACTAAAATTTGTTGCAAATTCCCACAAAAAGCGATACGCCCGCAGAATAACTGCGGGCGCGCCTGCTTTAGGATTATTTTTCGCTTGAATCCTTTTCGTTTTTCTCTTTTTCTTCTCTCGCGGCTCTCTTTTTCTTGATGAACGCGGGAGTTATCTTGTCGAGTATTTCATCGAGCTTTTGCCATTCCGCCTCGGCTTTTATCGAGTCCTCTTCGAGGCGTTTGTCCATGTCGTAGTACATGATACTGCATCCGCAGTGGGGGCAGTTGGGCTTTAAGTCGAATATTCCGAGCTTACCGCCGCATTTCGGGCATTTGCGTTCCATTTATATCTCTCCTTCCGACTTGGATATCGTCTTCGAGTTGAGCTCGCGGCGGGCAATCATCTCTTCCTGAATGTCCTTGAGCTTCTTGCCCTCGAGATCATAGAATCTGTAGGGTATGAGCGAGATGAGCGACGCCACGGGCGGGAGTATGGTGACCAGAGCCCAGAGCCAGAAACGGGTGTTTATCTGCGGGTTTTCAACAAGCTGAAGCGAGTTGTCCGCGAGCTGAACGGTGACAAGGCCGATGACCGGGATTATGGCCGTTGCGATAGCCGTGCAGAGCGAGCCCGTGAGCTTGCTGATGAAGGTCAGTAGCGAGAACGCCATGCCCTCGTTCCTTTCGCCCGTCTTCCACTCCATGTAGTCGACAGTGTCGCCTATCATCTTTGTGGGGACGACCATGTTTATGCTCGTCAGCGAGCTGAAGATGAAGCCCTGAATCATAAGCAGCGGGACAATGACCGCCGGGTTGCGATAGAATTTCATGCCGATTAGGAAGGTGGTCGTACCGACGAGTGCCTTGAGAATAGTTGTGCGAACGACTATCTGCTTCGACGTCCATCTTCTCTCGAGAGCGGGCAGGAGGAGATAAGTCAAAAATCCGGAAATAACTCCGGGGATTCCGATTATCGTGCCCCAGCTCGCCGCGCCGAGGGAGAATATGTAGAAATACTGCGCGAATGTGTCGGTAACTCCGCCGACGGTTGCGAGAATGTTGGAGCAGACTATGAGAAGCAGGGGCTTGTTCTTGAAAAGGAATCTGAAGCAGTCGAGAACCTTCGGCTCGTCGGAATTCTGAACCACGCGCTCGCGGCAGAAGATTCCGGAGAGCGAGAAGAGTCCCATGCCGACAGTGCCGGCGACAATTCCCATCACGAGGAAGAGCTGGCGCATATTGATTCCTATAACGCCCTTGTTGCTCAGGTCGATGAGCAGGGATATAACGGGCGTAGAAAGTCCGCCGATTATGCCGGAGAGGAAGCGCGCCGAGGTTATTGCGTTCGATCTGTCAACGGGGTTCGGGGATATCGCGGCGGACAGACCCCAGAACGGGATGTCGCCTATTGTGTAGAAGAACTCCCAGATGAAATATGTGACGCACATATAGACTATCTTGAGCGTCGTCGACTGAACTCCCGCGAGGAATTCCGCGCCGCCGAAGAACACGACAGTCGCTATGCCGAGCGGTATCGGGACGAAGAGCAGATAGGGACGCAGTTTTCCGAGATTTGTGCGGGTCTTGTCAACTATCGTTCCCATCATCGGGTCGTTGAGTGCATCCCAGATGCCCATGACGGTTATCATCGTTGCGACCGCTGTGCTCGGTATGCCGAACACGGTCACAAGGAAGAATGTCAGCTGCATGCGAACCATGTTGTATCCGATGACCTGACCGCCGTTTGCTACGCCGTAGATAACCGTTTCTTTTACTCCGACGTATCGTTTCTCTTTCAGTCTTTCGTTGTTAGCCAATTTGTTTTCCTCCTCCGGGCGCGGAAAGCGCAGATGTATTTTCAGTGTTTTCGCATTCGTTTATGAATTTTTCCGCCGCCGCCTCATAAGCGCGCGGGTCGGTATAGTAGCTCTGCGCGTGAACCGCATTTTCGACCGTCAGCATTTCTTTTTGGGTCGGGCACGCGTCAAACAGCTCTTTTTGCATCTTTACGGGCACGAGCGCATCTTTTGCGCCGTGAATAAAAAGTATCGGCACTTTCGCGCCGCGAACGGCTTTTATCGGTGATGCGTCGCGCAGGCTGTATTTGCAGATTATGCGGCAATACAGGTCGAATATATATAGCAGGGGGAACGCCGGGAGCCCGAACGGATTTTTGAGCTGATAGGCGAATTCATCCCATGCGCTCGTGTAGGAGCAGTCCGCGATGATTCCCTTGACCGCCGGGTCGGTTATTTTGTCGCTCATCATTAGAACCGTCGCGCCGCCCATCGACACGCCGAGCAGGAATATGTCGAGCTTCGGGAATCGTTTGCGGGCGCAGTCTATCCAAAGAAAAGTGTCCTTTGATTCGTGCGTGCCGTAGCCTAAGAATTTTCCCTCGCTCTCGCCGCAGCCGCGGTGCTCTGGCATCAGAATTGTATAACCCATGCGGTGAAAGTACGGCGCGGAGAAGCAGAATTCGCATATCCCTGAGCTGTGCGCCCCGTGGCAGGCGATTATCATGCGCCCGTTGCTCTTCTCGGGCAGGAGCAGGCGCGCATATATCTTTTCGCTGTTCGATGCCGTAAGCGTGAGCTTTTCGAACGGCATTTTCCCGAACTCTTCTTCGGCTTTTCTGTGATCTTTTGCAAAGTCATCCTCAACCTCGCTTTTTGCGGCGGGCAGCTTTATCGGCTTATACCATATTACCTGATTGAACAGGAAGCCGCATATCGCGAACAGCAGCACAACGGCTATCGCGAGCACAACAAGCAAAATTATTATCACGGTGTTCATAATTCGGCACCTTTCAGATATTCTGTCGTATCAGACAAGCTTCATTATACTGAAATAAAACCCAAAAAGCAATACAAATTCAACATAAAGATAAAAATTTATATACATAATTATATGAAACTTTTACAAAAAATTACAGACGGCAGGTAAAAAACACATTTTTCGGAAAAATAGCGTCAAACGCAGCTTGAATATAAAATAATTTTCATCGCTTCGGCTGTATTGATTTTTCGTTGCTTTCGTCGCCAACTTGAAAACACATATAAAAAGTACTCTTTTTTCGGTAAAAAATACCTTTACTCCGTGAAAAGCTATGATATACTTTAGAATAAGATGAAAAATATATGCACTTTTCACATGGGGGCATTGAAATTGAAGCTGAATATAAATGAAGAGAAGCGATATCAGACTATAGAAGGCTTCGGCGCGAGCGGCGCATGGTGGGCGCAGATAGTCGGAAACTGGACTCATGAGGATCCGATAAGCGGCAAACCGGTCAGAGACAGAATCAGCGAGCTGCTTTTCAGCAAGACCGAGGGCATCGGTCTTGGCATCTACCGCTACAATATCGGCGGCGGGTCGAAGCATAGCGGACGCGGCACATTCAGCGAACCCGCGCGGGCGACCGAGTGCTTTGAGACCGCTCCCGGCGAATACGACTGGTCGCGCGATGCTGCGGCGGTCTATATGATGCGCCGTGCCGTCAGCGACGGTGCGAACGAGGTTATTTTCTTCGTCAATTCCCCGATAGAGCGCCTGACGAATAACCATAAGACGCATCTCGACAAGCATCAGATATTCAGAGAAAATATAAAAAAGAAGAACTATCCTGCGTTTGCCAAATACTGTGCCGATGTTGCCGAGCATTTTATCGGTGAGGGCATACCCGTAAAATATATCTCGCCCGTCAATGAGCCGTTCTGGGTCTGGAACGGCGGGCAGGAGGGCTGCCACTACAGACCCTCGAGCTGCCGCAAGGTGCTCCGCGCGTTCGTCAAAGAGCTTGACGGCAGGAAAACTCTCGACGGCGTCCGGCTCTCCGGCTGCGAAAACGGAGATATCCGCTGGTTCAACAAGAGCTATTCGCGCGCCGTTTTGGGCGATCCGCTCGTCCGCACTCGCCTCGGCGCTCTCGATATCCATTCCTATTGCCTGCATATGCCAATCCCGTTTTTTAACAATCGCATGAGCTTCCTAAAGCGGTTCGCGAAGTGGATGAGCAAAAACTATCCTGATGTCCCTGTCAATATGAGCGAATGGGCTCATATGCAGGGCGGACGCGACAAGGGCATGGACTCGGCACTCGTCACGGCGAATGTTATGTATGAAGATCTGTCCGTGCTCAATGTTATCTCGTGGCAACATTGGATAGCTGTGTCCGAGGTCAACTATTGCGACGGGCTGATATACATAAATCTTGACGATAAAACTTTTGAGATGACCAAACGCTACTATGTTACGGGTAACTTCTCGAAATATGTTCCCGCAGGTTCCGTTCGCGTTGATGCCGCCTGCGATGATCCCGAGCTGCGCCTGCTCGCGTTCAAATATGACGGCGGCTGTGCGGTTATAGTGATAAACAGCACCGAAAAAGAAAAAGAGCTGAGCCTGCCGGAGCAGTACTCAGCCGTAAAATCAGCGGTCACGGACGATAACAACGATCTTCGCGAATATGACATCGCCGACCCCGGGCATATAAAAATCACGCCGAGATCGGTGACGACAATTATTCTGCGCTGAGGTCGGATTTGAGCTTCTTTCTGTATTGATTCGGCGACATGCCGTATGCCTTCATAAACGCCTTTCTGAAATGGCTGCGGTCGCAAAAGCCGATAAGCCCGCTTATCGCGTCTATCGTCAAATCGGTACTTTTGAGAAAATATTCGGCGGAAGAGAGCTTACACTGCATGTGATACTGCGATGTCGATATGCCGTATTTTCTGATGAACAGGTCGTTCATCGTATTCTGTGAGATGCCGAATTTCAGCGACAGATCTTTGTTCGTCAGCCGCTCGTTGCATTGCTTCTCGATATATTTCTTTATGTCGAGAACAACATTGTCGGCGGTCTTGATATACGGCGCGTCCTCACGGCTCCGGCTGTTCGCAGGGGTAGCCATCGCCATTTCAAATATAATTCCGTGGACGAGGAGCATCAGCTTCTTGTCGTTGTCGAGCATATCCCTGCCGAGTGCGGTCTGCTTTATCTGGCTGTAATATGACGTGATGTCAAGGTGCTTTATATACACCTGCTGATCTATATTGTAAAAATCGAGCCATCTGTCTATAAGACTTCCGTATACCGTTACCCAGACTTTTGAATAGGGCTTTTTGTCGTCGGAGTAGTAGGAGTAGCCGCTGCCTTTCTTTATTATATAGCAGTCGCCTTTTTCAACTGTAGTGACCGTCCCGTTGTGCTCGATATATCCGACCCCGTCGGTCACGCATTCGATTATCGTATTCGAGTTGTCTTTTAATGAAATTATGTAGTCGGCGTCGGGAAAG
>ULNP01034713.1_pt1 | contig 19938 bp, 18 predicted proteins | sample 1951941 | NCBI WGS metagenome assembly ULNP01 (sample SAMEA4835579, study PRJEB28245) | human gut metagenome | biome: gut microbiome; material: fecal sample | place: Denmark | collected 2008
GAAATATAACGGAGTCTTTGTCGAATATATATGGTATTTTTAGATAGTATGGAAAAATAGAACAATAAATTGTGGATTGGTCAGAAAAAATACGGGGTATATAATTTTTGAATAAGAAAAATAGAATAATTTGTGTTGCGGGGGTAATTTATCCTTCAGTTGCTTGTCTAAAATGCTTTTTCTATCTTTGTCGAAAAAACATTATCTTATGGCAAATTATAATTATGATGAAGAAAGCGTGAAAGCCATTATAAAATGGGCTGAAACCGCACAATTACCCAAAGAGGTTATACTAAGTGAAGCTGAACGTATCACCGATCCTAAGATTTATGTACAAACCAATATCTATGATATTAAAGAGCATTATCCGGACCCATTTTTCAATCCGGCTATTGATAGGTTGTATCGGTTAAAGGAATTTGTGGAAGGGGCTTAGAAATATCAATTTTTAATATTTAAAAAGCCCGATGTTTATTTCGGGCTTTCTCAAAACACCTTCCATTAACAGGAAGGATTCGGTACAGGTTGTTGTCAAACAAAAAGCTTTGAAGTATTCAAAACTGAACTGCACATAATTCTTTTGCTAAAATATGAATTTCTTGTTCTATTTTCTTTTTCTGATCTTTAGATGCTAATGTTATTCCTTGTTTATAACGTCTCATTAGTGAAGGGTTAATGCCTATTCTTTTGGCAAGTTCACTAATATTAAAGAAATTATAAGTTTTGAAGAACCCGGAAATGTCGTATTGATAATCAAATGAGATATCTCCTTTGTTCAATGCGTTAATGATATTTTCATTTTCGCTTTCATCAATAAACATTTCTAAATTTTCTTGTAAGTTCTCTTTGGCTTCCGTTTCGGTCAAGCCATATCCATACAAGGAGATTTCTTCTAAGTCCGGACAATATATTCCGTATCCACCATCAGAAGCCTTTTCAATAATAGCCTTAATAACCTTTGTAGCCATAATAATCCTTTTTATTTTTAGTTTAAATCATATCAAAAAAATGAGAAATGTACATATACAGACAGGAAAATCCCTTCAAACAAGTAGAACTGCCTGAATTAGATCTGAATATGCACATTTCTCATTTCTTTTTCCTGTCTGCATTGCTTATTTGTATCAAAAAAAGAAAGCGGGTGTTATTTCAACCCCGCATTCTTTAAAATCTGATTTAAAGTACCTTTCGGAACTTCTTTACTAGGGTGTCTACCTACTGGAATGAAATTAGAATAATCAGGATGAACATATTTACTATGTTTCTTTCCTTCTACCTTTTTCCACCCATTGTTTTCCAGTAGCTGATACAGTTCAGAAAACTTCATAAGCAATTAATGTAAAAAAATCAATGACCTCTTGTTTGACAGTGCAAAAGTAACACATCTGTTACTTATATCCAAATTTATGAGTAACAAATATGTTACTTTGTCGAATATTTAACATTTGAATGTGAAACAGCCCCAAACCTAAGCCCGGGGCTGTCTTAATAATCATGTGAAGGATGTTGTCACCACCTTCCCGCCAGCCGTATTGCTGGCGGGACGTATTGTAGCTGCGAGTCGTTGGGCCGGAGCCTTAACGTGCTGTACAATGCTTATCGTTTATGTGGTATCTTTTTATATTTGTTTTTAGTAACTATTTTCATATACGGGTTTTGTCCGGTATCATTCCCTGTGCCTTCAGAGTTTTCTGCTTCCTTTCGGCTGCAAACTATTTTTTCCAGTCTCTTCACTTTTTCGAAGAGTACTCCGCACGCTTCTGAATTCAGAAGCAGTTGTTCCATGATCATTTCAGAATCTACTGTAATTTTACCTTTTCTGTAAATTTCCATAATTGTTCGTTTTTTAGTTTACCTGTAATATTAGCTTCTGAATTTCAAATTCTCGTCTATTTCGTTTAATTTTATGTGTCCGCATGCGCTTAATTCCGATAATACTTCTGATAATTCATTACCGATGTTTTTATAAGGCCTGATTCTTACATCTATGGTATTCGAAGAATTCCGGTCGTCCAGTCTCCACATAAGAGTATCTATGTTTTCTCTTATGCTTTTCATCTTTGCTGCAATAATGCTTAAATCTGTTATCGTTTTCATAATTGTTCGTTTTTTATTGTTCGTAATATTAGTTATAGAAGAAAGGTTCTCCTTTCTTTCTGAACATCCTGTAACCTGCGTACAGGCATGCCAAAGACAATGCGATTTCAATCATAATTTAATCTTTGATGTGCAGTCTGCATCCTGTCTTCTCTTGTACCCGAAAGAGGAAGCTTGCGGCCTCGTCACTGTCTACTATTAGCTTGACCGCCGACAATCCTTCTGTCTTCGGCTTTAGGAGCACAAGGGTGCATGGTTGATTGTAATAGGTCTAATAAAACATAAGATCAGCCAGATACATGTTATCAATCTGGACTATATACTTTATAGGTGGACGTTCCATGACAATGTAATTTATATGAATACACTTGGTTATAGGTATCGAATGGGTATAAAGGGGGCTGTACGGCTTTTTCCGTACTACAATATACCATCTGATTCTTAGCTTTAGAAGCTGAGTGAGAATTGTTTGTCCCCTTTAAGCTTTCGGAACATCTTAATGAAATACTGTTGTCCCTTTGGAGTGATAACGGCACTTCGGTTGATGGTGATCCCGCTTATGGTATGGGAGGGAATTTCCGCCACTCTCATAATCCCTTCCGATATGGACTTCTGGGTAGGAAGGTTATACCTTATACCTCTTTTTAATAGATAACCCTTTTGCCGGAGTGCACCATAAAGTGCATTACGTCCTTTCCGGAAGATTTTGTTCTGGTTAAGTATGTTCGCCATCTCTCCAATGGTAATGCAATTCTTGGACTGCATGATGCTGTCTGCGAATTCCGCCTTTTCCCGGTAACTGTTATTCTCTAATACTAGCAGATGGTTCTCTTCCTTCAGGTTCTCTATCTGCCTGGCTTGGTTTGCGGCAAGCATGAGGGATTCACTGAATGTTTGGGGAACTTTAACCCTTCCCTTATCGAGTTCTTCCAGCCGGTTGATTATCCTTTCACGAAGAAGGGCATCATAACCGGAGGCAAGGATAAGGCAGCCTTTAGGGGTGAGAGAAAAGCAAGGTAGTTCTTTATATCCTCCTCTTGGCTGTGGCTGCTTGTAGAATGTCTCCACAAAATTGTGGTGTGATACTCCTTGCTTAAGCAAGTTCCTGATGTCTCGTAAGATAGCATCATGTCTTTTCCTTGTGATCTCTGCGATTTCAAGCGAGGTCATACCCTTTTGGGTGGAAATTAACTCATTCGTTGTGTCAAGCATATTATAACGAATTATGATAAAAAGAAACCCTCCGTAGGTGTGCTTGACACAACATACACAGGGCATAGAAGTCGCAGATAGTTTCCTTTCTGCCACCTTAGAGGGTTTCCCAATATCTTGTACAAAATGTATTCGCTTTATTTTGCCCAAGAATTATTATGTTGTATCAAGCATTACAAAAGTACAAACAAAATTTGAATCTGCAAAAACTTTATGTTATTTAGACGGCGTATAAATTACCCAATATCTCATTGTATTTCTTGGAGAACACTTCTTTTCTCCATTAATTTGCTTAACAATATTAATAAAAAAAATATATGGAAAGCACTAAAAATAAAGGAATATACATAGAATTGGTTTCTATAGAGGAAAACAAACAATTAGATTGCATTTATATATGCAATAACCAAAATGATTGTTATACAATTGAATGGCTTTACATGGGGACAAAATCGGCAAAGGGAATAAAACTATCCCATGTATATTTGATTGTACATAACTTATCCAATGAAATTATAAAATTGCGAGACACATCTTTTACAGCGATAGACAACGACGGATTCTCTCATGAAGCTTATAGCTTTGACTGTAAATTATATTCGAGAAAAAAAACTTATGAAATGCATGCTTGTGATTTGCATCCCGAATCCAAAGTTAGATTTTTAGTATTATTTAATTCGCCTAATATTTCTAAAATAATATATGATACATATGATGAATTGCATTATTCCATATCAACTAATGATGTTTATTCGGAAAATGAGCAACTGAAACATAAACGGAAAATTTATGAAACAACAAAAACGACAGATGATTTAATAAATGAGATATTCATTAAAGATAAAATAATAATAGAATTGAGAAATGAGTTGTCTGAATATATAAAGGACAAAGAACAAATTTCAAATGATATAGAAAGTATTAGTGGACGGGCAGTTTTCCAAAGGAGAATGGAGGAATTACTTTGCAAATATGAGGAACTTGAAGATGATGAATACTACAGAATATTTTCTTTAGAAGAACACAATACCGTGTCATTTAATAGAGAATTTGATAAATCAAAAGGGAATTATAATTGGATTAATAAAGGAGATGCTTTAATAAGCCTTAAAGCAGATAATGCAGGATATGGATTGGATGGAAGAACAATAATAAAAAGTCCTGTATCTGGCATATTTGAATTTGATAACAATAAAATGATTAGCTATAAAGAGGAAGTATGTCGAATAAAAAAATACCCTCAAGAACAAAAAGAGATGGTTATCAGTGAGTTAGAAAAGCGAGAAATAAAAGAAAATGTATATAAGAAAGAGCGAAAAAAGATAATTGAAAGGGAGGCTCTTGATGAGTTAATAGAGGAAGGGAAGATCTTTAATATATATATTAGGAAAGACGGCAATCGTACTACCATACCTATGGATATCGCTACTGCTGTTTGGAATAGGGATGGTGGAAAATGTTGTATCTGTGGCAGTAATGAAAATTTGGAATTTGATCATATTATACCTATATCCAAGGGAGGAGCGACGACTTTTAGAAATTTGCAGATTCTATGCAAGAATTGTAATATAAAGAAGTCTGATAATATTTGATCTTAAGAATGGTTATTGCACAATATATATATTGTTTATATGTTTATTTTATATGATGTTAGACTTTAAAATGTATAATTATGAAAAGCAAATTCCTTATTTCTACTACTAATAATATTGAGGGAACTCCTATAAAAAGATATATTGGAGCACTTTGTTCTAATATTGTGATCGGTACTAATGTGTTTTCAGATTTTGCGGCCTCTTTTACTGATTTTTTTGGTGGCCGATCTGATTCATATAAAAGAAAGTTAGAAATAATATATGATGAGGCATCCAAAGAATTAAAGCAGAAAGCTTTGAATATTGGTGCTAATTGTATTATTGGTTTTAAAGTTGACTTTGACGAAATTTCAGGAAAAGACAAATCAATGTTTATGGTTTCTGTTTCTGGAACCGCTTGCGTTGTTGATTATCCAGATAATGATAATGAAAATGATTTTAAGGCTGAAATAATAACTCAATCTGATCTGGATAAAGAAATATATAGAAGATTTATTGTTGATAGTATTAATAATAATGTAACCTTATCTCATGCATGGGTTGAATTTTTACTTGAAAATCCACAGGTAGAAATTATTCCAAAACTATTAGAAAGATATTCATCATGCTGTGATTCACTTCCATTTGCTGAAGAAACCAAAGATTTGGAAAAAGTTTTGTTAGCTTTTCCTAAAGAAAAACTTATTCCAATAATATATTCAGATGATTTGTCTAACCATAAATCATATATAGCAATTATAAAAAATGGTGGATATTTTGATGCTAAATCTATATTAAATTTTTTGGATATAGATATTCATGTAGCAATAATATTATTGGAAGCAAGAACAAATTATTATACCAAAGAGGATTTATCTTATATGAAACAAATTATAGATAAATTAGACAATCTGCCAAATACAGGAAAAATTGAATTGACCAAAGGAGGTTTGTTAGGGAAAGAACAAATGAAATTTATTTGTGAAAAAGGACATAGAAATGATCCCGAAGCCGAATTCTGTAACTGTGGTGTGAATCTGAAAGGGCTAACAAAGACAGAAGTGGATATAATAAATAGGTTTAAAATAAAAACAAAGGTGCTTGATGAAGTATTAGGATATTAATAAATGATTATAATATTCCCCTTCAGCGATCCCCCTTCGCTATAGGGGATTTGTTTTGCCAACAAAAGATTAATTGGTAGAGATTATAATTATTCTGTAAAAAACGGCTCTAAAAGTGCTGTTTTTGAAAATTATTATATTTGCCCGGCATTGGGTTGTACTTATGAAATTTAGAATTAATCAGAGGATTAAGATATAGAAAGCTGTGTAGGTCGCAACCCCCTGCATGGCTTTTGCCTTTTTATCTCCGCATGAAGAAATGCGGTACGTCCTCGAACGAAAAGACTTTATTATGAAAACGAACCAAATCATGATTCGTCCGATGGGTGAGTTTAAGGTGACTCAAAGGACAAAAGACGCATTTTTCAATGCAACAGATTTACTAAAACAGTGGAATCAATTAAAAGGTATGAAGAAAGAAGTTAATGACTACTTCGATTTGTCTTCTACTAAAGAGTTCATTTACACTATAATGGAAAGGGAAAATTATGATACGGGTAATTACCCCTATCATAAATCAAGGGCAAATAAAGGTGATAATGCGGGCACATGGATGCATCCACTGCTTTTTATTGATTTTGCAATGTGGATAAATCCCTCATTCAAATATGATGTTCTCAAATTTGTATATGATGAAATGATAAAATTCCGCAATCTTGCCGGTGATGCTTATCCTGCTATGTGTCGTTCCGTTTGTACAATACTCCCTGGGGATATATTTCAAAGAAAAATTAAGGATTTGGCAAAATCACTCAATATCATAGTCTATGGCAAACATGAATCAGAAATGCGTAATAAGATTGGTGATGAGGCTAAAATTCGTGAACTGTATGAGTTGGAATTACAAATAGCCCAATGGATAGATTTAGGTTTCATAAAAGACTATAACAGCCTTAAATCCACGTTGACTAAATTGTATTACCGGAAATATCCTAATGTTCTTCCTATCTAAAATATAGGTTTGTTGGGTAATTGATATAAATAATATTCCCCTTCAGCGATCTTCCTTCGCTCCAGGGGATTTGTTTTGCCAACAAGTGATTGAAATTGATGCCTAATTTCTGATCCAAATATTATTCCTATTATTGATCCTGTTCTAGTTTCTATTATTGAACCTAATCTTTATTCTATTTGTTTTTTAATTGATATTAATAATGTTAGATTAGTTGTTCTTTCATAGATAATTGACTATATTTGCATATTAAAAGACAATATACCTTTGGTATAACAAAGGTATATGATAAGAGGAAAGTTTAAGTGTGCAATAGATAAAGAACAAAATTCTACTTAATAATTTTATTCATAGTGAATAATTGTGTTTCTTTGTATATGTCATACTAAACTTTGAAGAAATGAAATAAAGATACTCAATAAATTTTTAGATATATGAGCTTTATTGAAATCATAGGGGTTGTTATTTCCTCCATTGCGGCAATTCTTGGTGGAGTATGGTTTATAGTACAAAGAGCCTTTAGGTCTGGGGTTAACAACCATAGATTAGAAGAGGTTGAGAGAAAGGTTTGCAATGCTCAATGTGATATTCATCAAAGAGATATTACTCAATTGGGTATAGACTTAAAGGATATTAAGAATGATGTGATTGCTATTAAATCTATTTTGGTGATAAAACATAAAAATGCATCAGATATTTTTTCAATGAAGAATAGTCCAAGAGTTTTAAATAATAATGGATTACGTTTATTTGCTGAAATAGAGGGCAATAACTTTTTATTAGCAAATAAGGACTTCTTTTTTCAGAAGATGGATGAATTTAGGCCTAAGACAGCTTTAGATGTAGAAAATGCTGCCAATATTGCATGTACTGCAAATACAGATAATGAAATATTTAATACCATTAAGAACTTTGTCTATAATTCTCCTTCAATAATAATAACAGATAAAGAAGGAAATGAAAAAACTTATGAAGTAAATCTGGCTGATATTTGTTTTATATTAAGTATTCCATTAAGAGATATGTACTTAAAGGAACATCCTGAAATAATGGCAGATATGTAATTTAAAAGAAAGGAGATAATAAGGATGACAAGCTTTGATAAACAGAGAATTATAGAAGTGGTGCTTTATATCCTCAATAAAACAGGGGGTATAGATTATTATCATCTATTTAAAATATTGTACTTTGCCAACCAGCGTAGTTTAGTAGAATGGGGGCAATTAATGATAACGGATAAATTCTGTGCTCTTCCTCATGGTCCTGTTCCTACAGAATTGTATAATACAATTAAAGGACAGCAAAGTGTTCTTCCTGATATGAAAAAAGATATTCATGTTGTGGACTACTATTTATTACCAAAACGTGAGTCTGATGCAGATTATTTATCTAAATATGATATTGAAGTTTTAGATGAATGTATTTCTAAATATGGAAAGATGAATTTTGCGGAATTGGAAAAAACTTCTCATACAAATTGTTGGGAAAAGGCGAGGAGGCAGAAGGGGCCGCATGTCATTGATCCAGGAGAAATAGCTCGTGATGGAGGTGCAAGTGATGGATTAATTAAATATATCAATGAATCGATAGAATTTAATGAAGCCTTCGGAAATTAAGATAGGAGATGTATTCCGCATTACGATGAATAAAGCTAATGGTGTAATGCCAAAGCCGGGTGATGCCAATCGTGACAAATATTTTGTTGTTCTTGGATTTGATAATAAAGGTAATGCTTATGGTGGTGTTATATTTAATTCTTATATTAATATGAAATTGCCACCCTTAGTTCAAGCGATGCAGCATCCTGTAAAGGGAAAGGATTATGATTTTCTTTCATATGATAGCTATATAGATTGTTCTTCGATTAAGACTGTGAAGAAAATAAAACTTTTAAAAAGTTCATATTTAGGTTCCTTGACTGAAGAAGATGTGTCAACTGTATGTGATAAAATTAAAAATAATTCCCGAATAAGTAAGTTTGAACTCAGAAGATTTGGATTATTATCTTGAAATAAATATAAGAATTTAAAGATATAGATACTTTATCACTATTTCTATCGCATTGGTAATTGAGATTAGCGGGGCAAACACCCCGCTTTTTTTATCTCCTTTTCTTGATTATCCCTCCTAAATTTAATTATGTACACTTTTGTACGGAAAAAATTTCCTTCTCCTCTAAATTTTATTATTAATATGTACTTTTTTGTAACCTGGGTATATTTATATTTGCGCCAGCGGGTAATGTCGCACGCTACTTAAACAATGGACGTATGGCACAGGACTTAAAAATAACAGATTTTATTAGCGAAAAAGCTTTTGATCAAGTTGATAGATTTACAAAAGATATTATGTTAGCAAAAGCCGAATACGCTGCTTTTGCTGAAAAACTAGCTCAACAGGTAACAATAAAGGTTACTGGTTATGTCGAACTAAAGGAAAAGGCTAAAGGCGGTAATACAATCCTTAAAGAACTCTATGAGACTGAAACAAAAATCGCTAAGCTCCAAAAGGAACTCAATGCGATTTTAGTAGAATCAGGAAAAAGTTTACAGAAGCTATCTAATGCTAGCAATGTGGTGTCTATGTTTAATAAGCTAACAGAAAGTCTTGATAGAGCATCTTCTGCCTTAGAAAAGATAACTCAGACATCGTCTTCTGCCTCTCAGTCACAACAGCAGGCTGCGCAAGCAACTCAAAGTGCATCTGCGGCAATTGGAGAAGCTGCAAAGAATGTTGGAATTGCAGGAGGAGAGTATGATAGAATATTATCGAGTGTAAAAAGCTATAATGCTGAAGTACAAAAGCTCAATAATACGCTGATTTCAAATACCAGGGATTTGTCTGGTATAAGACAGGAACTAAGGAACCTGGATAGAGACTATAACAATGGTATTGTAACCGAACAAAAATATATTGATCAGAAAACAAAGCTTCTTCAAACAGAAAGAGAATTATCAGCTCAGAACCAGGCATATTCGAACCGGTTAAAGAATCATGCAATGGTTGCAATATCTCTAACCGGTAGCTACAATGAGATGAATGCGTCTCTCCTGGTCTTGGAGAAAAGATTTAAAGATCTATCTGAAACTGATCGTAATAGTGAGTTTGGTGTAAACTTACTTAAGGATATAGACAAGCTCAAGAACCAATTAAAGTCCATTGATGCCCAAATGGGAAACTACCAACGAAATGTTGGTAACTATGCTTCTCATTGGAATGGATTACAGGTATCAGTACAACAGATAGGAAGAGAATTGCCATCTTTAGCTATTGGCTGGAATACTTTCTTCTTGGCTATATCCAACAATCTTCCTATACTTGCTGATGAAATAAAGAAGGCGAAAATCCAATATGAAGAATTTAAGAAAGCGGGTATTTCTAGTATTCCAGTATGGAAGCAAGTCGTATCTTCGATATTCAGTTGGCAAACCGCATTAGTTTTGGCCATTACAGTTCTTTCTATGTATGGTAAGGATATTATAGAATGGATTGGTAATCTATTTAATGCGGAAAGTGCGACAATTAGATTAACTAGAGCAGAGTTAGATCTTGCTGAGGCTCGCAGAAAGGGTATTTCTGATAGTGCTAAAGAAATTGCTCAGTTGGATATATTGTATAAAAAATTAAGTGACACAACATTGAGCCGGGAGGAATTAGCTGCGCTTGGCAGTCAATGGATAAAAACATTTCCTGAATATTCAAGGGTTTTAACGAATGAGGGTGTTGATATTAATGCTCTGAATGTGGCTTATAAAAATTTGAAAGAGCAAATTATAGCTACGGCTCAGGCTAGAGCTATAGCAGATCAAGTTACTGAAAATGAAAAACAGCGCCTAGAATATGAAAACAAATATAATAGCGCTTTAGTGGACCGCTATCAAGCAAGAAAAAGATATGAAGAATTGAAAACAGGTAAAGGAGTTGACCCTCGTAATTTGGAAGTTCTATCACAAAGAGAATTGGAAAATATTGATATTGCGAATAAGAAGATGGCTCAACTTCAAAAGTCCATAGACAATATCAATCAAGATAGCGAGAAACTGATTTCTTCTTTAGATATAAGTAGACTATTCAATGCTCCGAAGGAAGGCACTTTTGACTTCTGGCAACAGCAGAAAACCAGTGCCGATACCGCCTTAAAATCAATCCGTTCAGATATAAAGAAAACGCTGGATGCTTCCTCTAAGGCCGAAGATGACTATGATACCATGTTGAAGAAGGTATTTGCCATTAGAGGCAAAATGTCTGAAGATGAGGCAAGAGGTATCGTTGATTCCTACTTAAAGGCTAATAATGACATAAAAAAAGCTGATGAGGAATTAATGGTGTATCAGACAAAGACAATCAAGCAAATTACCAAAGAAAGAGAGAAATATGCGGATTATATAAAAAAGATAGATAACCTTTTGGCTATGGCCAGGGCTAAGACAATAGATGCTGAACGTATTTCAGAAATAGAACAGGTAAAGGCGAAATATCAAGAGCGTGCATCCATTATTAAAGGTGAATCGGAAAAGGAACTTGAATTAAGGAAAACCTATGCTCAACTGGAAGCTAAAGAGATTGAGGATATCAACTTGAAATATGATACTCAGTTGGAACAATCCCGGTTAAAGAGGGATCTTGAAATAATAGAAGGAAATTCCCAACAGGAACTTGATTTGAGGTTGGAGAAGCAATTACAGCTCAATGAAGTATTGAGGGAAGTTGCTATATCTGAGGCACGAAAAAGGGGAGAGGATGAAGCGCAAGTTAATGAACTGTATGATAAGAAATTTAAAGATATTCTAAAGAACAATGTTCAGGATCGAATAAAGCTCTTATCTCAAGAGAATGAGATGCAGCTTTCCCAATTAGAAATAAATAACCAGCAGCGCCTTAACGCTCTGGAGAAAGCCTATAAAAGAGGAGAGATAAACGAAAAGGAATATCAGCAAGGCTTATATAATATTCAGAGAGATGCTGCAAAGCTGAGGCTGGAGTTAATGCTGGCTGAAGCTCAGGCTGAATTGGTTGCCGCGCAAGGAGTTCTTCCAGAGGCTGAGATTAAGAAAATACAGATTCGGATAGATAATCTGCGTGCTCAATTGGAAGCAGTTTCTCTTGCTAATCCGGAAGATGGAGAGAAGACAAAGCAATGGTCTGAAGGCTTCATTTCTGCGTTACGCAATATGCAAGAAGTTGCGGACGAGACTATGGGGGGATGGGCAGACGTTTTCAGTGTGTTTAATGAAACTCTATCCAAAATGGTATCCAGTGCTGATAGTTCCACTACAAGCATAGTTGATATGTTTAAGAAGATGTGGAATCAAATGAGCTCTGAAGATCGAGCTAAGTTGATTCTGGATTCTTTTTCTAACATATCAAAAGGTGTATCTGAGATCATGAGTAATATGTATGATTCCAGGATAGAAAGGATAGAAGAGGAACAGGAAGCATTGCAAGAATCACATGATAAAGAAATTGAGCAGATTGAAAACTTAGAGACATTAGGTGCAATCTCAGCTGAGGAGGCGGAAGCCAGAAAGCGTGCTGCTGAAGAACGGACAGCCCGCAAAGAGAAAGAATTGGAAAAGCAAAAAGCCCAGATGCAGGAGAAGAGTGCTAAGTGGGAGAAAGCCAACAGTATAGTTCAATCAATTATTGCCACTTCTCTTGCCGTAACTAAAGCTTTGCCAAATTTTGTTCTTGCTGCCATAGTAGGAGTTATGGGAGCCGCACAAACAGCTATTATTGCCGCCCAACCCATCCCCAAATACGCCAAAGGAACCGACAACCATCCCGGAGGTTTAGCCATCGTGGGTGATGGGGGTAGGCGAGAGGGTATCTTAACGAATAAGGGCCTCTTTGCCACTCCTTCCATACCTACATTGGTTGATTTGCCTAAAGGTGCAACGGTTGTTCCCGATTTGGAACAATACATCTCCGTCCGTCCACTTCTTAGATCGGACTTGGGAGCGATGGCACAGGACGCAGAACGTGAAGGCATTCCCTTCACAGTAAATGTAGATACCGGTGCTCTTGAATTAAGAAAGGAGATCCGCATATTAACAGATGAAGTACGCAAGTTAAGTAAGGCCCGTAGGAAGGAGGCGGTTCAAAGAGAGCTTGATTATCTCCATCGGACAATCTAAGGTAATTAATTGGCGAATTAATTTACCGAAAGCCATCAGGGCCGTGCGACACTTTGGTGGCTTTCATTTCTTTTAATTTAAAACACTGTGTGAAGGAGCGCAGAACGATGTTATGGCAAATTTAGTATTTAAAGACAGTAATGGCAACGATGTTACTACTTCATTAATCGTTGCGCAGGTGTTTGGCAAAGAGCACAAACATGTATTAAGGGATATTGATGAACTCTCTTGTTCTGATAATTTTCGAGAGTCCAATTTTGGGCTTTCGTTCATAACCAGAGACTTACCCAATGGAGGTCACAAACTAGAACGCTATTATGAAATGACGAAAGATGGATTTAGCTTTCTCGTTATGGGTTACAATGGTGCAAAGGCGGGTGAGTTTAAAGAGCGTTTCATTAATGAGTTTAATAAATGCGAGGCATTACTTAGAGATGAGGATTATATTCTTATGCGTTCCCAGCAGATTTTGCAGAAACGTTTGGAAGCATCTGAAGAGCGCTTAAGACAGCTTGAAGCTGAAGCCGAACAGTTACAAAACACCGTTGAATTACAAGGCAAAGAACTGAAACAGGCTACTCCCAAAGTCGAATACTGTGATAAGGTTCTTTCCTCTGAAGGCTATCTTACCGTCAACATGATAGCGGCATGCCTTGGCATATCCGACATCAAGCTGAACAAACTTCTTTGCCAATGGGGAATACAGTACAAGGAAAGTGGAGTGTACTATCTCTATTCTAAGTATAGGGATAAAGGCTATACCGTGCACAAGCCTCACGCATACATTGATAGCCTTGGGAATATCAAGACTAGGCAGCACATGTACTGGACGGAGATAGGCAAGAAGTTCATACTTGAGCTATATAGTTCCAAGGCTGTTGCCTGAAACATTACATTGTTAATATATTTAAACCACTGCGTGAAGGAGCGCAGAACGACGTTATGAAAGATTTAGTATTTAAAGATGGTAGCAATCGGGTATTGACAAACAGTTTGTTGGTAGCTGAAAAGTTTGGGAAAGAACATAAACACGTATTAAATGCAATACGTGAATTAGTTAAGGGGTGTGCCGAAAATTCGGCTGACCCAATGTTTGCTGAAACAACTTATGTCAATGAACAAAATGGGCAGTCATATCCGATGTTCGTAATGAACCGTGATGGTTTTTCTTTACTTGCTATGGGATTTACCGGTAAGAGGGCATTGTTGTTTAAATTGGACTATATTAATGCTTTTAAAGCTATGGAAGCTAGGCTAAAAGAATTGCAAGTGCCCCAGTCCTATGCTGCTGCCCTTCGTCAGCTTGCCGATGAGGTAGAGGCTAAAGAGAAAGCTCAATTTCTTCTTGAACAGAAGACCGAACAGCTTGATGAATCAATGAAGTGGTATTCTATTAAAAGATATGCCAAGGAAAAGGGATTGAATTGGCGAAAAATCAATTGGCGTAAACTTAAAGCCTTGTCTTATGAGCATGGTTATGAGATAAAGAAAATATTCGATGGTAACTATGGACAGGTAAATATTTATCATATAGATATTTTCAACATTTATTTTTCTCATTAAAATTATCGTGTGAAGGAGCGTAGAACGACGTTATGAAAGACATACAGATTTTTAAAAATGAGCAGTTCGGAGAAGTCCGAATTACTATGAGCGAAAGTGGTGAGCCTTTATTTTGTGCAAAGGATATAGCAACATCATTAGGATATTCTGATACGGCTGATGCAATACAAAGGCATTGTAAATCAGGCAAAAAGGTGTTTTACCCTCATGAAAATGGATTTGGAGGTGTAAATCTGATATACATTCCAGAAAAGGATGTGTTTCGTTTGATAATGAGAAGCAATCTCCCTGATGCCGAAAAGTTTCAAGATTGGGTGTGCGATGAGGTATTACCTTCTATCCGTAAACATGGCATATATGCCACTGACAATGTGATTGACCAAATTCTAAATAATCCGGATTTTGGAATTGAATTGCTTACGAAGTTGAAAGAAGAGCGTTCAGCTCGTGTTGAGGCAGAAAAGCAGGTAGCAATACTTACTCATGTAAATAAGACATACACTTGTACGGAAATAGCTAAGGAATTAGGTCTAAAGTCTGCCATTGAGTTGAATAATAAATTGAAGGTCTTAGGCATTCAGTATAAAGTTAACCAAACTTGGGTTCCATATACAAAATATTCAGAATTGGGGTGGTTTGATATTAAACAAGAATGTCTTGATAATGGCAGAATAATCTACCACCGGAGAATAACAGGGATTGGTAGGAAAGAAATTCTTAAGATGATTAATGTTACAAGATATAACTATAAATAAATGCTTAATCATGATATACGACGATTTAGATAAAATCCCCATGTCTCGCTTTATAGAAGTGTTCATGGGAAATCTGACTAAAGTTTCCGATGGCGAGCTTGCTGAGGCTGATACAATAGCAATTGCCGAACGCTTGCTTGCCGAATACTCAGAAATAGTAGGAGGGCGTTCTGCGATAGCGGAAATAACAAAGCAGAATGAAATGCTCAACTGTGAACTTAAAATAGAGTGTATGAGGGTTTGTGAATATCTCATTTCGGAAGGCAAGTTCGAACAAGTAAGTAAGACGCTTGTAAGATTCGGATTTAAGATACCCGCCAAAGATAAGGCTAGAATTCGCCAACGTGTAGCTTCTATTTTGTCCACATCTCAATATAGGCTTGAGAAACTAAGGGATAGCCGGCCGGAAGAGCTTAAGCCGGCAATGAGTAAAGACTACTTTACTAGGGAGAGAATTATGTTGATGGAGCATTTTAAAATGCACATCGACATACATAAGCTTTCTGCAAAGGAATATGCCTATATGGTAAAGAAGGTATGCGAAGAGACACAGGCAATGTTGCGTTCACTTAAAAAGAAATAGTATGTATAAATGTGAGTTATTGGTCGGTGGCTATGCTTATGATGTAACCGATGATCTGTCCAATTGGGACGATGTGAAATTGTCTTTTAAGCGTGATAATTATGACGGTGTGATTAGATCCTTCTCCACGAAGTTTCAGTTTGCCGGGTCGGGTTATTCTCTACTGAAGGGAGAATACAGGAAAGCTTATATAGATGCGTCTGCATCCATTGTATTTTATACGCGCAATAACTCATGGACTTGGAATGAGCGGTTCCGTTGTGCGCTTGATTTTTCTACATTCAGTGACGATGGGAGCATAATCAGTATTAACGCAGTTGATGATAGCTTGGCGGCTCTTATCAAGGCGAATAAGGGAACGCAGTATGAATATCCGGTTGGTGAATTAAAGGAAGAAAAGAGATTGTTATATGATCGTTTGCAAATGCATAATCAGGTTAATTATACAATTACAGGCGAGAATGAAGTCGAAAGTGAAGTGGTAATGCATACATATGTAGATGTTCCTCAAAACTCAGAAGATTATAGCAGCAGTCTTCCCCTTTATATTGTAACGCCGGATATACAGAATAAGAATGTAGTAGAAGTATATGATGAAGAGCAAAACAATAATATACCATACTCTGATACTACACCGCCTGCTGCCTTTTTCTTGAAATGTTTACGGACTTTCACAACGGTAAATATAAAATTTGACCTTGTTGTTAGAACCTTTGGTGGTAGAGGTCTTTCAAATGTAATCTTACGTCATTATGATGGTACAAGTTATAAAGATATATTACGAGTAGTAATACCTGTAAATGATAATTATTTCGCTATGAAAACACCGGATGAAGGGATTGACATAAAGATGGCAAATGGTGATATGTTATTTTTCGTTTTAACTGCAATAGGAGCCACAAGATTTGATTTTGCTTATCCGGTTGCAGATCCAAGATATATCAATATATCATTTATGGGACGAGATGAGACAATATCTATTGACGTCGTTAGACCAATATCTCTCTTAAATCGTTTATTAAAGTCGATCAATGGTGAAAAGGAAGGAGTAACTTGCGAAATCGCTTCTGGAGTTGATAGTAGACTGGATAATACCCTGATTGTTGCTGCTGAAAGTATCCGTGGGTTGGAAAAAGCAAAGATATATACCAGCTATACAAAGTTTACTAAATGGATGGAGGCCGAGTTTGGTTTTGTTCCTGTTATAAATGACAATAAAGTGTCTTTTGTTCATAGAGATAGTTTATTCACTGATGTAGAGATCAAAGACCTGGCGGATCAATGGAATGATTTTACCTATTCGGTAAATGCATCACTTATCTATGCAAATGTAAAGGCCGGATACGATAAGCAGGATTATGATAGTGTTAATGGTAGGGATGAGTTTCGTTTTACGAATGAATATACTACCGGTCACACACTTACGGATAACGTATTGGACCTCATAAGCCCTTATCGTGCTGATGCTTATGGTATTGAATTCCTTGCAGCCAAACGAGGAGAGGATACAACGGATAGTGATAGTGATAATGATATATTCTTTGTAGGAGCATCGGTTAGCGGAGGGGAATATAAATTGATTAGAGGTGGAAACTATTCGATAACAGGAGTTATATCTCCTGAGAGTATGTTTAATGTGATGTATGCACCAAGATTTATGATTGAGGCGAATAAAAAATACATAGGTGTAAGTGCCTCTTTACTTGCATTCGCATCGTCCAATGGTAATAGTGATATTGTTATTAATGGTGTTGCTGAAACTGAGGATATCCCTATAAATGAATCAGACTTTACAATAGGTGAAGTCAGCGTGGAAACCGGTGATGTTGATGTTCCTGTAGACTTAAAAGGCTACATTTCTCTAACTCACCATGGAGAGGTTTATAAAGGTTATATAAGTAAGTCTGATTTCAATTATGGAAAATCGGAAGCTGTTAAGTACACTTTAATAATAAAAAGTATCGAATAGCGGTTGTATGATTGTATATCAAGATTAAATTAGTATATTTGCAATATGCAGGTGAAGGAGCCTGCTTCTCAAAAAAAGGACGTAAGGACATGGTTAAGATTGGCGACGTTTGCCCGTTGTTCTTTAACCCAATAAAGGACAAGTTTGGGATTGAAGTAGATTATATACAGAAGTTTTATACAGGTGACAATATTCACTTGCAGATATTTGCTAATGTAGGCGAGAGCGTATCAGCCACGCTTATCGATTTAATCAACGATACTTCCACCAGTATTAGTCTTTCGACATACAACCAGAATTCTGAGGTTGTGATGCATTATGCCGTATTGACCGGATTGCCTGACAGTGATTATAAAGTTAATGTAAATGGTATCCTTTCCGAACCTTTCTGCGTGTCTTCTTCTTCTGAATTATTGGAAAGGACAACGCTTATCAAATATTCCCATAAAGATAATAACTCGGTTTTTAATAATATCTTTTGGATCGGAGGCACACAGGTTATATTTGATTGGCGTGTTGAGGCGGGCTTTAAGCCAAACGGCTATACTCCTAAGCTGGAGAATGAACAATATCGCAATCAATGGCAGGAAATTAAAAATCTGTATTCTGTTCCTTATGATTCATATGTGCTTACTATTGGTGACGCTTGTGGAGTTCCTTATTGGTATGGCCGGCACTTGAACCGGATATTGTGTCTTTCTAAATTTATTGTGAAAGATACCGGCTTTGTACGGTCAGAAAACTCGGTACCGGAAATGTCTCAAGTTATCGAGGATAGTCAGTTGTTTAATATTACTTGTGGTATCGAACCGCAATATAATGATATATCAGGTAAGAAAATCCCGGAAGAAGAGACTTACTCTATTACAGTAGGTATCAATCCATCCAATATTGGTCAATGTACCGTAACTGCTACAGGAGATTATATTGGAATATTGCCATCTTCTGACGGTTCCACCTATATTATTACGGCTGTTTCCGGAGGAACTGTAACCGTTAGCATATTGGCAGAAACAGGTTATATAGTATCACAACTGAATGTAGATAAAGTTTCACAAGGTGCTGTTGATAGTTATACGTTTGAGAATATAGACTCTGACCATACCATGTATGTATGGATGGAGGAGGAGATTATCCAAACAGATACAGATTTCCTCATCCGCAGTGACAAGCCATCTGTTTATTATTCCGGACTCGGTGAATGTATTGCCGCAATTAAAGAGGATTATCCGGATAAGCTCACACAGGATATTATGATTTCCTGTGTAAAAAAAGCTACGGAAATCCGCGGGTCAGAATATAATTCGGTCTTTGGTATATGGACCTCCCGTCTTGTAGATTGGAATAAGGACAGCCTTTATACTCTGACCATCAACGGAAACAATCAATATACAATAAACTGCAAGTGGCTTGGTGGCCTTCTTTTTGAAAATGTGGATAATGTTTTCATTAAAGGAATATCTATGCTTAATTATTGTAATTTCTCAGGACAAAGTACGCCAGATGAAATATCGGCAATCATGGTACGCAGCAATGATGATACCGATAAGGTCAAGAATGTCGCTATTCATAATTGCAAGTTTAATGGATATTATGTCAATAATTCCGGGGATCAGGTACATACCTGGTATTGTTTACGCTTTAAAAATGCGGCAAATGTTATAATTGATTCCTGTAATTTTGATAAGGCGGCGGCTGTTGCTATATATATGAACGGAATTGAAACAACTGAAATAACACGTTCATATCTGCAAGGTGACTATTATATTGATGCGGCCGGTGTCGGTCATTCTACTGTGTTATCTATTGCTGGGAATAATGCTTATTTGAAATTGGCAGATAATACTATTGACGGCACAGGTATGATAGAATATACATGTTCTATCGGCGGAGTCAGTGAATTTGATTTGATTAGAAATACAATTAAAAATTGCGCAGGCCAGCCTTTCAGCATATCCGGAGATATGCAGCGTTT
>ULNP01046265.1_pt1 | contig 19587 bp, 16 predicted proteins | sample 1951941 | NCBI WGS metagenome assembly ULNP01 (sample SAMEA4835579, study PRJEB28245) | human gut metagenome | biome: gut microbiome; material: fecal sample | place: Denmark | collected 2008
ATAGGGACTGTTTTTGCTGGCAAAAGGCCTAATTAATCCCTATTTCACCGCAAGTTCTAATCAGTTGCTGGGATTACTTCACCTCGACGGGCTTGGCTCCGGGATAGCGGTCCTCAAAGTCCAGGCGATACTTGCTGTCATTGGTGCCCGCCACGTTGTCGTGTGTCAGCGGCGCCACGATTTCGTCCTTATGGTCCGCGGGTTTTGCGTACTTTAGGCTGATCTCCCAGGCATCGCAGATCGCGTCGATGCGGTTGTCCAGGTCGTCATACAGGGCAACGATGTCTTTCCAAGAACTGTAGTTCTTAGAGCTCATGGGGACATCCAGGTCCTCGACGATATCGTAGTACTGCTCGATGGTGTCTTCCGTGCGCTCGGCGACGTCGGCGAGATTTTGACGGGCGGTACGATCTTCTTCCAGATAGCTGCCATTGAAGGCCTGCGCGCAGGCGCGGACCTGGCTATCGAGATCTTCGAGCAGGTCGTAGTATTCGCTCAGGCGACGGTAGAGGTTCTGCTCAGAGAGGGTTGCTTCGTCGTCATCGTCGTCATCGTCGTCGTAGAGGCTATTGGGGTCGTCGAGAGGCTTGAGGTCATCATCGTCAACATCATGGTGCAGCTTAGTAATCTCGGCAGTCGTTTGCGTGGCGGCGTTGTCGAAAGGCTTGATCACAAAGAAAATGACCAGGGCGATGATGGTTGCCACCAGCACAACGATAACGGCGACAAGCGCCCTGGTGGCGCTCTTTTTTGCAGCGGGGGCCTGCGGTGAATCAGACGCGTACGCAGACGCCGGTTGCTGTTGGGGCGGGGTGTCCGCGACGGGTATGCGCTGCGTCGTTTCGACCGCCGCGGGACCGGCAGCGGGGTCGGGGCGATAGGCGAGGGGGTCGTCCGGCTTAGCTTGCGGCGTATCGAGGGAGCCGGTCTGCTCAAACGCGGGCTGGCCATTGCTCGCAGTTGTCTGCTCAACGGGTGCACCGCACGAGGTGCAGAACTTGGCATCATCTGCAAGAAGCTTGCCGCACGAGGCGCAATACCGAGACATTGCCACTCCTTTCGCCACATTTCAATGCAATACGACGATTATACCCACCGTTCAAAATTCTCCATCATAAGTTGCGGTGAAATAGGGACTGTTTGGCGATCTCAGAGCTTCAATCAGTCCCTATTTCACCGCAACTTTGGAAAGGCACCATTAGCCATTGGGGACGCGCCGAGCACTGGGGTATCATGGCTTGGTTGGTATATCTGCATTTACGCGCCTTGTGGGAAGGGGCTGCGCTCATGGCTTTTGAGCCCGCTCAACATAGCTTTATCACGCTCGAGGGCGTCGATGGTGCCGGCAAGTCCACGCAGGCGCGTCTGCTTGCCCGCGCGCTCGAACTCGCTGGCTACCAGGTTGTGAGCCTGCGCGAGCCGGGCGGCACCGCCATTAGCGAAAAGATCCGCGCTCTGCTGCTCGACCCCGCCAATACGGCGATGGGCGACACCTGCGAGTTGCTACTCTACGAGGCAGCGCGTGCCCAGCTGGTGCACGAGGTCATCGCACCTGCCCTCGCTGCCGGCAAGGTGGTCCTGTGCGACCGTTTCTACGATTCCACGACCTGCTACCAGGCGTTTGCCGATGGCCTCGATCGCCAGATGGTGCGCGATGCCAACAACCTGGCCGTCGCGGGGACGCACCCGGCGCTCACGCTCGTCTATCACATCACGCCCGAGCAGGCGGCGCTACGCATGGCAGCTCGTGGCGCGGCCGACCGCATGGAGGCAAAAGGCATGGCATTCCAAGAGCGCGTTTACCAGGGATTCTGCAGCATTGCTGCCGAGGAACCCGCCCGCGTAAAGCTCATCGACGCTACCGCGACCATCGAGGAAGTCTTTGCGAAGACGGTCGAGCAGGTTCGCGCGTACGGTCTCGACATTCCGCAAGACGCCGTCGCCGCCGCACTTGCCCAGGAGGCCGAGTAACGTGGCCCCCGCTCAGGCAAGCCTGCTGGCCAAGCTCGACACCCAAGAGCGCGTGCGCGACTTTTTGACCAACGCCGTCGCCAGCGGCCGCGCATCGCACGCCTACCTGTTTTTGGGCGCTCCCGGCGCCGGCAAGCTCGATGCCGCATGGGCGCTCGCCCAGGCCTTCCTGTGCGAGCAGGACGGCTGCGGCGCATGCGACAGCTGCGTGCGCGTTGCGCGGCACACACACCCCGACGTGCACTATTACACGCCCGAGAGCGCCACGGGCTACCTCATTGCCCAGACCCGCGAGCTGCTCGATGACGTGCCGCTGGCGCCCATCCGTGCCAAGGCCAAGGTCTACATCATCGATCGTGCCGAGCAACTGCGCGCTAACACCGCCAACGCGCTGCTCAAGACACTCGAGGAGCCGCCCGAGGGCGTAATGTTTATCTTGCTGGGCACCTCCGCCGACGTGATGCTGCCCACCATCGTGAGCCGCTGCCAGTGCGTGCCGTTTCGGCTGGTGTCGCCCACCGTGGCCGCGCGTGCCGTGAGTCGCGCGACGGGTCAGGATCTCACGCGTTGCCGCATGGCGGTCGCCGTGGCGGGGAGTCCTGCGCGCGGCATCGAGTTCCTTAAGAGCGCCGAGCGCCAGGATGCTCGCCGCCAGATGCTCCGCGCCATCGACTCGCTCATCGCTGCCGATGAGGCCGATGTGCTCAGCCGCGCCAAGTCGCTTATTGTCGCCGTTAAGGCTCCGCTCGCCGAGGTCAAGTCCACGCAGGAAAAGGTGCTCGAGCAAAATGCCGATTATCTGTCGCGTGGAGCATTGAAGCAGCTTGAGGACCGCAACAAGCGCGAACTCAACGCGCGCGAGCGTTCGGGTATCATGGAAGCGTTGGCGAGCGCACGGACGCTCATGCGCGACGTGCTGCTGACACTTCAGGACGAGGCGGCCGACGTAGTGAACGAAGACGTGCGCGACACAATCGGTCGGCTTGCCGCCGCGACCAATGTTGCGGGTGCCACCCGGGCGCTCGAGGCAGTCGCGACCGCCGAGCGCAACATCGCCAGAAACGTTACTCCCCAGCTGGCCATCGAGGTCATGCTGTTCGATATCAGGAAGGCACTGAAATGCCGTTAGTCGTACCCGTTAAGTTTACCTACGCCTCGCGCGACCTGTGGTTCGACCCGCAGGATCTGGATATCCTCGAGGCCGATTATGCCATTTGCTCCACCGAGCGCGGAACCGAGATCGGCCTGGTCACGGCCGATCCCTTCGAGGTGCCGCAAGACGAGATCGGTCAGCCGCTCAAGCCCGTGCTGCGCGTGGCGAGCGACATCGACCTGCAGCTTGCCGACGACCTGGCCATCCAGGGCGACGAGGCGATGGTCGATTTCCGCCGTCTGGTCAAAGAGCTCGACCTCGAGATGAAGCCGGTCGGCGTCGAGTACCTGTTTGGCGGCGAGAAGGCCGTGTTCTACTTTGCGGCCGAGGAGCGCGTCGATTTTCGTCAGCTCGTCAAGGACCTGTCCTCGACGCTGCACATTCGCGTCGACATGCGCCAGATCGGCGTGCGTGACGAGACCCGCCTGGTGGGCGGCTATGCCCAGTGCGGACAGGAGCTCTGCTGCACGCGCTTTGGCGGACAGTTTGAGCCCGTCTCGATTCGCATGGCAAAAGAGCAGGACCTGCCGCTCAACTCGTCCAAGATCAGCGGCGTTTGCGGCCGCCTGATGTGCTGCCTGCGCTATGAGTTCGAGGCGTACAAGGACTTTAAGAGCCGCGCGCCCAAAAAGAAGACGCTCATCGATACGCCGCTTGGCAAGGCGCGTATCCAGGAATATGACACGCCGCGTGAGCAGCTGGTGCTGCGCCTGGAGAACGGCAAAGTCTTTAAGGTCAACCTGGCCGATATGACGTGCTCGGAGGGCTGCAAAAAGAAGGCCGCCGAGCAGGGCTGCAACTGCCGCCCCGATTGCGTAACGCGCGACGTGCTCGAGCGCATCGAGTCGCCCGAGATGCGCCTGGCGCTCATGGAGCTCGATCGCGAGAATGGCGTCGATGTGGGCGATGGCCTGTCGAGCGCCGATCGTCTGGCGGGGACGACGATGCCCAAGCGCCGTCGTCGCGATGCCGAATCCGATGCTCGCTCCGGTCAGGGCCAGGGCGAGGGCCGTGGCCGCGGAAAGGGCCGCGGCAAGGTCGAGGCGCCCGAGGCCGAGGAGGCGGCCGATGGCCGTCGCCGCCGCAAACGCGCAGCGTCCGTCGACAATGGCGAGACCGCGGGCAAGAACGCTTCCCGCGAGCGTGAGGCTCACCAGCCCCAGCAGCAAAACCGCGGCGGTGGCATGAACCCCACGCGCCGTCGTCGCCGTCACCTGTCGAGCGAGGAGCGCGAGGACGCCTTCCGCGCCGCAGCCGCTCGCGAAGCCGGTGCCGCTCCCAAGGGCGCCTCGGCCTCCGACGCGCCTGCCGACAAGGGCGGCAAGCCGCGTGGCGAGGAGGAGCGCGCGCCGCGTCCGCGCCGCCGCCATTCCTCGGGCACGCAGCAGAAGCCCTCGGTTCCTTCCGTGGCCGATCAGGTTTCGGATGGCGAAGTCAAGGTCACGCGCCGTCGCCCCGGCGATGGCGGAGGAGCTGCCGCCAAGGCTTCGCGCGGCGGTACTCGCGACGAGCGCGAACCGCGTGAGGATCGCGGTGGCGAGGGCTCGACTGACCAGGGTCAAAAGCGTCGCCGTCGCCGTCGCTCCCGTAAGCCGCGTCAGGACGGTGGCGAGGGCTCGACCCACACCTCGTCCGCACCGCAACCGCCTGCCGGCGAATAGCGCCCGCGAGCGGATTTAGCCCGCCTTGCCCCGAACGCATCGGGGTATCATAACGCTGAATCAACAACCCTCCCTGCGACCGAACGTAGGGAGGGTTGTGTCTTGAAAAGCCATCTGAACATATTGAGCCGTCTGCAGGGTGCCGACGCCCTACCGTTTGCGGACGAATTGCTACCGCTTGCCGAGCGGGTGGCACGCGAGGCGCTCGAGGCATTGTCGCCAACACGATGTGCCGGCTGCGAGCGCGCCGGTGCGCTGATCTGCCAGGATTGTCTGGCATCGCTCACGCTCATCGACCCACGTCATAGCTGTACCCGATGCGGCGCCCCGTTTGGGGATTTGCTGTGCACCGAGTGTTCGGTCGAGGGCACGTCTTCGGCAATGGCCGAGGCGCTCGATCGCTGTCTGGCGTGTGCCGTCTACGCACATCCGCTGCCGCGCATCATCAAGGCGTACAAGGATGCGGGCGAGCGCCGCCTGGCACCGTATCTGGCGGAGCTACTCTACGACACTGCCTTGCATGCCCAGGTGGCAGCCCCCGATCGCTACGACGGCGTGCTGTCCGGTGCGGACGCGGTGGTATTTGTGCCCGCGACTGCGGCGGCGTTTCGGCGGCGTGGATTCGATCACATGGAAGCAATCGCGCGCTCGTTTTGCGATCTTTCGGGCGTGCCGTTGCTGGATGCCCTGGTCAAATACGGTCATGGTGACCAGCGTGAACTCGGTCGCGATGAGCGCCGGGAGCATGCCCGGGGCATGTACGAGACGATCGAGGATGTGCGCGGCCGCCGCCTGCTGCTCATTGACGATGTCATTACCACGGGTGCGACCATGGCAGCGGCCTCGGCGGAGCTCAAGCGTGCCGGCGCCGCGGCAGTCGATGGTCTCGCTATCGCACGCGTTTGGTAGGGGGTGGTTTTGTGGCAGTGAAGCTAGCGCGGCGCATCGAGCTGACAAGCGAGCAACTGGCGGCCTCCGTAGTCCTGACCGGTGCCTCGGCGCTGCGCATGATGCGCGCCGAGCGCCGACAAATGGGTTACATCAGCTGGAGAGACCTCGATCCCGATGAAGAGCGCCGTGTGCTGCATACATCGTCTCCCTCGGCCGAGGACATCTATCTTCCCGATTTGGTGCGGATCGGGGCCGTGAGTGGCGAGGTCCAAGAAGACTTGTGCCTGCTGGTGGGGTCGGCGAAGCAGCGTCGCCGCATGCCTGGTGCAAGCTGGTCCGTTTGTTCTACAGACCTGCCGGACGCCTCGATTTTGGAGGTGGAGCCGGGGGTGTACAGCTTGTCTCCCGAGGCCCTCTGTGCCGCCGTTGCGCGCGAAGTCGGCTGTATCCAGGCATTTGCCCTGGCCCAGGAGCTGTGCTCCAAGATTTCGCTGAGCGATCGCGGGCAGTATCTGCCCCCTTACAGCTCGCCTACCGTGAACAGGCTTGCAAAGGATAAGGACCAGCCGTCAGATGTGGGCTACTTTGAGGTCGAGCCAGTGCTGACGCCCGATCGCCTGGCAGATTACCTTGCGGCATGCAAGGGGAGCGCGGCCAAGCAGCTGCGGCGGCTGTGCCCCTTTCTGTCGGAAAACCTGCGCTCACCCATGGAATGCATCATGCTTGCCATGTTTTCGCTTCCGTTTTCTTATGGCGGATTTGCCTGCGGTCCCTTTAAGACCGACTGCAAGATCGAGTTCGATGACCGCGCGCAGGCAATCTCGGGGATGCCGCATGCAGTTTGCGATGCGTATCAGGAGGCAGCCCGGTTTGACCTGGAATACAACGGTGAGCTGGGCCATTCCTCCCGGAGGGGACGTATCCATGATGAAAAACGCAACACGGGCTTGATTACTATGGGAATCGAGGTCGCGACGGTCAACAACGAAATGCTCTGCGACATGGAAGCGATGGAAGCGCTCGCATGGCGCATATACCAACGCATGGGAAAACGATATCAGAATCGTGTAGAGGCTCGTCGAAAGAGGCAAGATGCTCTGCTGAATACGCTCCGAGCGTGCTTTGGGCTCAAGCCGGCGTAAAACTATGGCTTTATAGGGGGTCTGTTTATATGCCCTGTGCAAAAAACGGCAAATATGAGTACTGCTATTAGATTAGTGACAGCAAAAATAAAGAAACTTGGGCCGAAAAACTGGATTCAGCGAAGAGATAATAAACGAATGTGGAATATCTTGGCGCCAAGCGGGCTGTGCGGAACTCAAAAAGGGCTCGTGGGGCGGAAATACGCTGCTACTAAATTGGTAGCAGTACTCATATTTGCCGTTTTTTGCACACGGCACCCTGAGACGGGTGCCCCGGAGCTCCCCGTGGGGGGAGCTCCGGGCTTCATGGGGGCACGAATGGTCCGCCCCGACCTGCGAAATCTGTGCTCGCGATGCGAATAACGTCCCTAACCTTAAACTATAGCTTGAACTTAGCTATAATGCGCTACGTTCCTGCCAGGCTGTGGTTGCGGACGGACGAAATGCCCATCCTAGTCCAAGACAGACGCGGTCAAAGGGATCCACGTAAGCGACCGCGTGCGCGCGGCGCGATCATGGCGCGTCCTAGATGTAAGCCGCACCGTCCGTTCTACTTTCTTTGGGGCAATACCGCCTCGCGGGCGAGCGGGCCAGTCGTGAAGGTGGCTGCGGCCTCCCGAGCAAACGCCCCGGTGCGCAAGTGTGGGGTCAAATACCAGGTCAGCTGGTGGGAACAACCCGATATTCCGTGCAGGGCACGGATCGTATACGACACAGAAGGCAGGGTAGCGGACATGGTGAGGGGCAGCTTGATGCATGCGGCTCGGTTAGGTGCTGGGGCCGCGGCGGTCATTGCCGTTTTGGGCCTGAGTGGATGCGCGTTCAATCCACTGTCCACGTTCACGACGCCCACGATCGACCAGATCGAGCGCGAGACCGTTACCCCCACGGTATCGGACGATGCCCTGGTCACGCCGGGAACCCTGACGGTCGCCCTCGATACTTCCGATGCCCCGCAAGCCATGCAGGATGCCGACGGAAACCTCACGGGCTATGCGGTCGATGCCGCTCGTGCCCTCGCATGCCGCATGGGTCTCAAGGTCGCCTTTGTCGATGCGTCCTCGGCCGATTCCGCGCTCAGCGATAAAAAGGCCGACATCTTTATTGGCGACATCAAGTCTGCGGGCGGCGACATCAGCTCGCTTGGCACCTGTCTGTACGACGCCCCCGCCGTATTCGGCAAGAGCAGTGACGGCGAGTCGCTGAGCGTTTCCACCGAAACGCTTAACACCGCTACCCTGGGCGTTCAGACCTCCTCAGCCTCGCAGGAAGCGCTTGCTAAGCAGAGCATCACCGCCAACCAAAAGACCTACTCCAACATCAACGAGTGCTTTGAGGCGCTCGAGTCCGGCGAGGTCGACTATGTGATCTGCGACTCCACGGCCGGCGGCTACCTTGCACGCCTGATGAGCGAGGTCTCCTATGTCGGTGCGCTCGAGGCGCCCTCGACGCTTGGTGTTGCGGGCCTCTCGTCCAATGACAAACTGTGCCGTGCCGTGAGCGATGCCCTCGACGGTATTACGGCCGACGGCACGCTCGAGGCGGTCCACTCTGTCTGGTATGGCACGATGCCCTACGACCTCACCACTAAGACGGTTTCGGGCGCTAACGTGCAGCCGGGTGACTCTGAGTCCAGTGAGACCATGTCCTCCGGCAGCGAGTCCTCCGATTCCAACAATGAGACCGCATCCTCCGAGGACAACTCGTCCAGCCAGGAAGGCACCATCACCGACGACGACATTAACAAACTCAATAGCTAGTTATTGCTAGGGGTGGTGTCTCCTATACGTTGGAAAGGACACTTCTTCACGGTTTCAACACGCACGGCCGGGCTTCCCCGATGGGGGAGCCCGGCTTTTTCATCCCAATAAAATCAGCAGGTCAAAGCCAATTTTCGGGACCAAATACAAAGTCGCCGTCGCCTTCCTATAGCGCACTTTGCCACGGAAAAGTGCGAGACTTCGGTATGCGGTATCAAGCAGTCGTTATTCGGGTCTTTGGGAATTCGCGTGATTAAATGCACGGCAATGGGTACATAGCCAGTACAGTAAGTCCCCGAGGCAGATTGGAGCCACGTATGGATATCAAGGTTTCTGGACGCAAAACGACGGTAACCGATGCTCTGCGTGCGCATGTGGATGAGAAGATCGGCGAGGCGCTCAAGGTTTTCGACATCGAGCCCATGACAGTTGACGTCGTGCTTCGTTATGAGAAGAACCCCTCGAACCCCAACCCGGCAATCGTCGAGGTCACGGTTCGTGTCCGCGGCTCTGTGATTCGCGTTGCCGAGCACGGCGCAGATATGTATGCCGCCATCGATCTCTCCGCCGACAAGGTCACCCGCCAGCTGCGCAAGTTCAAGACCAAGGTCGTGGACAACCGCCAGGGTGGTGCCAGCGCCGCGGATGTTGCGCCGGTCGAGCGCGTCGAGGATCTGGCCGACCTGCTGCTGCCCGAGGAAGAGGACGATCTGCTCGTCCGCGAGAAGGTTATCGACGTCACCCCGATGACCGAGGAGCAGGCACTGGTGCAGACCGATCTGCTGGGCCACGACTTCTACGTGTTCGAGAACGCGACGACCGGTCTCATCAATGTGGTGTATCACCGTAAGAATGGTGGATATGGCATCATCAAGCCCCGCATCGAAACACTTGACGAGTAAAATACGTTAACTTGCATGAGTTAACGGTTGGCGGCCATCCCATGCGGGTGGCCGCCTTTTTACGTAAGGAGTCGCTTTGATGGACAAGGCCGCATCCGCCGGTCATTCGAACCGTTGCCGCATCGTCGTCGATACCTGCTGCGACTTTAGCCCCGAGGTCGCCGCGAACCTCGATGTCGATATCCTGGGTTTCCCCTTCATTATCGATGGCGAAGAGCGCACGGATGACATCTGGTCGAGCATCACACCCAAGGAGTTCTACGACCGGATGCGCGCCGGTGCCCGCGTGTCCACCTCGGCTGTGTCGCTCGGTCGCTATATCGAGTTCTTTACCGAGTGCGCCAAAGAGGGCACGCCCACGGTCTACCTGTGCTTTACCTCGGCGCTGTCGTCGAGCTACAACTCCGCGTGCCAGGCGGCAGATGCCGTGCGCGCCGAGTATCCCAACTTTGAGCTCTACGTGGTCGACAACGCTCTGCCCTGCGCGACCGGCGCGCTCTTGGCGCTCGAGGCCGTGCGCCAGCGTTCGGCGGGACTGACCGCCAAACAGCTGGTCGATTGGGCAAACGAGGCAAAAACCTACGTGCACGGCTACTTTACGCTCGAGAGCTTCGACGCACTGGCCGCCGGCGGCCGCATTCCTCCCGCGGCGGCGCAGCTCACGGCAAAGCTCGACGTCAAGCCCGAGCTCTCCTACGACCTGGCCGGCTCGCTGTCGCTGATCGGCGTCAACCGCGGCCGCAAGAAGGCGCTCAAGTCCATCCTCAAGTCGTTCCGCGAGAACTACGTGCCCGATCGCACCATGCCCATCGCCATCATGACGGCCGATGCCGAAAAGGATGGTGACTGGCTCGAAGCCGCCATCCGCAAGGAGGAGGGTTGCGCCGACGTCACGATCATTCGCGGCTCCGTGGGTCCCACCATCGGCTCGCACGTGGGCCCCGGCATGGTGGGCTGCGCGTTTTGGGGCAAGAATCGCGCCGAGAAAGCCTCGCTTTCCGACCGTATCGCCCGCCGCGTGCGCGGTCAGTAGGCAAGCGCTGCGTCCGTAATCGCCCTCGACTCACAGCCCAAACGCTGGCACCGAGTATTCAACCTGGTAACAACACCCAACCCAAAAGGAAAGGTTTCATGGCAAACAAGCTCTCCGTCGCATTCATTGGCACCGGAATCATGGGTGCCCCCATCGCCGGCCACATTCTGGACGCCGGCTATCCCGTCACGGTCAACAACCGCACCAAGTCCAAGGCGGCGGCGCTTATCGAGCGCGGCGCCGTCTGGGCAGATACGCCGGCCGATGCCGCGGCGAACGCCGATGTCGTCTTTACCATGGTGGGCTATCCCTCCGAGGTCGAGGAACTCTACCTGGCGGGCGACGGCCTGCTCGCGTGCACCAAGCCGGGTGCGGTCTTGATCGACCTCACCACGAGCTCGCCCGAGCTTGCCCGTGACATTGCCGAGGCCGCCCAGGTTTCTGGTCGCATGGCGTTTGACTGCCCCGTCACCGGCGGCGAGTCGGGCGCTATCGCCGGTACGCTCACGGCTATCGTGGGCGCTACCGAGAACGACATCGCGCCGGTCCGCGACATCCTTGCCACCTTTGCGGCCAACATCTGCTGCTTCGACGGCGCCGGCAAGGGCCAGGCTGCCAAGCTCGCCAACCAGGTGTCGCTGGGCGCCTGCATGGTCGGCATGGCAGACGCCATGGCATTTGCCGAGTTGAGCGGCCTTGACCTGGAGAAGACCCGCCAGATGATCCTGGGCGGCACCGGCAAGTCTGGCGCCATGGAGAGCCTGGCTCCCAAGGCGCTCGACGGCGACTACAAGCCCGGCTTTATGGTCGAGCACTTTATCAAGGACCTGCGCTTGGCGCTCGCCTATGCCGACGACCGCGAGCTTGCGCTGCCCGGTGCCGACGTGGCCTTTACGCTCTACGACATGCTCGACGCCATCGGTGGTGCCAAGCTGGGTACCCAGGCCGTCACGGTCCTCTATAAGGAGGAGGCCGACGCCATCGCCGCCGGTCTGGACTGGTCGCAGTATCGTCCCGAGGAGCATGGCGCTCACGAGGAAGGCTGCGGTTGCGGCGAGCATGGCGACGATCACGAGTGCGGTTGTGGCCACCACCACGACGAGGGCCACGAGTGCTGCGGCGGCCACGGCCATGATGACGGCCACGAGTGCTGCTGCGGCCACCATCACGAGGAGTAACGCCCATGAGCTGGACGTTCGTGGTGCTTGCGCTGGCGCTCTTTCTCTTTGCGATCTACATCGGTTTTTTGTGCGGCCAGTGGGCGTGCGAAAAGCGCGTGATCACCAAGCGCGACTACTGGATTGCCAACTTTGCGGGTGCGGCGGCAGTCGTCCTGCTGACCTGGGTGTTCTCGCTGTTCCCGCTGGTGCAGTTTGCGCCGATCGGCTGGCTCGGCGGCTTTATCGCCGGCCTTAAGATGAGCTTTGGCGAGTCCGTCGGTCCGTGGCGCAAGCACGACGAGGTCTTTAACGTCAACAAGGCCCATCGCGCCGCCGCCGACGCGGGCGACGCCGAGGAGCGCCGCCGTGCGCGTCGCAATGGCGCGGCCGACCGACAGCTCATCTCGGTCACCGATGACAGCAAGGGTGCTGGCAAGCACGCTAAGAAATAGTAAGAAGAGGTAACTATGGCAGAAAACAAAGACGAACAGCTCACCGACGAGGAGCTGGCACAGCTCCAGCTGGCAGAGGAGAACGAGAACGCCGTCGACCGTCTGGTCCAGGAGCTCGGCTGCCCCACGCGCCGTATCCGCCAGTTTGCCGCCCGCGTGCTGCACCTGCTTGCCGAGCGCGATCCGCAGCGCGTCGTGCCCTGCGTGCCCGCGCTGATCGAGGCGCTCGACCGCCCCGAGGCGCAGACCCGCTGGGAGGCCCTCGATGCCCTGACGGCGCTCGCCACCACCTGCCCCGAGCAGCTGGGCGATGCCTTTGAGGGCGCCGAGACCGCACTGTTCGACGAGATTTCCTCCACGCTGCGCTATGCCGCCTTCCGCCTGCTGTGCGTGTGGGGCGCCACGAGTGTCGAGCGTTCGCGCGAGGCTTGGCCCATCCTGGACGAGGCCATCCAGTGCTACCACGGTGATCTCGAGTATCGCGACATGCTCGGTTGCCTGTACGAGTTTGGTCAGGGCGAGATTGACGCCGAGGTTGCCGAGAAGCTCGCGCTGCGCCTTAAGTTCGACGCCGAGAACGGCAAAGGCAGCTATCTCAAGGCCCGTTCGAGCGAGATTTGCGAAATGCTTGTTAAACGTTTTGGCCTGGATCTCTCCAAAAAGAAGAAGCGTGCTAGCGTTAAAAAATCTGATGCCGCCGAAGACGAGGAGTAACAGATTATGGCGCACGATGTAGTCCTGATTCCCGGTGACGGTATCGGTCCCGAGATTACGCAGGCCATGCGCCGCGTGGTCGAGGCCACCGGTGTCCAGATCAACTGGAATGTCCAGGAGGCCGGCGCCGGCGTCATGGACGAGTTTGGCACGCCGCTGCCCCAACATGTGCTCGACGCGGTCGCCGAGACCAAGGTTGCCATCAAGGGCCCCATCACCACGCCGGTTGGTACGGGTTTCCGCAGCGTCAATGTGGCCCTGCGCAAGCACTTCGACCTGTATGCCTGCGTGCGCCCCTGCCTGTCGCAGCCGGGCGACGGCTCGCGCTTCCGCGACGTCGACCTGGTCATCGTGCGCGAGAACACCGAGGACCTCTACGCCGGCATCGAGTTCGATGAGGGCGCTGCCGAGGTCGAGGAGCTCTCGCAGCTCGTCGAGCGTTCGGGCCAAAAGACCTTCGCCGCCGATTCCGCGATCTCGATCAAGCCGATCTCTATCGCCAAGAGCCGCCGCATTGTGGAGTATGCCTTTGAGTATGCCCGCCGCTGCGGCCGCAAAAAGGTGACGGCCGTGCACAAGGCCAACATCATGAAGGCGACCGACGGCCTGTTCCTGCGCGTGGCGCGCGAGGTGGCCGCCAACTATCCCGATATCGAGTTCAACGACAAGATCGTCGACGCCACCTGCATGGGCCTGGTCCAGAACCCCAACGACTTCGATGTCCTGGTGCTGCCCAACCTGTACGGCGACATCGTGAGCGACCTGTGCGCCGGCCTGGTGGGCGGTCTGGGCATGGCCCCCGGCTCCAACATCGGTGCCGACTGCGCAATCTTTGAGGCTACGCATGGCTCCGCGCCCGATATCGCTGGCCAGGATATTGCCAACCCCACGGCCGAGATTCTGTCCGCTGCGATGATGCTCGACCACCTGGGCGAGAACGATGCGGCCAATCGTATCCGCGCTGCGGTGTCTGCCACGCTCGACGAGGGCGAGCAGGTTACCGGTGACGTGCGTCGTGCCCAGACCGGCTCCGTCGAGGGCGCCGTGGGCACGCAGGCCTTTGCCGATGCCGTTATCGCGCACCTGGCCTAAGGCATGCACGCTGCAAACGCCTAAATAGTACTTAAGTGTTTGCGTATAACCTAAGAATCAATACGCCCGGCGCTCTGTCGGGCGTATTCTATTGAAGACTATGTTTCCTAACAAGGAGTAACCGATATGGGTCTGATTCAAAAGAAGGACGAGAAGGACGAGATCGACGGCATTCAGATCATCGAGCGCGGCGAAGGCCCCGACGGTGATGAGGACGAGAAGATCGACCTGGTCACCGGTACGTCTGCCGAGCACATTGCTGCCGGTACGACGGCCGAGGAGGAGGACGCCCGACTGGAGGCTCAGATTGCCGCGGATGCCGCTGACGAGAACCTCATGCCCGAGGAACAGGACGAGGACGACGACTCCGACGTGGACGACCACGCTTGCAAGCACAAGAAGACGATGATTGCCGCCTTTGTGGTCGCCGTCGTGATCGCTGCCGTGGTCGGCTTCTTTATCGGCAACGGTGGTTTTGGCGGCAAGGGCGTCGGCTCGGCGACCCTCACCGAGGACCAGCTCGATTCGACCGTGGCAAGCTACAGCTACAACGGCAAGAAGAGCGACATCACCGCGCGTGAGGCCATCGAGAGCCAGTACAGTCTCGACACCGTCAAGGACGACGACGGCAACTACACCGCTCCTTCTGCTGACGTCATCCTGTCCTACGTGCGCAACCAGATTCTGCTCGATGCTGCCGAGGACGAGGGCATTACCGTTTCTTCCAAGGAAATGAAGCAGTACGCCGAGGATTCCATCGGCACCTCCGACTACAAGACCATGGCCACGCAGTACGGCGTGTCCAAGGACCAGGCCAAGCAGATCGTCCGTCAGTCCGCGACGCTGCAGAAGCTCTACAAGAAGAAGGTGGGCGATAGCTCCGCAAGCATGCCGACCGCTCCGACTGAGCCTGCTGACGGCAACGAGGAGACCGCGAGCAAGGACTACGCCGACTACATCATCAACCTTGCCGGCGATGAGTGGGATAGCTCAAAGGGCACCTGGAAGGACGCCGATAGCACCTATGCCAAGGCCTTCGCTGACGATGCCTTTACGGCCGATAGCGCTACCTATAAGCAGGCCATGACCGCCTATTACACCGCCTACCAGCAGTACTCTTCGCAGGCTTCGAGCGCCAGCTCCAAGTGGACCGAGTATGCTAACGGCCTCTACGCCAAGGCCAACATCAGCATCTACGGCCTGTTTGCGTAAGGTTTGCTTGAGCTTTCGAGCACGAAGCCGAAATATCTGATGGAGCCCCCTAGAACGGACATCGTTCTAGGGGGCTTTTTGCGTTGTAGGAAAGGGCGGGGAAGAGAGTGGTAGGGGAGGGGGTTATATACAAATTCTTGGAGACTTTATTCATGTAAAGTGAAAACGATTTCGGCTAAACTGGTAGTAACAATGTGGTACCACTGTTCATCTGGTAGTAACCAATTTTGAGACGAAATCGAATGGAAATTGCTGAGAATTAGTTTGGTAACGAAAGAAACGCACCATGTCTACCTGCAGAAATTACCGTTTACGGGCCAAAAATAACCGTTTGGCAACGATATAGTAATTTGAACGAAATGTGGTGGACGTTTGAATTGAGTGTGTGCTACCGTACATACCAGCAACCCCAAATAGGGACTGGGTTGTCTAAGTTTGCGCACCAATGCCGGCAAGCGGAGAAGCCGGTATGCACAAGGCGCGGACATGGAACTCGTTGGTGAACAACGAAAGAAAGGTTGGAGGAGATACCAATATGATGAAGTACCTCCAGAAGCTCGGCAAAGCGCTGATGCTTCCCGTCGCGGCGCTTCCCGTCGCAGGTATTCTTATGGGTGTGGGCTACCTGCTCGCTCCCGCAGTCATGGGTGCTGCCGGTGACACTACCGGTTTTGCCTATACCGCCGGTTTCCTGCTCATCAAGGCAGGCGGCGCTCTTATCGATAACATGGCCTGGCTGTTCGCAGTCGGCGCCGCTGTCGGCCTTGCCGACGATCACGATGGTACCGCTGGCCTCGCTGGCCTCGTCGCCTTCCTGATGATCCAGCAGCTCCTGAACCCCGCTGTTGTTGGCACCATTCGTGGTATGGACGCCGATGCTCAGACCGCTTGGCTTGCCACGACCGAGGGCATCGCGTTCTCCAAGATCGCTGGTAACTCCTTCATCGGTATCCTGTCCGCCGTCATCGGTGGCACTTGCTACAACAAGTTCAAGGACACCCGTCTTCCCGACTGGCTGGCCTTCTTCTCCGGCAAGCGTTGCGTCGCCATCATGACCGCCGTCATCTGCATCGTCGTCTCCGTCGTCCTGCTCTTTGCTTGGCCGCTCATCTTCGGTGCTCTTGTTGCTCTTGGTGAGGGTATCGCCGCCATGGGTGGTATCGGCGCTGGCATCTACGCCTTCCTTAACCGCCTGCTCATCCCGACTGGTCTTCACCACGCACTCAACAACGTGTTCTGGTTCGACACCATCGGCCTGGGCGATCTGACCCACTTCTGGGCTGGCGAGACCTCCGCTGACGTCAAGTGGAGCCTCGGTATGTACATGTCCGGCTTCTTCCCCTGCATGATGTTCGGTATCCCGGGTGCTGCCCTGGCTATGGTTCAGACCGCTAAGAACAAGAAGGCTGCTATCGGCCTGGTTGTCTCCGCTGCTATCTGCGCCTTTGTCTGCGGCGTCACCGAGCCCTTCGAGTTCGGCTTCATGTTCCTGTGCTTCCCGCTCTACGTCGTGTACGCTGTCCTGTACGGCATCTTCACCATCATCACTTACTATGTTGGTTTCCGTGCTGGCTTCTGCTTCTCCGCTGGTGCTACCGACCTCCTGTTCTCCTCTAGCCTCCCGGCTGCTGCCAACACCTGGATGATCATCCCGCTGGGCATCGCTGCCTTCGTGGTCTTCTACCTCGTGTTCCGCTTCGCCATCACCAAGTTCAACCTCATGACCCCTGGTCGCGAGGATGAGGATGTCGAGGAGACCTCCGTTTCCGCCGCTGCTGGCGACGACAAGTTCGCCGCTCTGGCCGCCGCTGTTCTCGCTGCCGTCGGTGGCAAGGAGAACGTCAAGACCGTTGACTGCTGCGCTACTCGCCTGCGTTTCGAGCTTGGCGATTCCGAGCTGGTCGACGAGGCCGCCTGCAAGAAGGCCGGCGCTCTGGGTGTCATGAAGATGGACAAGGGTGCTACCCAGGTCATCATCGGCACGCAGGTCCAGGCTGTTGCCGAGGAGCTCAAGAAGCTTCTCTAAGCCTCAAAGACGTATCTGTCTTGCAAAGGGTCGTCCCGCTCCGCGGGGGCGGCCCTTTTTGCTACCTCAATACTTGATGCAGCGATGTAATTGGTATTACAGTGCGCAGACTATCATCCGGCAAACAATATCGAAATTTGCGGGTTGACCTGCTGTTATTCCATTAAAACTGCTATAGTACGTGGTGTCTGGTTACAACCAATTTCGAGTCATTTATCCGGCAGGTATCATTATGGCAATGGGAGCGCGCAAACAACCTCTGTACGATCAGCTCGTCGATTTGCTGACCGATAAAATCGATCACGAGCTTCGACCCGGCGACTATTTGCCGTCTGAGCGTGACCTGTCGGAGCGCTACGGGCTTTCGCGTACGACGGTTCGTCTTGCCCTGCAGGAGCTTGAGCGCCTTGGCTTGGTGGTTCGTCAGCGCGGCCGTGGAACCATGGTGTGCGACCGCTCTCTACAAACGGCAAACCTCACGCAAACCTATAGCTTTACCGAGCAGATGAAGGCGATCGGCCGTGTGCCCAAGACGACGATTCTTGAGTTTACCGAGGTCGAGGCTGACAAGAATATTGCTGTAGAGATGAATGCGCGTCTGGGAGAGCGTCTGTACAAAATCAAGCGCCTGCGTATGGCCGATGGTGTGCCGCTGATGATTGAGTGCACGTATCTGCCAAGCCGCAAGTTCTTTGCGCTTAAGCGCCCCATGATCGAGAACAAATCGCTGTACGACATGATCGAGCAGGACTTTCACGAGAAAGTTCGCGTGGCAGAGGAAGAATTCTACGCGAGTATCGCTCGCCATTCCGACGCTCGTCTGCTCGAGATTGCCGAAGGAGCACCGGTCCTGGATTTGATTCGCACCACATATGACATGAACAACGAGGTCATCGAGTATACGCGTTCGGTTGCGCGTGCCGACCAGTTTAAGTACAAGGTCTACCACAACCGCGCAGTCTAGAGTTATTGGGTATAAACGGCTTGGCGTGTTTTGCGGCGGGTGCAAAATATACCAAGCGGTAGAAGGCAACGAACAATCGCTCGAATTAACAATGCAGTGGTTTTTGATCCGCCCTAAAATGCACTGCGGGTACGGGAGCATAGATGAGCACGTATGCTATCAAGGCCGACAAGTTCTTTTTGCCGGCGGGGCCGCAGCTGGGCGGCTACCTCATGGTCGAAGACGGCGTCTTTGGCGTTTGGCAGGCCGATGAGCCCGCTTGTGAGATCAAAGATTATTCGGGTACATGGATTGCGCCGGGCATGGTGGACACCCATATCCATGGCTTCTATAACCATGCCACGACCGATAACGATGCCGAGGGCATCAACATCAGCTCGACCGAGCTCGCACGTCGTGGTACCACCAGCTGGCTTCCCACGACCTTTACCGACGGCGTGGAGCAGATTAAGGACGCCTGCGCCGCCATTGCACAGGCGGACGAAGAGCGTGGCCCCGAGTTCTGCGGTGCTCGTATTCAGGGCATCTACCTGGAGGGCCCGTTCTTTACCATGAAGCACGTGGGTGCCCAGAACCCCGCTTACCTGATCGACCCATCCGAGGAAGTTTTTGACGAGTGGCAGGAGGCCGCCGGCGGTCGTATCGTCAAGAGCGCCATGGCGGCCGAGCGTGACGGCGCCGCCGCTTACGCCGCGGCTCTGAGCGCCAAGGGCGTCGTGACCTGCATCGGCCACTCCGATGCCACCTATGATGAGTGCGCCGCCGCCATCAATGCTGGCGCCAGCTGCTTTACGCATACCTACAACGGCCAGCGCGGTCTGCATCACCGTGAGCCCGGTGTCGTCGGGGCCGCTATGACCACGCCCAACACCTATGCCGAGATCATCTGCGATGGCAAACATGTGAACCCTGCTGCTATCAAGGCCCTGCTGCAGGCCAAGGGCTGGCAGCACACGGTACTGATCACCGACTGCCTGGGTTGCGGCGGCATGCCCGAAGGAAAGTACACCAGCGGTGGCATGGATGTCATTATGAAGGACAACCTTTGCTGGCTTGCCGATGGCTCTGCTATCGCCGGCTCGGTGCTCACGCTCGCGCAGGGCGTCAAGAACATCGTCGACTGGGGTCTTGCGAGCGCCGATATCGCCATTCGCATGGCGACCGAGGTACCCGCGCGTTCTGCTCACGTCGAGGATAAATGTGGCAGCATTATGCCTGGCCGCAATGCCGACTTTGTTGTGTTCAATCCCGACCTTACCCTGGTCGAGACGTATGTGGGTGGCAACAGCGTCGGTAATGCGTTTGCCGAGTAGTCGCCAAAGAAACGATCTGAGAGGGGATTTAGATGATTTACGGTGCATTGGGCGATATCGAGGAGTACCGCGGAATGCTCAAGGGCCTCGACGTGCTGATCGACTGGCTCGAGGAGAACGACCCGGCGCAGCTCGAGGTCG
>ULNP01023530.1_pt1 | contig 19426 bp, 29 predicted proteins | sample 1951941 | NCBI WGS metagenome assembly ULNP01 (sample SAMEA4835579, study PRJEB28245) | human gut metagenome | biome: gut microbiome; material: fecal sample | place: Denmark | collected 2008
TATTTTACGATATTATCTTCGCCGTAGCGTTTATAATATGCCGCTATTTCCCGCTCAAGCTTCGCCGCCTCGGCTTCGTATTGCCTGAGCAGGCGCCGCTTCAGTGCCGCTTCGTCCTTTTCAAGCGCTGCTGCAAGTTCTTCCTGCCGCTGCGGCCAATAAATACTACTCTTCATCAGCTGAGCCCTCGCCGCTCACTCTGTTGGTGGGGTAATCCGTTGCATACGCGGTGCTGTCTTGTTGCTTTGCCAGGCGCTCCAGCTCTTCATCAACATTATCAACGATGCGAAGCTTGCTGAGCAGGGTTTCATCGCTAACCGTGCCCTTGAGTTTTTCGACAACGGCGGCATCCTCGGAATAATCAACGGGATAATTCGGAGTAAAGATAAAATTAAGCTTCATCCAGTCATCGGCGGCCATAGAATTAACCGGGTTTGAAAAAATAAGCTTATAGCGCCGATTGAGCGCACCCTCAAATTTGCGCTGCTTCGTTTGAAAGAGATTACCCATAATCGAATAACGATATTGCATTGCTCTGCCCGAAGCTGCGGCATCGAAGTTTTCATCATTGATATTTGCCACCATGGAAGTAACAAAAATCAGTCTTTCGAGCCTATTGAGCAAATTTTCCTGCGTTTCATCCGCACTCGGCCGTGCAAGGAAGCTCGCATCGCACTGTTCACCGCCTGTGCCGTATATGTTAATAATGCGGCTGTCTTTAATTCCCTCAAGCTGTTCGGGGGTAAGCTGCCTGCCGGTTATCTTCATATATGCATCAGCAAAGTAATCAACATCGTTTGCTTTTTCGCTTAATGCTTTGTTGTAGCCGTTCATCAGCGGCAGAGCGCCGCTGTAAATTCCTATTCTTTCTTCATTTTCAACCCATTCTGTTGCCGGAACATCACAAAAGCCGTGCAAAGCTTCGTAATCCTCGAATATCAGCTCGCCCTTATTGGTGAAATAGCGCACTGTGCTTCCGTCACTCAGCGAGCCGTGCATAACTTTTTCACTGTCATAATAATAGCGGCAAAAATACAGCGGCCGAGTTAAAGCGGAATCATCGTAAATAATAAATGATTCGGTCGGCCGCGCATACTGCGCACAAACATTCTTTTCGGCATCAAGATAATAAAATTCGTAAGCTCTGCCGTAGATTGAGCAGATTTTCGACAATTCGGAATTTTTATCGTCGATTGAGTTATAAGCGCCGAACAAATCTACAAACTCCTTAACTCGCTTATCGTCGCACTGCACTTTAATCGGTATGCCAACGAAGAACCCATTAAAAGTGTCGGCTATGTACTTCGCAAAATTCACCGATAGCCTGTTGTCGGGCTTGTTGTTCGGCTTCGGCTTCTGATGATAGATATCGTAATCATTTCTATATGCCCTTTCAAGTGGGCAGTAAAGGTGCCCCGATATAAATTCGTTATCGCCGATGAATTTTTGAAGCTTCAGCGGGGTTAATTCTTCCTCGCGGGGCATTCTGAATATGCTATATTCCAAAGTTATAATCCTCCTCTGAATAGGTTAATCTGCACACCGTCCGTAAGCTCACGATACAGTGAAGCTGCGCTGTCCGGCGCATCATCATGCGCTGCGTTTTCCGAATAATCAAGGATTGCGGAAATGTATTCCGGGTCCGTGCAATCGAGCCACTTAATCTGCGCCCAAGCTTTTTTTAGATATGTTGAAATCTTGATGTATTTGTTCATTTTTTCATAGTATGACGAGCACATCAGCCCACGGGCGATAAGGTCTTTTTCGAGATAGCCTTTATCGCCGTTACGCTCGCAATAGATCGTGCCAAGGCGGAAACGCTCTTGATATGCTGCAATCTCGCCCTCGCACTCTTCGATGTGCTTTTGCCACAGTTTGCCAAAGCCGATTATTTCACCGCTTTGCAATATGTTAAACGCAGTATATGCGGTGAAGTCCTCGCCGCCGTAAGCCGCATCAACATGGGATTTACCGCCGTATATAAGCTCTTCTTTATCCGTGAATTGCGGATTCGTGAACAGCGCATCTTGCGCTGCGATATGCTTCAGCTCATAGTTGGCGGCGAATAGGCTGTCCGTCATGCTGTTGCGTATCTCGCGCAGCTTCTCTTTGGTGATCAACCCGGTGCTGTAGCAGTCATATTTTTTTACATTTGGCATTAAAGATATGGCATCCTCTTTATGCCACGGCGTGCCGGTGTTTATAAATCGTCCGCTGCGATTTTTGATATTTTGAAGTTCCATATATTGAAGCCGAGTAAGCTTCCGCTCCGCCGCGCTCACTCGATCCTTGATGTTGACGATATCATCCGTAACAACAATATCTGCGTGCTTACCTGTTATCGAAGTGCCGATACCGAGCCCGATGAGCTGGCTTGAGCCTTTGATTGATGTGCACAAATTTGTGTGGATCTCGCTGTCCGTTCGCTTTATAAACTCAAGCGAGCGGTTATACAGTATTTGCACGATTTTGTGCACACAACCCGAAGCGAGGATCTTACCTACTTGCTTTATAACTTCTTTAGTGTCATCATCCGTTTTGCGGAAGAAAATAACAAACTCATTCGGAAATAAGATGATGTGCAAAGCGAGAAACAACGAAAGAACGGTTGTTTTATATGAGCCGCGGTGTGCCAAAAGCGTTTGATCGTCGCTGCCGTATAAGAACGAACGCAGCCACTCGTTATGCAGCTGCGTTAAATCAGTGAACCCCACCCAATGCCCCACCAAATAGGGCTTATAGTAGAGCAGATCAAGTATTTCTTTTCTTTCCGGCAAAATATTTTTCCATTTCTTTCAGCGTGCCGTCATCCGGCGTTGTAACTTCCACCTTTTGCACATAGTCGCCGTCCATTTTATTGAGCACATCAATGGCGCGGATTCGATACCCGGCATCCTCACTGTCCTTTTCTGCAATTTTAGAAAGCGTAATCATGCGCTCCGTACGGTGCATTATAGATTTATTATCTAATTCTGTTTTTAAGAAATGATACCTTTCCTGAACCTTATCGCTGTGAAACAGCGCAGATGCCTTGGAATCAACCGTGCTGTCTTTCCATTTCTGTGATGAGGGAAACGCCGCCCTGTAAGCCTTGCGCTGCGAATCACCCTCAAGCAATCGGCGGATGAAGATATCCTGCCGTGCCGTAAGAGCCATGAGCTCACCGCCTTTCTGCAATCAAAAAGGACGCGCCACCCGGCACGCCCTTTGCTTTTCGCTTTTCTGTTCATTTTAATTATATCAAACTCTTAATGGGAATTGTGGGAAATGTATTTTCGCAGCTTTTTCGAGGCGGTTGTCCTATCTATAAACATAGCTGCGGCAATCTCTTCGTAGGTCTGCCCTCGGCAACGCCTGATTGCTATTTCGCGCACCTCGGCATCTTTGATATTGAGTACAAAATGCTGAATCCCTTTAACCTGCACCCACAGTCGGTTATACGCCTCCGCCTTTTCAAGATTGAGCAACTGCATGGCCGATTGCTCGGTGGGGCTTGCCCCGGCACTGCGCTGCACTTTGATTTTGGAGCAGTCTGTCGCCGTTAAAAAAGAGGGCGATAGTTCTTCGCGCCACAAATCAGCCTGGCGAACCAAGCTTGAGTAACTCTCTATCATATCTATTGTGATGTTAATTTACAACTCCCCCTTAATTTTTTGGCGGCATGCTACATACGCACCATTATCGCGGACACATACCAGTGCCCGTTAAATTCGTTATATCGTGAATTGCAACGCAAAAATCTGTAACCCGGATACTTGCGCTGCCAATAATCTGCATCATCAATGTGAATAGTCGCCATGCGCTCTACCGTGCGGCGGCTGATTCTTCCGTCTTTATCTTTAAGCCTTATCGGCTGCGTTAAATTCTTACTTGTAAAATAGCGGCGAGTGCCCTCGGGGTCCTTTGAAAAATACTTCGCAAGCGTTTCATAGCCGAAACGGCTCGGCAAATATCTGTCTGCACTCACTCTTTCACCGGCAGTCCACATATTTTCCATTTCGTCTCTGCTTAATCCTCTGCTCATAACAGCGTGGAAGTGATAGCTTGTCTTGCCCTTATTCTTGCCGGTCTTATATGTTTTAGCTTCGATTATGTAAATATATTTAAAAGGCTCGGTTATTCCGAGCTTTGCGCGGCGGCGCTTAACTCGTCTGATATAATTCACCATGATTTTGCGTGCTTCATCAACATCGGACGGTGCGGCGGAGGGTGAGATTGTGGCAGTAAAGAAAATATCGCCGTCGTCAAAGTTAGCATTAACGAGTTCTATAAGTCTGCGCCTTGCCTGCTCTGCATTATAACGCTTCATCTCATCTGAGGTAGGCTTCGATCTTGCCGCCCTTTCAGGAATACGGCGGCCGCTCGGGTACACCGGGTAAAAATCCGCTTCCAATAACTTGCCTGCTTTTATTCTTCTTTCGCGAATCACGGCCGCTCCCCCTCTCTCGTTGTTGTTGCTTGTGGATAATAATGCTATTTTTGTGTTTTCTTTTTCTTGTGGTCGATTTCTTATGATAGAATACAAGGCTTCAAGCGAGCTTTGCCTGCTCGCTTTTTTTCGGCCTTGTTGTTTAGTTTTCGAAGCCTATATATAATGTATATAATATATAAGGCTAAAGCACACTTTGCAGCGTTTGAGCTTTTATCTTTGAAGTCTTGCTGACTTCGATGCTCAAATGCCCGGCACGCTGCTTAAGCGTTATTTTTGTTGTGCCGGCTTTAAGCTGACAACTTTCGGCTTCGCACTCGGCCATATACCTTACGCATTCACCGAGGAAAAATTCTGTGTTTTCTTTCAGAACAAGGATTTCTTTGTCCTGTAAGTTTTTTATTTCAAGCATAATTTCAGAAACGGCTCTTTGCTTTCTTTCCGCCTTTTTTGCTTCGGTGCAATCGCACTCTTGACCGTCCATTAAAACCTGATGACAATATTCACATTCTTTCATTGCTTACCTCCGCATCAATTTTTGAATTGCTTTTAATATGCGCTGCGTGTTTTTCTTGCGAACGCGATTCTTTTTTGCGTGCGCCGCAAGGAAAACAACCCTCGGTGAAATTATTTTGCTTATCAATTTGCTAAATTCCTCAATTACGCGAGGAAAAACTTTAAGAAATGTGGAAGCTGCTGCAGCCATCACATCGGCAAGTGCCTTAAACGCCGCTTCACATGCTTGTACTGCAGGTTCGACAATCGGATTTATTATTTCGGCCAAACTATTCATTTCATTAGCTCCTTAACCACGGCGCCGCTTACATACCACTTTTCAAATTCCGCAAAGCAATCAGGGCATAAGTCCATGTCGTAGTATTGATTTACACAATCAAATGTAATACCGCAAACTCGCTTGCCATAGATTTCACTTATTTTGTTTAATGCTTCTACGGCCTTTTTTTCGTAAAGGCCTCCACATCTGTCGCATTTATATGCATTCATTTTATTCCTCCTTAAAAAGTTACTGCGGCATTAAGTACGGCTGCCGCAAGCCAATAGATCACCTTGCGCCAATCGGAGCCGGCAGCGTAAACAGCTGCGGCCCCGATATCAAGTGCTATTAACAGCACCGGGAAAATATATTCTTTTTTCATTCGTTTCTCTTTTTATCCAATGCCATATAAAATGGAACAAGCGTTTTCACATCGCTGTGCTCAACCATTAACTTTTGAAGCGCAGCTATTACCTCAGCAGCGGCTTTAGCAAGCACTTCCGCTTTGCAAGATGAAATAATATTTTTCCCGCTCATTTCGTCGCTCGCCACACCACTGATAATACAGCTGACATTGTGGTCCTCCAACATTTTGCCCGTTCTGTTGTCTGTTATTTGAATCCTAAATGGCTGTTTTTGTTTTGTATCGCTCATATTTACTCTCCTTAATCTCTCTCGGGTTATTCGGACACAGCAATTCTGCCATGTTATCCGGCTCAGCGAAAATCATATGTGTCGGCTCAAGGCCGAGCACCACATAACCGGGCTTGCAAAATTCTTCATCGGCAAGCACATATGTTATTCTCATCAGCAGGGCTCTGCCGGTGTAGTAGGTACCCGATTCGTCAATTTCGTTTAACGCGGCATAATCGCCGATTTCAAACGGTCGGTCTTTTTTTCGAACCTCAAATGTTTTCTCACCGTTTCGGACAGAACTAAAATATTCGGGCTTAATTTTTAACTCGTGAATCATTTTTTGCCTCCTCAAGCTTCCCTTGCACAAACGGCTGCCACTTTTCGGGCAGTTGCAATTTATATATATCTATCGTTGCCACCATGCGCGGCGGCACCTCAAGCGTGGCACTGTATGCAAATTGATTTTTTGTTATTTTATCGCGCCTTTTTATGAGCTGCGATATTTTAAATCGCTGCTTATCGGAAATTTCCTTGCAGCCAACATCAATATTATATTGAAATGCGATTTCCGCTTCATCTTTAGTCACCGGCACACCTCGCTTCCTCTTCTTCCCGGGCAGCTCTTTCAGCTGCCATTTTTTTGGCTACTGCGAGAATATCGCTCAGCTTTGTCGGCTCGTTCTTCTTCCCCGTGCCAAATTCGAGCAAGCCGTCCTCTACGCACCACTTGATGATTAAGTTGAATACATTTCGATCGGTATAATAGATTGCCTTGTTATAATACTCGGTAAATTTTTCGTCTCCGAGCAGATTGAAAAGCATATCGTGCTCGGCGCATGAGATGCCGGCATAATACGGGTCTTTGGTAAGTATCTCGCCCGGCGAATAACCGCTCCAATCATACCAGGAAGCAACACCGCGTGTTGTTTTTTCGGCGGCATCCTGCTCAATCCATTTAACAATCATATCGAAGTGGCATTTTTTGTTTTTCGCAATCGCCTTATCCTTGTTTTTCTCAAGCCACCTATCGGCATGTGATATGTAGCCCTTATATTGGTGCGGGTATGTTTGTTTGAGTTTTATAAATTCTTCGGCGGTCATAAGCACATTACCGTGCTTGCCAAATGAAAATTTATCGCTTTTTAAATTCTTATCCATATAATACTCCTTGACTTTTGCGCAAGAAGCAGCTATACTTAAATTGCAATTTGAGTGCTGCTATCAGCGCTGCCGCAGGCTTTCCGTCTGCGGCTTTTTTATTTGCTTTTTTTTGCTTTGGTTAATTCTGTTTGAAGCAGGCCGCAGCGGGTTTCTGCATTTTTCCAGCTTGCAAGCAAATATTCGTTTTCCGAGCTGAGCTCTTCGTTAGCTCTCTGGTAACTTTTGATTGCTTCGCAATCCTCGTTACAGCTTACATCTTGTTTATCCTTTTCGAGCTTGTCCTTTTCAACTTCCTCCTGCAGGCCGATTATTAAGTAAAACACTGCTGTGAGAATAGCCCCTATTATTATTCCGGCGCAAAGAACTGATATCGTTTCAACATTCATACGCCTGCGCCCTCCTCGATGATAAGGTTATAGAGCTCGTTCATCTGCCGCATATCTCTTGCCGCTTCGGCACGGTGCTCTTCGCGCTCGGCTGCTCTGAGTTTGCCGCAGATTATGTTTTTAACAATTACAGCCGGCACGGCTGCCACGGCGATTACGCCGAATATAAATAAAGCGTTTATCATTCATCAAGCCTCCTTATCGGGTATTTCTTCGCTTCCGATTCATATTGCGGAACCGTTTTATAGAACGGGCAGTTGCCGCCGCCTTTACCGCGGGCGCACACCATTTCATTCAGTGCCTTGCACAGGCTCTGCCCGTTCACCTTTTCATAAGCGAAGCAGCTTGTTTTCGGTCGTCCCATATTTTTTATAACTCCTTATAATTTTTCAAATTCATCCAAGTGCTTCGAGTAATACTCGCTCATCACTCGGCTTAATCGTTCCGACATGCTTTTGCGTTCTTCCGGGCGCAATTCATCGAACGGACGGGTAACACCGTCAAGCCCCGTAATAAAACACTTAAAATCAAGCACATCCTTGCGCTTCTTTGGTGTGGCTTTTGCTTTTGCCGTTGCCATGATCTCACCTCCTTACCAAATCTTATGCGCTGCCGTTTGTCCGATATTATGAACAAAAGGCGGTTACATTTCTTGTTTCGGCAACATCCCCGGGTTGTGCCGTTTCCGCCCAGCTTGCGAGATCACAAATCTCTTTCATGGGCAAATGCTGATATGCCTTTTTCTGAAGCTCACATCTTGCGTTGCCGGAAAAGTCAACTTTGATAACTACTTTTCTGCCGGCGCGGCGATTTGCCGCAGGCTTAAATTCAAAAATAACCGTTTTCCTCACCTCCGATTATGTGAATGCGTGCCATTCAAAAAAGCTATCAGAATTAAGCTCCCAGTTGCTTGGTGATGTTGCGCAAATGCCACACTCCCCCTCTCCTTTATGAAAAGGGCAGCTTTGCGGACATCGAGTACCATACGATTTGCATTCCGCCTTTATCACAACTAACGCATCACGCAGCTGCTTAATTTTATCTTTATTCATTATTTTCCTCCTTGATCGTGGCACAACATTCATTGATTAACAGTTCAACAATCTGTCCTACACTTAGCACGGTGGAGGAGTGCTCCCAGATATCCTCTGCGATAAAATGCAGATCGATTAATGTTGCTCCTAAATCGTTAATCCTGTAATCTTCACAATGCGAAAGCATTCTACCGTATTGTTCATTATCACCGCAGGTGTATAGGTTATGTTTAATACACATAAGCCTTACATTTTCCCTGCTGATTCGTCTTATTTGCTTCACCCTTAATCCTCCCGCGCCTTAAAAATCACGGTGCCCTCATTATCGTCCCACTTCTCAAAAATCACGGCTCCTTTATTGAAGAATACGCCTCTATCACCGGCAACATAAATACCGTATCTGCCTGAAAGTGTTTCAATAACTTCACCGCCACAATCATAATCATAAATATTTATGTTGTTGCCACGGACGGAAGCCCAAAGGGCGTAATCTTCCGGCTTATACTCATTTTCGCTGCAGATGATAACAGCCGTATCACCGTCACCGTAACCGTTAGGCACATCAAGGGTGAATTGGCCGTCAATTCCGATTTTCACCGAACCTATATCGCTGATTGTTGTTAATTTCTTCATATGATTTCCTTTTTCACTATTTTGCAGGGGTTTTCATCGATTACCCTCCTGTTTAGCCATTTTGGCTATCGTTATCGTAAAAAAAATAGGCATCCTTATCAACTATTTTTAGAATTTTACTAAGGGCTTTAATTTCGCTCGCTTTAAATTCCAACTTGTTGTTGAGTTTATAAGAAAGCGATTGCTTACTTATACCTAACTTTTCAGCCACCTCGCCCTGAGTTAAATTAAATTCAGCAAACTTGGCCTTAAGCATATTTGTAGCCGTCAATTTTCACACCTCCTTTTGTTAGCCATTTTGGCTATATTTCAATATTATCACCGTTTAGCCGTATTGTCAATAGCTTTTTTGAAAATTGTTCAAATAAAGTTGACAAGTTGGCTATACAGTGATATTCTATGTTTGGTGATATTATGACAATATATGATAAAATAAGGATTCTTAGAGAAAAGAATGATATGTCTCAGCAAGAATTAGCAGAGAAAGTCGGATTCAAAACTGCATCTGCAGTTAATAAGATAGAATTAGGTTTACGCGATATAAATCAAAGTAAAATTCTTGCTTTTGCAAAAGCTTTACATACAACCCCAAGTTACTTGTTAGGTGATGATGATTTTGAGCCCCCTGAAATTTCAACTAATAATATTGAGTTTCCGGTTATAGGCGATATTGCCGCAGGCTTCGATAAAATTGCCATTGAAGAATGGACGGAAGATAAAATAAGTATTCCAAAGGAATATTTAAAAGAACATTCACAAGATGAATTTTTCGTTTTGCGAGTTACAGGCGATTCAATGTACCCCGATTACAGAAACGGCGACAAGCTGCTCATTTTTAAGCAACAAGCCGTTGATTACAGCGGACAAGTTGCCGCAGTTATTTACGGCAATGAATACGGAACACTGAAAAAGGTTGAATACCGCAAAGATTCCATTCACCTTGTGCCGATCAACCCACAATATACATCCGAAATAATTAACGGCGCCGACATGGATTGCGTGCATATTTTAGGCGTACCGAAATTACTTATAAGAGATATTGACGATTAAACTATGATTGAAAAATGCAATGATATCAAACTACCGCGAAAATACTCGCTTAAAAAATTCAAAATTTTAATTGAAGATATAATAAGCAATGCTTAATGTTTAGTATATTTAGGGTGTTAAATTTAATTTAAAGGAGAATATATTCAAATGAAAAACAAAATGCCAAAAGCAACTATGTTTGCACTGCCCGTTTTGGCTGTTGCTCTTTTAACTGTGGCTTTTTTCACGCACAAAACTGCGTTTTTGATTATTGCGATTTTATTTTTAATTGTCTATTGTTTTCAGATGAAAAAGGCATGTCAAATCACAAATCAAATTACCAACATCCAAAAATATGATGAAGAAACAAGAGCGGCTGCAGATGCTTATAGCAAAAACACCCGCAATGCCGCCGACAATTACAGCGGAAATGAAAAAAGAAAAATCGATGACTATTCCGCACATATAAAAAAATCAGCCGATGATTACAGCAAAAATATAAGAGCCAGGGCCGAACAATCGATTTCATCATTAACGGAAGAAATCGATAAAAAGAAAGCCACCATTGCTGAATTAAACGAAAGCATAAATTCATTAACAGAAACCGAAAGTAGAAGACAAAAGAATTTAAAAACGGCAGTGAACAAGCTGACCCGCTCAAAAGCGCTCTACGGCAGCGTTACATATGCGATAGACAACTTTTTTAATTACGCCCCGGAATTTACGAGCTGCAAGCTTTCTTCAACAGACGAAAACGATTACGAGGAATTAAGCCCCTCGGTTATTCTGAAGCTTCATTACATGGATATGCGCGACTTGCGCAAAGCATATAAAGACAACGAAAAGCAAATCCTAAAGGTTTTGGAGGAATACAAAGACCGCTACACCACAAAGGCCAACAGAGCAATATATGCCTTAATGGTTATTGCGCTGCAGGCAGAGCTTCAAAATATTCTTTATAATTTAAAATACGAAAAGCTTGATGTTGCAATTGAACAGGTTAAGGCCGTCACTGCAAAATACCAAACTGTTGCGACAAACGGCAATCAAAGCATTGCCGGCACTATAACAAAATTTATAGGGCAAATCGAATATTTATTTATAAACGCAGTAAAAATAGAATATAACTACTATGTTAAGAAAGAACAAGCCCACCAAGAGCAATTAGCGATTCGTGAGAAAATGCGCCAAGAAGCGGAAGAACGCAAAGCACTTGAAGCCGAAAAGAAAAAGGTTGAAAAGGAAGAATCGAAATATCAAGAACAGATTACCAATTTGAAAGCTCAGCTTTCAAATGCCGAGGATGAAGAATTGGCCAACCTCAAGAGCAGAATTTTGGAACTTGAAGGGCAGCTGGCTTCGGTTACGGTTAAGAAAGAAAACATTGTTGCACTGCAAAACGGCAAAGCCGGCAATGTTTACATTATCAGTAACCTCGGCTCTTTCGGCGATAAAATGTTTAAAATCGGCATGACACGCAGGCTCGATCCTCAAGACAGAGTAAACGAGCTCGGCGATGCCAGCGTTCCGTTTAAATTTGATGTTCACAGCTTTATTTTTTCCGATGATGCAGTCGGCCTCGAAACAGAGCTGCACAAGCGTTTAGATGCAAAGAGAGTTAATAAAGTAAACCGCCGAAAAGAATTTTTCTATTCAACGGTTGATGAATTGGAAGCATTGGTTTCCGAAATCGATCCCACAGCTGAATTTAACAAAACAATGCTTGCGGAAGATTTCCGGCAATCTCTTTCGAGCGATGAAAACTACACAACAGATATTGAATTTGATTCGGATGATGAAGAGGAAGATGTTTCTTCCGATGAATAATCGGTTCATGAACATTAAGGCGGCGGTCGTTTGGCTGCCGCCTGTATTTTTTAAGGAGGAATATTATGCCCGGAACAAACAGCATACCGGGAACAGCTGCGGCATACATTCGAGTTTCGGATGACAAGCAGGACGAATACAGCCCCGATTCGCAGCTGAAGCTGATTCGTGACTATGCCAAGCGCAACGGCTATTATGTGCCGGATGAATTTGTGTTTTACGATGACGGCATAAGTGCCAAGACGGCGGCGAAGCGCCCTAAATTCATTGAGATGATAGGAATTGCAAAGCAGAAAAACCCGCCGTTTGATAAAATCCTCGTTTGGAAATTCAGCCGATTCGCACGAAATCAAGAAGAAAGCATCGTGTATAAATCGCTGCTGCGAAAAAACGGCGTTGAGGTTATCAGCATAAGCGAACCACTTATTGACGGCGCTTTCGGCTCCCTTATTGAACGCATAATCGAATGGATGGACGAATATTACCTCGTTCGCCTGAGCGGCGAAGTAAAGCGAGGAATGAAAGAAAAAGCCTCGCGAGGCGAGGCAATGAGCGGCAGGGTATTCGGTTACCTACCCAAGGACGGCACTTTGATTCCGCACCCCGAGGAAGCCCCGCTTGTGCGAATGATTTTTGACGATTATTTAAACGGCAAGGGTGCACGGCAGATTGCAATTAAGCTTCAGCAGCTCGGGGTTAAGACTATCAGAGGCAATGACCCCGATAACAGATTCGTTGATTATGTGCTGCACAACCCTGTTTACTGCGGCAAGGTGCGTTGGAGCACGGACGGCTGCGCCGCTTCCAAGAGGGATTACAACAACGAGAACATTATGCTTGTGAACGGCAACTTCGAGCCGATTATAAGCGAGCACACTTTCAACGCGGCACAAAATAAAATTGCGGACCAAAAGAAGCGTTACCCGAAATACCAACGCAACGAGGCGCCAACAGAATATATGCTGCGTGGTTTAGTGCGCTGCGACAGCTGCGGCGCAACCTTAACGCTTCAGAGAGCTTCCAAGGCACTGCAATGCCACAACTACGCACGAGGCAGCTGCAAGGTGTCGCATTCAATATCAATTGCCAAAGCGAACAAAACCGTTATCGAAGCATTGCAATATGCCGTGGATCACCTCGATTTCAACATTTTACCCGATGAAGAAAAACACACGCCCGAGGATTATTCCAAGCCCTTGGCTGCGCTGCGCAAGAAGCTCGCCCGCACCAAGGAAGCTTACATCAATGGCGTTGATACGCTTGAGGAATACAAAGAAAATAAACAACGGATTACCGAAGAAATCGCAAAGCTCGAAAAAAAGCAGGCCGCAAACACCGCCCTGCCTGAAGTAGACAAGGAAGCATTCGCGGCCAAAGTGCGCGGCGTTATTGCCGTTATAAACTCGCCCGACACAACTGAGCAGGCAAAAAACGAAGCCCTGCGCTCAGTGCTCGCAAAAATCATATATCACAAGCCTGCGCAATCCCTTGAGCTTTATTTCTATGCGTAAGGAGGGGCTTAAATTTCCCGCTTCACATCCGCGCACTTACAAATTATATCTAAATGCAGTACAGACCGCCGTATTGCGAAATTATAAGGCTTGCGGCCTGAGGATCGCAGTGCTTTATATTTATGGGATATTGCAATTTTTTAACATAATTAAACATAGCTTTTCTCCTTTCATTATTCAATTCATTTTATGCAAAGAAGAAAATATTGCCACGGCGAAAAAAAGCAACCGCCGATGTGCAATTCATAAAGAATAGCCCACACCTTCGGTTGCCGTTGATTCTTATATTTAATTTATGCAAAATTGCCGCTTCGGCGAAAACGGCAAAACAGGCTTGTTTAAGTTTTTTCGTAAACCGCTGCCGTTTTTCACAATGCGATTATCAGTTTGTTTTGATGCTTTCAAGGAAGCGCACAAACTGCGCTCTGCCCTTTTCGTTTCGCTCAAACACGCCGCACTGCTCAAGAATGGCGGCAAACACCTTGCCGACCTCCTGCCTGAGGATATCTGTGCAATTATCTGCATTAAGCTCGTGGCGGGCGGCAATATCAAGCGCCCATTCCTTGTGCTTTGCAATTCTTTCGTCTGCCGCAATATCGCTGCCTGAAAGCAAAGCCTTTTCCAGAAGCTCAAGCTCTGTTTTAAGGCGCGCCGGCAAAACGGCAAGACCCATAACCTCTATCAAGCCGATATTTTCGCGCTTGATGTGGTGATATTCCGGGTGCGGATGATAATATCCATCCGGAAATTCCGGAGTTGTGATATTATTTCTGAGCACAAGATCAATTTCATATTTTCCGTTTGCAAATCTGGCAATCGGCGTGATTGCATTGTGCGGAATACCCTCTGTTTCGGCATAAATAAATGCTTCCTCATCCGTGTAGCTTTTCCATGCGGCAAGCACCTTATCGGCAAGCTCGCAAATGCGCGCGGTGTCCTCGCCGCGCAGGCGCAAAACAGACATCGGCCAGCGCACAATGCCCGCCTCAATATCGCCATAGCCTTTAAATTCAAACGGAAATTCAATTTCCGCTTTTGTCATTGCAAATGTGTAGCAGCCGCCCTGAAAATGCTCGTGAGTTAAAATTGAGCCGCCGACTATCGGCAAATCCGCATTTGAGCCGATGAAATAATGCGGAAATCTTTTAACAAAATCAAAAAGCTTTTCAAACGCAGCCTTATTTATTGTCATCGGAGTGTGCTTGCCGTTGAAAGCAATGCAATGCTCGTTATAATAACCATAGGGAGAATATTGCAAAAACCACGGCTCGCCGCCCATAGTGAGCGGGATGATGCGGTGATTTTGCCTTGCCGGGTGATTAACTCTGCCGGCATAGCCCTCATTTTCACGGCAAAGCTGGCATTTCGGATAAGCGCTTTGCTTCATTTTAAGAGCTGCGGCAATTGCGCGGGGGTCTTTTTCCGGCTTTGAAAGATTGATTGTCATATCAATATCGCCGTACGGAGTTGGCGTTATCCATTTAACATCCTTTGCAAGCCTGTCGGCACGGATATAATTTGTTTTTTTGCTGAAATCATAATAAAAATCCGTGGCGGCCTTGGGGCTTTCGGCATAAAGCGATTCAAATTTATCTATAACCCAAGACGGGCGCGGAGTGAGCAAACCCATAATTTTGGTGTCAAACAAATCGCGGTAAACAACGGAATCCTCGCAAAGCCCGTTTTTGCAGGCATAATCAAGAATTGCGTTTAAAATTTCAACAAGCTCCGGCTCGCCGACAACCTCGCGCTCCTCATAGGAATCAAGGTGCAGCGCCTCAAGCAGGCTGTTTACGGAATAAACTCTGTCGTTCTCTTCAATAAGGCCGGTGCGAACGGCATAATCCGCAAGCGCCGTTATCGCTTCAAAAACATCCATAAAACAATCTCCCCATATATTATACTATATACATTATATATATCATCGTTTCGGCTTTTTATTGTAGCACACTTTAATGCCCGTGGCAAGAAATTTATGGAGGCGGGCGTTCACATTTTTCCAAATCAGAGCACAAATACCAAGCAATATTAAAATCGGCCTTAAATCGCGTAAAATAATTATCAAATTTAAGTTTAAAAACACAAAAACAAGTTGCACTTTTGTTAAATCTTTGTTAAAATTGAGTGAAATATTTTTTTGAGCGATAATTTATTATCGCTTTTAATTATGTTGCGTAGTGCGTTTACGCAACAATGGGAAGGAGACTTTTTATGTCTGACGAAAAAGGACAGCAAAAAAAGTACATGAAGTTCTCGGAGATAATCACCTTCGGTATCGGCTTATTCGGCGTGGCTCTTCTTACGGGCTGGATGCCGGATTACACCGCCACCTTCTTTGCGGACTTCGCTTTTAAAGGAAAAGGCTTTGACAGCACCGTTATGAGCAACGCGATTTCAACCGTTTTCCTTGTGGCAGGCTTCGTGGGAGCGATCTGCGAGCTTGTTATCGGCTATTTGGTAGACAGAACAAGAACAAAATTCGGCAAGGTTAAGCCCTGGGTAGGCTTCGGCGTTGTGCCGCTTGCAATAGTTGCCATTCTTGTTTTCGTGGCGCCGAACACAAATAATCAAACTCTTGCAATTATTTGGATGTTTGTGGTTTACAGCCTTTACACCGCCGTTTCCTGCGCGGTTGAAAGCCCCTCAAACTGCTTCGGTTCTCTTTGCTCGCCAAATCCGAGCGAGCGTTCAACGGCAATTTCCATTGCATCTTTCCTGCGCTCCGTGGGTCAATCGGGCGGCATGGTAGTTGTTATGGTAGTAGGCATCATAATGAAAGCCGTTATGGGCAAACAGCAATACAAGAATGCAGAGGGTCAGGGTGTTGACCTTATCATTTCAACCGCAGTTTGCGCACTCGGCCTTATTCTTTTCGTTATGATTTTCTTTGTAAACAACAAAGAGCGTGTTCCCTTTACTCAGGAAAAAGTTAGCATTAAGGATTCAATCAAGGTTGTTTTCGGCAACAAAAACCTGCTTATGGTTTCGCTCACAAAGCTTTGCGGCTTCGGCAGAGGCGTTTACGGCACCGTTTCGCTTTACATTGCCATTTATCTGCTCGGCTCAAAGGATTTAAAGCTTGCGCTTTTGCTTCCCATGGGCATAGGCACGGCTGTGGGCACGCTGCTTGTTAACTTTGTGCTTAAGAAATTTTCCACAAAGAAAACCTTTATTTTATTCTGCATTTACGGCGCATCCTCCCTTGCTATTCTTTACATAATTTCGCGCTCCGTAGGCTTTAACAGCGCGCTTGTGATTCCGTTCCTCATCATCAACTTCTTCTGCGGAATCCAGCACGGCAACACAAACACAACCCCCAACATCATGATTGCGGACTGTGTTGACGAAATCGAATACAAAACCGGCAAAAGGCAGGACGGCATTGCATACGCAGGCTACGGCCTTTTCTCAAAGGTTGCTTCCGCATTCACAAAGGGACTCGGCCCGTGGTTGCTTTATAATTGGTCTAAATACCAAATTTCGCAGGATCCGAACGTTGCATACCTTTCCGCGGCTCAGCAGGGCGACACCACCCTTAACCGCCTGCTTATGATTTACACAATCATTCCCGCAATCTTCGTATTGCTTCAGGCAGTGCCGATTTTCTTCTACGATAATGTGGGCAAAAAGAAAGAAATGATAACCGAAGCCCTTAAAGAGCGCAGAGCTGCCGCGGCAGCCGCAGAGGCACAGGATGCCGACGAAGCTCAGGCACAGGCAGAATAAGGGAGGTTGTAGATATGGCTAAAAAAGAAAAAACCTTTAATTACAAGCTTTATGCGCTTGTGGCATTTCTGCTTGTGGCAGCACTTCTTGCCTGCACAACGATTTTTGCCGTTAAGCAAAAATACATTGCGTTTGACGAGGAAAAGCTTGCCGTAAGTTATGCGGACACAATTGCTCAAAAAGGCGACGGCTATAATGCCTACACCTACACGCTTTCTTCAAAAAGCGATAAATACGGCGATTTCATTCGCAAAAACTATATGTATCCCATCATCTATCCCGGCTATTCGCAGGATATGGACAGCAAAGAGTTTAAAGAGCTTAAAAAGAACGGCTACGATACCGACAAGTATAAATCCGACACCACTTCAAACGACGACGGCACACTTTCCGGTAAGCTTGCCGATGAAATGTATCCCTACTATGTTGAGCTTGTAAAAACATACGGCTGGGACGATTATGACAGCATTTACAAAAATTACTTTGCAAAGCTTGTTGAAACCCGCAAGGCGATTTTCGGCGACGATTATATGAGCGATGAAGTTATGTTCACCGCTTTTGAATCGAATGTAACCACCTTCGGCAACGCCGTTACCGGCACGGAAAAAACTTTCGGCGCAGACGGCAAAACCGTTATTCAGGAGGAAACAACCGGCCTTTATCAAACCGAGTTCGGCAAGGATTACAAAATTACCACCTCGGCAAAATCCGAAAAGGATGTTGAGGATTTGGACGTTTACAAAACAACCATGGATGCCGCAAAGCTTGAAACCTACGGCGTTTCGGCAGGCGATATTTCGGCTGCAAAAACCGTTTCGGTCGAATGTACTCTTGATGACGGCACCGTTGTTGCGGCATTTGATGTGAACGTTGTTCAAATCGGCCGCACCTGGTATGTTGACAACACCACAACCGATTCCTCTCCCGCATATGCCTATATGGCAGGCATAGCGGCTTAAATAAAATTCAAAGGGCACACCGGGCGCATTCAGCTGCGAACAACCGGCGTGCCTTTTACTTTGCCCGCCGCACTTTCTGCGCCGCACGGGCAAGCATTTGGGGCAATTATTGCCGCAACGCAGAGCCGTTGCAGAAAAAAGTCATAAATTAAAAGCGAGCAATTGATATGAAAAAGTGAGAAAAAGCAAGCATATGCGAGCAAGCGCCGATTTTTTTAAATTAACTGTTGACTTATTTTGCCGCCTGTGCTATTATTATGCAGCAAGTTGAAAAACAATAATTTGATTTGGAGGAAAGTATAATGTCAACATTTATGCCAAAGGCTGACGAAATCGAACGCAAATGGTATGTTATTGACGCTGAAGGCAAGCCGCTCGGCAGAGTTGCGGCAGAAGCGGCATCTCTTCTCAGAGGCAAGCACAAAGCATTCTTTACACCCAGCGTTGATTGCGGCGATTTTGTTATAATCATCAACACAGACAAAGCTGTTCTTACAGGCAATAAGCTCACAAAGAAGCTTTATCAGCACCACACAGGCTATATCGGCAACCTTAAAGAGGTTAAATACGGCACTCTCATGAAGGAGAAGAGCGATTTTGCAATGGAACTTGCTGTTAAAGGCATGCTTCCGAGCACAACCCAGGGCAGAAAGCAGCTCACAAGATGCCGCATTTATAAGAACGCAGACCATAAGCACGAGGCTCAGCAGCCCACCGCTTGGGAATTCTAAGGGAGGTTAAGAGATTATGTACGAATCAAATCCATATTTCTACGGCACAGGCAGAAGAAAAGAATCCGTAGCAAGAGTTCGTGTTTATGCCGGCACCGGTAAAGTTACGATCAACGACAGAGATATAGACGATTATTTCGGCCTTGACACTCTTAAGCTCATCGTAAATCAGCCTCTTGTTCTTACAAACACAAAAGAGAAGTTTGATATCGTTTGCCGTGTAAACGGCGGCGGCGTATCCGGCCAGGCAGGCGCAATCCGCCACGGTATCGCAAGAGCACTTCTTCAATATGATGCATCTCTTCGCCCGATCCTCAAGAAGGCAGGCCTCCTCACTCGTGACCCGAGAATGAAGGAAAGAAAGAAATACGGTCTCAAGGCAGCTCGTCGTGCACCGCAGTTCTCCAAGAGATAATCAGTTTATCTTTTCAACAGCGTTTCTATTTCGGAAACGCTGTTTTTTATCACCCACACTGCGGGTCCTCACAGCATAGCTGTTGCGGTCGAAGCTAAAAACAGTCCACCGGACTGTTTTCTTAACGCTCCGACAGTTCTCCAAGAGATAATCAGTTTATCTTTTCAACAGCGT
>ULNP01008909.1_pt1 | contig 19212 bp, 16 predicted proteins | sample 1951941 | NCBI WGS metagenome assembly ULNP01 (sample SAMEA4835579, study PRJEB28245) | human gut metagenome | biome: gut microbiome; material: fecal sample | place: Denmark | collected 2008
TTTTCCACGGGACTGCCCGAAAAGGGAAACAAACGAAAAGCCGAAGCCGAGCTTGTGCGAATCAGAAGTGAATTCGTGCCGCCGCAGGAAGTCGGCGAGCTTGCTTCCGATATGCCGTTTGCAGACTACCTGCTTGAATGGTTGGAAATCGTCAAGGTGCGTGTTAAAGCAACCACATTCAGCTCTTACGAGCAAATGGTGAAATCCGTGATTGAGCCGTATTTCCGAAAGAAAGCGGTAACGCTTCAGGGTTTGGAGGCAAGACACATTCAGCAATTCTATTCCGAAAAGCTGAAAACGGTCAAACCAAACTCGGTTATTCACTATCACGCTGTTATTCATCAGGCGCTGAAATACGCAATGAAAACCGACCTTGTTACGCAGAATGTGGCAATGAAAGTAGATCGCCCGAAAAAGAATGATTATCAGCCTGTATTCCTTGATGCAGAAGAACTGCAGCATTTATTTGAAGTAGTCAAAGGAACAAAGCTGGAACTTCCTGTTTTAGTCGCCACTTTAAACGGGCTGAGGCGAAGTGAAGCTCTCGGCCTGAAATGGGATGCGATTGACTTTGAGCGCAATACCATCACCATCAGGCATATTGTAACCGAAGCGGAGGTGGACGGCAAATCTGTGATCATCAGCGAGGACCGCGCCAAAACAAAATCAAGCTTACGTTCGCTTCCGTTGGTAGGACATTTCAGAGAAAAACTTCTGGAACTGAAAGAGCAGCAGAAGGAAAATAAGCGCGTCTGCGGAAACTGTTATAGCTACGACTACGACGGTTATATCTTTGTTGACGCTATGGGAACGATCTTCAATCCCAACGCGGTAACAGAGAACTTCAGCAAAATTCTGAGGAGAAACGGTCTGCGACATATTCGATTCCATGACCTCAGACACAGCTGCGCATCCTTACTTCTTGCAAACGATGTTCCGATGAAGCAGATACAGGAATGGCTCGGTCACAGTGATATCAGCACGACGGCGAATATTTACAGTCATCTGGACTACAAATCAAAGATCACTTCCGCGAACGTTATGGACAATGTTCTTGCGCTTCCGGACACCAAAAGTCAGGGCTGGTACGCACAGTTCTTGCAAAAAAATCAAGGCAACCCCGAAAAGCCTTGATATATAAGGCTTTTCGGGCATGGCCGGTTCTAACAAACGTGCAAAAAACAGCCGAAAAAGAGCTGGATTTCCTGCATTTTTCGCAAGATCAACACCTTGCCGAGAAAAAGGAAAAGTCCAGAAAACCCTTGAGTTTACTGGACTTTTTGGCGGAGAGGATGGGATTCGAACCCATGTGTGATTGTTCGCAAACTGATTTCGAGTCAAGTGGTAAAAACCGAACTTGGCGGAATTTGACGGAAGATAACGGCAGATGCGAGAACCCCGAAAACGCCGTGTTTTCAAGGCTTTTCGCACCCGTTCGCATCGAAAACGCAGTGAAAATCCGAGTCTGAAAGTCTCCTCCGATTTCGCCGAGTTCTAACGGATTTTCGGAAAAGCCTATTAGAATTATTGATAGAACCGAGCGATTTTTCGCCCCAAAATTACCCCTTTGGCAGTGCAATAAAAGCACCGGTTGTGCCGGATAACACCCAAAATCGTGTAGGTTAATTCGCTTCAAAAAGTGAATTTTCACAGAGTTTTCACTTTTTCGCTCTTGAAAGTGAAAATTTATTTTAAACACTGATAACACATATCCCCGACTAAAATAGAAGATTTATTCATTTTAGCTGGGGGTTCCATCTCTTTGTTTTGAAATGTCATAAAAATTATCGCAAGTTTGTGTTGAAATGTCATTGTTATTGTGCTATAATACATTTGAAAAGTTTTGACGGAGGAATTTTTATGCTATACCGTAAGATAGAATCTCTCATTGAAGAGCATTTAAAATCTGATTCTAAAAAGATTCTTTTAATCGACGGCGCACGTCAGATCGGCAAAACCTACATCATTAATCATGTAGGCAAAAAACTTTTTGAAAACTATATAGAAATCAATATGATTGCTGATTCTTTGGGCGACCGCCTTTTTGAAAATACTAAAACCGTTGAAGATTTTTATCTGCAAGTCAGTATGCTTGCAGGAAATAAAATGAAGAATAAAGAAAAGACGCTGATTTTTATTGATGAAATTCAGGCTTATCCTCATTTACTCACTCTGCTCAAATTTTTGTCGCAGGATGATAAGTTCACTTATATTGCAAGCGGATCGCTTTTAGGTGTTACGCTGTCGCAAACCACCTCGATTCCGATGGGGAGCATACGAAAGGTCAGAATGTTTCCGCTGGATTTTGAGGAATTTCTTTATGCTAACGGAATGAACGAACTTGCAATTTCCTCAATGCGCAAAAAGTTTGAGCGGTTTGAAGCATTAGATGAGTCCATGCACAATAAGATGATGGATTTATTCCGCAAATTCTTGCTTGTAGGCGGATTGCCCGATGCGGTCAATACCTATCTTGAAACAAAAAACATTCAAGCAGTCCGCGATATACAAGATGAAATTCACGATTACTATGCTGCAGATGCTTCTAAATACGATGATGAAATGAAGTTGAAAATTCGCAGAATTTATGACCTTATTCCCTCTAATATGGAGAATAAGAAAAAAAGAATTGTTGTACAAAGCATTGAGAACAAGAGGGGTAAGACGTTCAATAATTATGCAGATGAATTCGATTATCTTATAAGCGCAGGTATCGCACTGAATGTTCAGGCGATTTCTAATCCGACATTCCCCCTGATCGAATCTACCGGAAAGAATCTGCTTAAACTTTATCTGAATGATGTCGGTATTCTTACGGGTATTCTTTACGGAAATAACATCCGAGCTGTGCTGAATGATGAGAGAAGTATCAATCTGGGATCTGTTTATGAAACAGTTGTTGCCAGCGAATTAATCGCTCACGGTTATAAACTCTTTTATTATGACAATCGAAGCAAGGGTGAGGTTGATTATCTTATTGATGATTATGATAGCCTTTCTGCCGTGCCAATTGAAGTTAAGTCCGGTAAGGACTATACCGTGCATAGCGCATTGAACACATTTGTTCAAAACGAAGATTATCATATCAAAAAAGCATTTGTTGTATCTAACGAAAGAAATGTCACACAAAACGGCAAAATAACTTATATACCAATCTACTATATTATGTTTTTTAACGCTGATTGGGGCAATAAAAATTTGCAGTTCTAAAATGAAAGTGTTATCGGTAAATCGCCCTTGGTGCTCGGCACATCCGCTGTCTCTGTATGAGCGACCGCCTCTCTGCCTTTGACAGAGATAACCTCATCGTCCCGATTGGGGTGATATGATGTTTATTGAAAGTGAGGAAAATAAAATGAGTTACGGAATCTATACACAAGAAGGTATTAAAAAAGGTTTAATTCATATTACGGAAGATGAAAACGTTATTACGTATATTCATCACAATATTACTCGAAATTATAAAAATCCTGAGGAAAAAGTTCAAGCAGAAATTTTTTGCAAATTAGTCCTTTGGTATAAATACCCTGTAGAAAAAATCGGGTTATATGTTCCTGTTACGGACGGTTCCACAAAAAAGCAGGCGGATATCTTTGTCTATAACGATAGTAACCATACGTCTCCACTTATTGTTATCGAATGCAAAAAAGAAGATGTTTCTGAGCAAGAATTTGCACAAGCTACCAATCAGGCTTTTTCGTATGCTCACTTTACTGCAGGAACTATCAAATATGTATGGACTACATCAGGAATCAAAAATGCATATTTCAAGTTTGATAAAGAAAGCAGTGTTAGGGAAACTGTTTCCGATATCCCTCAGCACGGTGTTAAAAAGCTTAGTTCCTACAAATATGCCTATAATGGTGGCTCTACAGCAAGTGGTCAACAATTGTTTCCTCTCGCAAAAGTTACTGAAAGCGAATTGACTAATATATTCAAGCAAGCACATCAAGCACTTTGGGGTGGCGGTGAGCTTAACCCCTCTGAAGCTTTTGACGAGCTTGATAAATTAATCTTTTGTAAAATATTTGACGAGAAAAAAGATCGAGATGTTGGAGAACCCTATGATTTTCAGGTAATTCCCGTTGAACCGGAAAACAACACAGAAGAAGCAAAGGCTAAGGCTGAAGCGGAAACCAACAAGCGACTTCTTAAGCGATTGACTGCTTTATATGAAGAAGGTCGTCAGATTGGCGAAAGAAAGAACGATCCCGAAATCTTCAAGGATAACATAAAATTAAACGCATCCAAAGCAAGAACTGTTGTAAGTTATTTAGAAGGTGTTGACTTATTAAGTACTGACCTTGATAGTAAAGGACGTGCATTTGAAACCTTTATGGGTTCATTCTTCCGTGGCGATTTTGGACAGTATTTCACACCGAGAAACATCGTATCTTTTATTGTCGATAGTCTTCCTATTACCAATAAAAGCAAAGTAATAGATACTTCTTGCGGTAGTGGTGGATTTTTGTTGCACGCCTTAGATAAAGTGCGTAAAGCTGCAACTGATAAATACCCTGATTACAAAACCGATATTAAACAATATCAAAGATGGTGGCCGTTTTGGCATAATTTTGCAGAGAATAATCTTTTTGGAATTGAGATTAACGAGCAAATCGCACGTACTGCCAAAATGAATATGATTATTCACGATGACGGTCATACTAATGTCGTGGCATCTGATGGTTTAGTGTCTCCCGAAGTTCTGCAGGAGAAAACGGGCAATTCGGGCTTTAGACGGAATTCTTTTGAGTTTATTATTACGAACCCTCCCTTTGGTTCTGTTATTAAACAAACAGAAAAAGCTTATTTACATCAATATTCTTTAGCGACTAAAGATGTGGATTGGCTCAATCCGGCGAGCAAAGCCGCAGATCGTCCGAGTCAAAGCAGCGAGGTTCTCTTCATTGAACAGGCAGAGCAATACCTTGCTGATGGCGGTTATTTGGCAATTGTTTTGCCCGATGGTATTTTAACAAATTCCAGTATGCAATATGTTCGTGATTATATCAGTGACACATTCCGTGTTGTCGCTGTTGTTTCTATGCCTCAAACTGCATTTATGGCAACAGGAGCCGGAGTAAAAAGCTCTGTGGTGTTCTTGAAAAAGTACAGCAAAAAAGAGAAAGAAAAACGTCAGTCAGTTAGAACAGGCATACAATCTTCTTTGTTGGCAGAATCCGATAATGGCATGGAATTATTTAATTTGTTGGAACAGAAGAAAAAAGAAACAGCTAAGTACAATAAATTAATTAAGACCGCCGAAAAGGATTCTGATGAAGACACAAAAAGATTCAAAGACGAAAAACAGGCTGTTATTGATGGATTTGATGAAAGAATAGAAAAAGTCAAAGAATTATTAACGGAATCTTATGAGGAGCAATATAAGAAATCGTTAATTAATTATCCTATTCTCATGGCAATTGCTGAGGATATAGGCTTCGACGCCACAGGAAAGGAAACAGGAAATAACGAACTAATAGAAATTTCTAAGGAGTTAAGTAAATTTATAGAAGCAATTGAAAACGGCAAAGATCGTTTTTTTCTCTAAGCCCCAATTTTGATGAGAATAAATTGTTTTTAATAAATTGGGGCGAATTGGAAGGAAGAACTGATGTTGAGTTCTATGTGCCTTCAGTTTTAAAATATATTGAAAGATTGAAAGGCATGGAACACCAGAAGTTGTTGTTTATCTCACAAAAATTTGCAAATGGCTCTACCCCGTCTGAAGGAAAATTTGAACAAACTGGTGTTTTGTATTATCGATCACAAGATATCGGTTTAATGGAGATGCAAAAAAAACAATACATATCGGAGGAGTTTGATGAGAAACTATCTCGATCAAGATGTAGAACGGGAGACGTGTTAGTTGCCATTGTTGGAGCGACTTTAGGAAGAATAGGTTTTATTGAGAGAGATGAACAACAGGGAAATATAAATCAAAATATAACCAAAATCACAATTTCAGATTTGCGATTTTCACCTAAATTTGTTGCCGTTTTTTTGGACTCAAAATTGGGTCAAATTCAGCTTTACAGATTATCAACCAAAACAGCACAATCGTATCTAAATAATGAACAATTAGGTAAAGTTATAATACCTACTGTTTGCAAGTCGCTACAAAATGATATTGTTAAGGCTATAGAAGAAGCTCATCAACAAGCCGAAAAGAAAAAAAGCGAAGCAGATGAATTACTTAACAGCATTAATTACTATATGCTTAATGCGCTTAATATAGCATTGCCTTTGAAGCCATGTGACGATTTAGCAAACAGGATATTTTATATTAATGCTAATGATATGTTAGGTGGTAGGTTTGATCCTCGAAAATATAGCCTTAAGTATAAACAATTATTTGAGGCAATAAAATCAGCACCATACAATAGAATGTTGCTGAAAGAAGTAGTATTAAATGATGTTTCAGGAGATTGGGGGTTGGATGACACCGTTGAAGATCCCGATTTAATTTCTTGTTTAACAATCAGAGGAACAGAATTTGATAATAAGTTCAATTTGAATTTAGATAATAACAGGACTAAATTCAGAAAATACAAAAAGGCATCGTTTAGTAAAATTGAACTGAATGAAAAAGACATTTTGATTGAAAAATCAGGAGGTAGCGAGGATCAACCTGTCGGACGTGTTGCATTTGTAGAGAAAGATATGCTTGATAACTATCCGTTGGCATTCAGCAATTTTATTCACCGTATCCGAATCGATGATAAAAAAGCTGTACCGGAATATGTGTTTGAGTATCTGCGTTTAATGCATAATATTAAAATCACTGAAGTTATGCAAACTCAAACAAATGGCATTAGAAATCTAATAATGCAAGAATATTTCACACAGACTATTCTTCTGCCGGAACAAAAGAAACAGGAAGAGATTGCTGTTCATGTAGCTCAAATGAGAAAACGTGCATTTGAATTGCAAATGGAGGCTGAAAAGATTGTTTCGGATGCAAAAGGAAAGGTCGAAAAAATGCTCTTGGGGGATGAACAATGAGATTAACAGGTGTTATCGATTATTCCATGGGCAATTTCCTCTGTATAAGAGGTTTTTGCCCAATGATCAAGTTAGCAAATATATCTGAAACAATTCCGGAAATTCAGCGTGATTTATTATCCGAACATGCTGGAGAGATGGATAGGTTTTTGTCGAGTGGTGAGTTTACTTTTTTTCCCGAAGTGATCCTCTGTTCTGATTTGGCAGCAAACGGTGCTGAATATGATGCTATTACTTCATTGCGGGTTGCAGTTCGTCAAAAACAGAATTTTAATGGCTGGGTTGGCCCATTCAAATTTGCTACAAAAGGATACGAACTAAAAAGCAAAGAGGATGAACGCAAAAAAGACAATGTGCAAACTGTTTATATGGATTTTGACGTTACAAAAACAGCTAAATTTTTACGTATAGATGGCAACCATAGATTAAGTGCTGTTAATGAGCATTCAGCCTATAAAGATGCCACTATCCCTTTTTGCTTATTGTTGTTCAACGGAGCAAGTGAAACGGACAAGTTTTGTCGGGCATTGTTTCACAACATCAATACCAAGCAAATTCCCTTGAAAGACGAGGAAAACTTGAGTGTTATCATTGAAAGTGTTGATGTTTTTTCTGACGATGATCTTGCAAACAATTTTGGCACACCATACTTGTATACTCGTAAAATTTGCGATAGGATTAATCTCTCGCATTATCCGCTAATTGAAAAGTACATTGGAAATAGCCAATACACATATTTCGTGGGTATCTTTGAGCATCTATTGAAAGAAGGATTGATTAAAGATAAGCCGAAATGCGTAGATGTTATTATTCAAAAATTATCAGATATTAACACTGCACTAAGAGAATCCGGTATTGCAAACGTGACTGAAAACATTGCGGTTTTAGGAGCGATGACTTTCTACAAGTTGCAAGATCAGGTTAAATACAGAAGTTTTATTAACTGGGTACAAAAGAATAATATCGGCATTGCCGACAAATTGCATATTAATGATGTGATTTCAATTTATGATTCGGTATATGCTCATACGCCTAAACGGGTATTTTTAGCACGTTGGTATCCGGATAGTGAACCACACTTAAGTAAAGCCGAAGGCAGATTGGCTGTAATTAAACGAATTGTGGAACAAGATTTCGGATTAGAATTAATCGACTTGGGAACAAAAGGCGGTGGCACATACTCTATTAGAGATTTGATGTACAGAGAAATAGAAGCTTCTGATATATTCATTGCGGATCTGACAAGCAACAGGCATAACGTTATGGTGGAAGTCGGATATGCAATAAAGAATGTGGGTTTAGAAAGAATGCTTTTATATTTTGAGCCTATGGATGGTGCTGAAAATCCGCCGTTTGATCTCAATGGTTTTCGTTATGAACAAATAGCGGATTCGAACGATATCGAACGCAAAGTTAAACCTAAGCTCAAGGATATTTTGGATGGTGTAGCTTTAGGTGAGCTATAAAAGGAGTCAATTGTGGGAGTAATATACATACTTACAAATCCCTCATTCAAGGAATATGTAAAAATCGGTTATGCCGACAACGTGGATTCTCGGTTAAAACAATTGAATAACAGTGAGTGTATTCCGCTTGCTTTTCGCATTTATGCTACATATGAGGTTGAGGAACGACTTACGGATCTTAAGCTCCATGCACTGATTGACCAACTCAATCCGAATCTGCGTTCGATTGATAATGTTGACGGTAAAAAACGAATTCGTGAGTTCTATGCTATGTCGCCCGAACTCCGCAAAGCACATCAGGAAAACGATAAAGCCGTTATGCGCGCATATGGTTTTTGGTGCAAACTCAATACCGAATCCGAATGTGTCGCAGAGCTTATGAAGATGTATCAAAAACTGGTCGGTGGTTGATATGAAAATTGAAGATATTAATTTCACACTCCCAACCGCCGAAATATTTGAGAACAAGATTTGCACGATTTTTGCTTGATTTGGCAAAAATTAACCAACACGAAACAGGAAAGACATATCAGTTCATTCCGGTGCAAGATTTCTCAATAGCGTGGACTGACGAAGCTCTGTATGCCAAGTACAGACTGACAGAGGAAGAAATCGCATTTATTGAATCTATGATTAAGCCGATGGAGTGATAATAATCGGTTGAAAACCATATGAAAGCAGGAGTTCAGTATGAACGAAAAACTAAATGGTATTTTTTCATACCTTGACATTGATGATAAAACTGGTTTGGCTTCTGAAAACAATGTAGAAAGTCTATCCGCTTTTCAAAAATTGTTTTACGAGCAAGCAAGAAGTAAGATCGGTGTAGATGCAGTATATTTTTTGAGAGACGAGGAAGGCGTAGCAAAAATCCCATTAATCTATTTTTCAATGCTTGAAGATGATAATACTGCTAAGGCGGCACAACTACATAGATTGTCTTGGAATATGGGTGAAGCACCACTGCTTTTTATAGTTACGCCAACAGAATTAAAAATATATAATAATTACCAAACGCCTCAAAAGAAAGATGGCACTTTAGATCCGGAAGCGGGTTTAATAGATACCATCAGTTTGATTACTGATCTTGAAACTCAAAGACAAAAGCTTGCTCCATACAACCGTATGTTATTAGAAAGCGGTGAGTATTGGAGGCGTGCTGAGGGTCGGTTTAATGTCAACACAAGAATAGACACAACATTAATGAATAACTTGCGAGTTATGCGTAGAAGGTTGATTACTCGAATCAAATCAAGAGTAAATAATGTTCAAATTTCTACTGAGAATATCGTTTCAATTGTTCATGGGTTGTTAAGTCGTTCTATCTTGATAAAGTATTTAGAGGAAAGAAAAGATTCTAATGGCGAATCGGTTTTCCCGAAAGACTTTTATGAGCAATTTTCTTTCGATAACACTGTGTGCAAACAGTATACAGATGTCCTTGGGAATAAGGATGCTACATACAACCTGTTTAGCGTTTTAGAAAGCAAGTTTAACGGTGATATGTTACCGCTCATTGACAACGAACGCGAAATTATTACCAAAGGTGATTTACAAGAGCTAAAATCTTTTTTAATAGGTGATTCAGATTTAGAAAGTCAACAGATGACATTATGGCCCTTGTATGACTTTAACATTATCCCAATTAAAATAATAAGTAGCATATATGAACTTTTCTTTCATCTCTCTGATGTTGGAGATGATGACAAGGGTACGTATTACACTCCTTTACATCTTGTTGATACACTGTTAGACGAAGTGTACCCTTGGGAAGGTGGGTATGAACCTATTTCCATTATTGATCCATCTTGCGGATCAGGCATCTTTTTGGTTGAGGTTTACCGTAGAATTGTTTGTCGTTGGATGCGCACAAAAGGTGTTTCTCAAATTACTAATGAGCAACTGACTGCTATATTAAAAGAATGTATATACGGTGTTGACTTAAATGAGGAAGCAGTAAGGGTTGCTTCGTTTAGTTTGAGTTTGGCATTATGCGATTTCTTGGATCCACGCAGTATATGGAGTGAATTATCTTTCCCCAAGTTGGTAAATACAAATTTAATTGTAAGTGACTTTTTTGATGAAGAATTAGATTCTCGCTTAAAAAAATACGATATCGTTATCGGTAATCCGCCATGGCAAAGTCAACTCACGGAAAAGGCTGTTGAGTATATTGATAGCAATGATTATATCGTGGGAGATAAACAAATTGCTCAAGCTTTTTCAATAAAGTGCACTAAAATATGCAAGGAAAACGGCGTTATCTGCCTTTTAATGCCAAGCAAGGGATTACTTTTTAACAGATCATCCCAAAGTTCCATGTATAGGAAAAGGCTTTTTGATGAAAACACTGTTTCGGTAATAATTAATTTTTCTATTTATCGCAGAGTACTTTTTGACAATGCAACCGCGCCTTGTACCGCAATCATTTACTATCCTAAAAAGGAAAACGAGAGCGACACCAATATTTTTTATTGTACCCCTAAACCGCAATACTCTTTACAAGATACTAAGAAATTCTCGATTGACCCAACAGATATATGCAGAATCCCAAGTGATTTGGTTTATGATGATCGAATTTGGAAGATTGCCATGTGGGGAAGCCCCAGGGATTTAGAATTGATCGATAAAATGCAAAGCACCTATCCGTCAATGGAAGAATTTATATCAAATCACAATATGTGCAGTGCTGAAGGTTTCATTAGGGGGAGAGGCGGTTATTCACATAAAGAACTTTTGGGATATCCAATAGTGGATGTTAGGGGTTTTGTACCATTTTACACTTCAAACGAGGGATTAATGATCAATAAAGATGATCAATTCTATCGTTGCTCTTTAAATAACCGCGAAATATTTAAAGCGCCACATTTGATTATGAAGCAAAGCCACAGAAAAGGACGATTTTTTGCTTCAGTTCTGGATTATGATGCCATATTCAATCATAGTTTGTTGGGTATTTCAGGCGATGAAAGAAAATTAAAATACTTATGTTTGATTATTAACTCAAAGGTGTTTTCGTACTATCACCTTTTAACAAGCAGAACATGGATGGTAGAGCGTGATGCATTGGAAGCAGGAGATATAAGAACCATTCCGATTCCGGAACCATCGGAAGAAATGTTGGGAAAAGCTGTGGAACTATACGAACATATAAAAATATCTGGTGATGAATCTTTATTGGATGCTTTTGTGTTTGATGCGTATAGGCTAAAGGACTATGAAACATATCTGGTAACAGATGCTTTGGATTACATTTATAACTATTTTGATAAAAAATCTAACTCCATTGCGTTTAAGAAACCGTCTATAGAGGTGTATAGAAAATACTATTCTACTTTTATGGATGTATTGAAAAATTCCTTGGGACAGTCATTTACTCCTAAAGCATCATTTTATATTGGAGAATCTCCCTTGTCCGTCTTAGTATTATCGATTAGCGAAAATAATAATGGGAATTTGATGTTTTTTGATAATAACAAATCCACGGAACAGTGTCTCTCTCAATTGGATTCGTTGTTGACAGAAGAACGATATAACATTTATATTCGAAGAAATGTCAGAGTGTACGGAGAGAATTCCATATATATTGTTAAACCAAAACAAGAGAAATATTGGAATTATTCATCTGCTTGTAGGGACGCAGATGAGCTGTTTTCCGATATCATGAAAGCAAAGGGGTGAAGTTTAAATGAGTAGTATTATAAAAATCACTTCTTCTACACCTATGCCTCCGGATTTAGCTAAGAAAATTGGGGTCGGTGGTGTTAACGAAATCATAGACGTCTTTTGGAAAGGATATCGTGGATTAAAAAGTGATACGTCGTTCGTAGTTAATGTTTCGACAGAGGAAGATGATATTACGCAGAAGTGGTATGAAAAAGTTGTTTGCATCTGGGATTCAAGGAATAGAGCTACATCAATTGCTCTTAACGGACTTTGCCCTATCCACCAATATGCAGATAACACAATGAAAAAACGAAGAGGTTCTAAATCTCCTACTATTGACTTTTGCTTCAAAGATTGGACAACCGATAATAGTTATTTTGGAGCTGAAGCTAAAAATTTATATGAAAGTCGTCCGGATAAAATCACACGATATGTGTCTACAGGTGTTAACAATTATACGAAAGGTAGATATGGTTTACAATCTTCCGAATCATCTATAATCGGGTACGTACTATCGGGAAAAATTCCGGACATTGCGAGTGAATTGAAGGCGGAAATGGCAAAAGAGACTCCTATAGCAAACCTCGCTCGAACTACAAGTTCGAATCCTCAATATAAAAGCTGTCATTTAAGAACGTTTGATAATCAAGAAATTACTTTGCATCATCTATTTTTTGATTTTGTGTCGGCTTAAATTACCAATAAGGAGAAAATAGATATGAACATAATAATTAAATGCGACTGCGGTAACGAAATAACTGTTCCTGCACCGGCAGGTAAATACACTCAATTTAGAGATTATTTAAAAACAAAACATTTCCATTTCGGCAAAACTGAAATAAAAAATGGAGAGTTAAAGGAATTCAAACTTGAATGTGATAAATGTAAAAGACAAATCACGTTAGGTGTAGATTAAGGTGGTTGGAAGTTGAAATATAATTTCTATTACGACGAATCCGAGCACAGCCGGTCAATCGGGTTCAAAACAGTTACGGCTGAAAACTTTTACGATAATTTTATTACAGTTATCGTGGGTTGGAAGTCTCAAAACGAACAAAAAATCCAAGAACAATACTGCGACTTCGAACAGAAATACATCGATCGTCACTCGGATAAAGAATTGAAAAATAAAACGATACAACCAAAACAACTGCGGTACGGTTTTGCTTCTACAGCTAAGGGAAACATTGCGTTTTTTGATGATTTCCTAAAATTGTTTTCTAACGATGTTTATATCTACATTTCAACTTTCAGCAAAGTCGAATATATTGTAAATCAACTGTTCAAAGATTACAAAAACAGCCTTTTGTTTGATATGGATATGATGAGATATTCCATTATAAAGGCATTGGTTATTTACAAACCTCGTGAACTTGTTGACGCCATATATAACAATCCGGAAAATATTGTTGGTGCAATGAAAACATTCTTCAAGGATAGAATCGAAAAAAACAAAATTAACCCATCTTTGAAAGAAAGAGAAACAGAGTCGTTTGAACAAATTTTATTAGTCCTTGATGATGTAAAACCAATCGATTGTATCGAGTGGGACTATACTCCGCCTTTTGTCGGTTTCCGGCACTTTTTAGACGAAAATTCTATTAGCGACTATTCTTTGACAATTGATCGTGAAGGAGAACATCAAAAAACTGTTTTAGCTGCAAGAAAAGCAAATCTGAAGAATGTTGATGATGAGGAATCGGATAATCACTTTGGCATTAGAATGGCAGATATGCTGGCAGGTGTGCTCGGAAAGTTGATGAAATCTCTGTGTAAAAATCTTCATCCAACGAATCCCGACGTTGTGCAAAAAACTATTCTTCCTACCGAATGGTTCGATCTATCTGATGCTCAACTTGCTTTGTATAAGAAATTACATCATATTGTTTGTGAGCTAAATAATGCATGGTATAAATCATTTGCTGGAGTTTATGCGGATGATCTGGTATGTATAAACACTCTTTTAAACTTTATGAGCCATTTTGTAAGCGCAGAAGAAATAAAATCGAACGTGAATATGCAAGGAGAGTATTTCAACGCCTATACATGCCAGGCATTATCGGAAGATTATAGAAAGAAACAAAACAAACTTCCGATAGAGCCTGTTCCGTCAGCAAATTTAAAGACAGAGTATTTTTTTAATCAGCGTGGTGCTAAAGTTTACATAGATGCGCAAATACAACCCATGATTTCAATTCCCAACGGAAGTATCAGGTGTAAAGTGCTTTCAGTTGGAGCTGATAAAAACATGTTACTATTAATCACGGTAGAAGAAGATGGAAATCCCGTTTGCTACAGGTTGCCCCTGCAATTGTCGGAATGGGCGTTTACAATGGTAGCCATATCTAATATGGGACAAAATCTTTTCCCTTCTGAAGTGGTTTTTTCAAAAAAAGAAAACAATTATTATGCTGATATTATTTAAGGATATTACATCAATAAGGTTTTGAAAAACCACTGGACTTGTGAAAACCTTTGTGGTACTGTTGTGTACTGCAAAGGAGGTGCGGAAATGGCACAGATGAGTTTAGAAGACTTGTACCGCAGAGAAGGTGCGGGAGAAAAGTACGGTATCCTGGGAGAACTGATGAAAGACTTCTTCAAAAATGGGTGCCCGTCGAAGTACGATGAGCGGACATGGCTTGATATGCTGCTTGTAAAGCACGCGCTGATTGCGGCAGAGAAAATGAAAAATGAGGGCGACACGGTGTCGGGTATGATCGATGACATGTCGTCCTCTTCTTATGTGAGGTGGGATGAAAATGACAACACTTGAAGATTTATACTACGGCAACATCAGTCCACACGAAAGGTATATCAAGCGAGGCACAAAGGTGGACAAGCTTGTTAAGCTGATCTGCAAAAATGAGGAAAGCCTAACGGCAGGTCTTACCGAGCAACAGAAAGAAACCTTCGAAAAGTTCAAAGACTGCCAAAGTGAGCTTCACGGTATCACCGAGCGTGAAGCGTTCAGTTCGGGATTTATCCTCGCAACACGCATAATGGTCGAAGTAATGGAAGGCTTAGTAACGGTGGAAGAAATATAAAAATACCCACTGGAAGCGGCGGTCAGGCACTGAACCTTGCCACGATATCCGGTGGGAAATTTTTTGTTTTGCCTTTGTAGGCGTTTGTTTTATCTGAAACGGCCTACGGATCGATAAAACTATTTCTGTTCGGTTGTACGGGGCTTTTTATAAAACGGCAGCTTGGGTTTAGTGTTATGCTTATTCACTTTGGATAGTTCCTCCAAGGGAATGGCATAAAACTTTTCTTTAATAGAATTACCGTTCATATAGCCGATAATTTTTGTAACTTGTTCAGCGTAAGCACCGGTCATATCAAATTCCGCAAGGCGAATGATCTGAAAGCGATATTTTCCGGCGGCGGTATACAGAATCTCACCGGCTTTTCCGTCACCGTAAGGCGTATAGGCGTATCTGGCTGACTGCACTGTTTTCTTGTCTTTTTCTTTTATAACCGTTATAGTTGTTTGCTTTAAGGAAACACCGTCGCAAAAGCCCATGTCGCAAAGTTCCTTTGCAAATTTTTCGATTGCCGCCTTGCGCTTTTTCTCAATACTCTTTTCTCCCGACGCGCCTTGCCTCAATGCAATCTCCGCATAGGTGCTGGGCTTGAAAACGCCGAAGCAATCAAAACATACGCCGAGAGATAGAGATAAAATCTGCTTATCCTTCGGAGAAATTTTATCGGCGGCATCGCGGAAATAGGTTCGGTAAATACTTCGCAGCACTTCATCAAACAGAGATACGGACGGGTCTTCAATCAGCTCGTCCGCAACGGTGCCGTCCGCCGCGCTTTCGTTTCCTTCTGCCGGGACAATGCCGACGGGATATTCGCAAGCCTTGCCGACGGCAACAAGCTCGGTAACTTTTTTCTCGGCAAAGCCCGTCTCTTTTACGGCAAGCGCAATACGCGCATCGGCGGAAAGCTCGGGAGCGCTGTTATAAATGCGCATAACCTTACGCAGCTCGGCATACCCGTTTTGCGTCGGCACGGTGCAGGCGTTTTTCGTTGTGCGGATATAATCCAGTTGTCGCATTACCGCCGCTTTCTTCGCATACTGCAAAAGCGGAATGGGGTCGGCGGCATCATAGCCGAGGAAAGCAAACCACAGGGTCTCCAAAAAGATCTGCTTAATATCTTCGGTATCGTCCGCAGACAAATTATAATGTGAAACGAAACGCTCGGCGCGGCTTTGCAGCACCGGCTCATAAGAACGGATAAATGCTTCAAAATATCCTTTATCACCGTTTTGGATTGCCTCAACAAAATATGCGTTCAGATCATCGAACCGCACGCCGCTTTTATCGCTTTCGGTAAAGGCAGATGCGCGTTCGATTTTTTCTTTGCAGAAATATTTGATACGCAGAATTTCATCGTTGATTTTCCAAATCCGCAGCTTACCCGAACGGACAGAAGAAAGAATATCGTTCCATATCGTCGGCTCGTGCAGCCGCTTATCCGTAATGCCGCAAAGCAGTTTTTCGGCAGCCTTTTTGTATTCGGCGTTCATACGCGCACCCCCTTCCCAAAGAAAAATAAATTTATTTTTTGCCCAGTGCCGCTTTTGTCTCGTTGATCAGGTTCAGCAAAATCATATCCTGCTCATACTGATTTTGCGCGTAATCAAAATCGATCTGTGCTTCTTCATAATGCCGTTTAGCAAGCTCGATAGCCTTATCGCACACATCCACATCATATTTGGCGGACGGAAGATTTTTATTGGTTTTGTGCTTTTCATTGCGCAGAGAATCGTATCTCTTTTTCCAAATTGCATAGCCGAAACCGTCCTTTTTCTTTTGCTTCGGCATATTCAGCTTGTTTTTTGCAACATAGGCGCAGGGAACGCCGTACTCCGGATTGACGGTGCTGCAATACAGCTGCTTATGCGCGGTTTCCATAAAGAAAAATCGGTGGCAGATTCCGCATTGCCAGGAGTAATGTCCGGCAGAAACCCCCTCGAACATATCGGTAACATAAAAATTGAGCATACGGTCAAAATGGATGCGGCGGGCGAGCACAGCCGAGCCGTTTTTACTTTCAAGGACAACCGGCGCCATCCAAACGCCAGGCTCAAGCGTAAAATTGTGCGTAATTTCAGTGGCGTTTAGTTCCTCGATCCATTCCGCCACTTCTTCTTTTCCGAAAAATTCTTTTGTAAAACCGGCAAGGAGAACTTTGTCCCGAAATCCGTTCTCGGTGAGGTTTACAAAATACATCATCGCAACCTTATAAAAATTGAAGGTGTCGGCGCAAAGGTAAATGTAAGATTTTATGAATTCGGTAAGAACGATAATGTGGTCATGCATAGCCGTGCCTTCGGGAACAAAATTGATATTCGGTATCGGCATGGAAGAAAAGCTGCGCAGCCACTCTTTGATTTTATCATCACCGAGAAGCAAATCAATATGTTCGTATTCCCCGCGGATATCAAAATAAGAAAACGGTTTTATTTTCTCGATAAGATTGAGTATTTTTTCTACGGTCTCCCGAATGCTTACAAACAGTTCGTCGCTGTAATTTTCCGCATTCAGTCGGTTATACAAATCATTGAGTTTATCGCCCGTCTTAAAAACGTAGAGCAATTTGTCGGCGGGGATGTTTAATATATCGTGGGTAATGATTCCGAGCGGCAAGGCTTTGCCGCCTAAAATAAAATCGTCACCTGTAAAGTCAACAGAGAACTTATAAAAATTCGCATCGCCCACAGGTTTTGTTTCAATCAGATTCATGCGGCACACCTCGTTTCCGTAATCAGTATATCATAAAAGCATTTCGCTGTCATCGGAAATTACAAAAAATTCAGAAACGGATTTTTGCGATCACAGCATTTTATGTGATTTTTCTGTTTTCAGCCATTAGATAGATAGGAGAGCGAAAGCACCGGTTCCGCCGCCGCTGCTTTTGCTCTTACTTTTTTATAAGGAGATTTCAGTATGGCTGACGAAAAAACAAAACTTGCCGTTATCGACGGCGAAACCTTAATGGACATGAAACTTCCGCCGACAAAGTTTTGTGTCGACACGCTGTTGCCGCAGGGGTTATGCATCCTCGGCGGCGCGTCAAAGATCGGCAAATCGTGGTGGGTGCTGGATCTGTGTGTGCGTATTGCAAAGGGCGAGCCGATGTGGGATCTGAAAACGACCGGAGGAACAACACTGTATCTTTGCTTGGAGGATACGCTGCGCCGCGTGCAGAACCGTCTGCTTTGTATCACCGACGAAGTACCACCCAATGCGTTTTTTGCCACCTCTGCCGGAACGCTGTCCGACGGTCTGTGCGAACAGATACGGGATTTTGTAAAAGAGCATCCCGACACGGTTTTTGTTGCCGTGGATACCTTTCAGATCGTGCGCAACAACAGCATCGACACCTCTTACGCAAACGACTATGAGGAAATACGGATATTAAAACGGCTGGCGGACGAGCTCGATATCTGTCTTCTGCTGGTGCATCACCTGTGCAAACAGGGCGACAGCGATCCGTTCAACAAGCTGACCGGCACCACCGGAATCGTAGGCGCAGTGGATACCGCTTTCGTGCTGGACAAGAGCCGCCGCAATGCCGACAGCGCCACCCTCTACTGCACCGGCCGTGATGTGGAGGACCGCCAGCTTGAATTGCAGCTTTCCAAAGAGGAATTTGTTTGGAAAATGCTCGGCGACAGTATGGAGAACCGGGAAATGCTGCTGCCGAAGGAGATGGAACAGTTGGTCGAATTTATGAAAGTGCAGAAAAAATACAGCGGCAGCAATACGGAGTTTTGCGAACGGTATAACGAATACGCAGGACAGGCGGTATCGGCAAGAGTGCTGAAACGGTTGATGAATCTATGGGAATACCGCCTTGCCGATTTCGGTGTGCGCTTTCGCAGTCATCGCAGCAACGGCGCACGACTGCTGGAAATCGAGTATTCCTTTTCTGCCGGTGACGAAAGTGCCGTTGGTGACGGTTGAATCGGTGTACCCCCAATCGGTTCGTCCCAAGCGTTCCTTTCGTCCCTGTCGGCGGTTTGCAGGCGGTTTGTGCCGCTTTCGGCGGGGAGTAGGGG
>ULNP01007698.1_pt1 | contig 18704 bp, 16 predicted proteins | sample 1951941 | NCBI WGS metagenome assembly ULNP01 (sample SAMEA4835579, study PRJEB28245) | human gut metagenome | biome: gut microbiome; material: fecal sample | place: Denmark | collected 2008
ATTTTTTCAAGGTCTTCGATCTGTACCGGACGTTTTACTGTAGCTCTCGCAAGCCTGTTTATCAGCTTGTCACGGTCAAAAGGTTCAATGGTATTATCCTTTTTCACAACCATAAGCGGTATTGTTTCCACCATTTCATAGGTCGTAAAACGGCACTTGCACGACAGACATTCACGTCTTCTGCGAATCTTATTTTCCGCAGGGCGGCTGTCTATTACCTTGCTGTCCTCATATCCGCATTCCGGGCATTTCATCTGTTTTCCTCGCTTTCGCTCTGATCCTCACGGTTTTCTTTTCCATATTGCTGTATTTATGTATTTTAACACACTTTCGCAGCTTTTTCAAGCGTTTTCTGTAATCAAAGCCCCATCTTATACTTATCGTATATCTTTTTCATATTATTCGCACACGCAGCAAGCTCGTCATAGCTGCTGTAATTCTCACGGTAAAGCTCTACTATCATTGCTTTATCGTAATTTATTTTTTCAAGCTCGCTGAAAAGACGGTTGAAGTTAAAGCTGCCCTTTCCTATCGGCAGGCAATCGCAGCCTGCGTCGCCGTCGCTTACATGAAGATGTACGACCTTGTCACCTATTATATCCAGAAGCCTGAACGGATCTACATTGCTCCTTCTCGCCTGTTTGAGATCCACAACAAATCTGACCTCGTCGCCGAGCTGTCCGATCATATCCTCGATAAATCTTACACTGCTGCTCTTGCAGTAGCAGATGTTTTCCTGAGCCACCGTAACACCGAATTCTTTTGCAAGGCGGAACAGACGCAGATAACGTTCCATGTACCTTTCATCAGGTACCTTTGAGCTTAGGATAGCTCCGTGCAGAACAAACACACCCGCACCGATCTCCGCCATAACCTCAAAATACCTCTTGTAAATATCTATCAGATATTCGGTTCTGCGTGGATAATCGCCGAATAGGAACAGTGTTTCCATAGGCGAAGAAAACGGATGCATGGATAATACGTTCATCCCGTATTCACCGATGATCCTTCTTAGCTCAACAAGCACCTGCCCTTCAAGCTCGTCTATCGAATTTACGAATATCTCAACATTTTTTACACCCCGCTCGGCAAGCTCATAAAGAGCCTTTTCTGTTTCAAGAGGGTACAGACAAGCCGTTGATACGCCAATATCCATTTTCATTACTTCCTTTCTGAAAATCAGCCCGCCAGAGAACAAATGTTCCCTATTATTGATATGATGAGCGGTAATACATACACCGCCGCCAGCACAGCAACAAGCAATGCATAAACGCCGACCCTGCACAGACCTTCCGCCTTATCGGCAATTGCCGTTATCTTTTTGCGAAATATAATGTACAGCGCCAGTGCCGCAAAGCCTGCAACGCTCAGCACAATACCCGGTTTAAGTCCTTTAGGGCAGAAACTGAAGGTTATATCATTTTTGCCTTCCTCCAGCTTTACCGCCATAAAGCCCGACATAGAACGGTATATCTCAGCAGACTTGCCGTTTATCGTCGCAGAAAATCCGCTGTCATACGGCACCGACAAAAACAGCCACTGACCGCTCTTTGCATTGTCTGCCGTTCCGCTTATATTCCCTCCGTCAACCTTAAGGTCGGCGGTTTTTGTTTTATTGATAGCTTTCTCCAGCTTATCTAATGACAGCCCGTAAACACCGTAGCTTGAGCAATAAGTGCTTTCGTTTACATCAATATCTATACTTACCTTCTCATTTTCGAAAGTACCGAGATATAAAAGTCCGTTGCTGTCTTTATTCGGGAACGACAGATCCTGCTTGATGCCGTTTACATATATTGCAAACGAACCGTTGATATGCTCGTTGATATTTCTTGTAACAAGATCAAAGCAATCGAAATACAACGCCTGCTTTTCACCTATATCCAGCTTGTAGCTGAGCGTTGCGATGCGTGTATTGCTCTTGGGCGTGAAATAATATATCCCGTCACGATGTGCATACCGTATATTCTTTTCTCCGGTATGCTCATACTCGGTGAACAGAAGCTCGTTGCCCGTGTCAAGCAGATTCTTTGCAAGATATTCCTGTATAACTATGCGTTCCGCCTTAGGCAGCTCCGTACATTGCGACAGATCGCTGTCGGTCACTATTCCGAGCGGAAGATAGTATTCGCTCTCATAGATCGAATAGTTCTTGTCACGATAAATCACAGGCTCTCTTGCAGTGAATTTCTCTATATAATATTTTATATTCATAACGGCGTCGGTAAGAGCCGTGCCTCCGTTGCCTGTGACCTCCATCCAGTAGGACGAGTAGCCGAGCCGCTTCATCGCAAACATATAATCCTCCGATGTAAGCGAGGTGTAATGTGCGATGGTGGGATAGCCCAGTCCGCCTATAAGATTTGCGTCAAAATATTTCTTCGGCCACTGCATCAGCTTCACCCTGTAAAAATCCTCGTCCTCGGGGATTTTTTCTTCAAGCTCTATCGCATTGTTGTACTTGACAGGGGTATATGCCGATGCGCCTATATACACGTTTGCGTTGAAAACGCTCTCGGCTACAACAATTACAGCCAGTACAGAACAAACCGATTTGAAAGTGAGCTTCTTGAAAACGCCGAAAGCCATAGTCAGAACATACAGTGCCGTAAATCCACAGAAGACAATCAAAAGCAGTACGAACGACTCCGAGCTTCCCCACAGTGTCGAAACATACGAATCCAGGTCGTATCTGCAGTTACAGTAGTACCATATCGTAAAACCGAAATAGATAACGCCGGCGGCAGTTATTCCGATAAGATAGGGCTTTTTATTCTTTTGTGCATAATCGTCCGGCTTTGTATGCGACAGCTTCACCGCCGCAAAGGTCAGCATCATAAGCGTGGTCATATAGCCGTACCGCATAGGGAATGCCATATAGTCGCCCGTATGCCACATCTTGTTTATCGGCTCAAACACTACCGGCAGAAGCGTAAGAAACGAAAGCAGTGCATAGAATCTGCTGTTCTTGCTCTTCCTTCGCAGAAAATACACAATGAAAGCCGCAACGGAAAATCCCGTACAGAAAATAAGCGGCAGATTTGTATATATTCCTGCAAATACCGCAGAATCAAACAGACCCTTGAGTATGTTCGCTCCCCTTGCGGATGAAAGATACTGTACAAAGCTCGGAAGCCATACAACAGCGGAAATCAGTGCCGCTATACCGCAGCCTATGATAAACCTCGGAGCAATGCCCCTTGTACTGCCCTTTTTCCTGTTGAGAAAAATGTAAACGCCGAAATACAGTATCGTGAACAATACCACCATATAGCTGAGATAATAATTCAGCACCAGCATTCCGACAAGGCAGAATATAAGTCCGCCTGTGCGTTTACGCTTTACGAGCGAATTGAACGCTATCAGCAGCAGTGGGAAGAAGTACATTACATCGAGCCACACCGTGTTCTGATAGAACAGCATCGAATAACCGCTGAACGCATACATAACGCTGAAAAGCGCCGAATATGTCACATCCAGCTTTTTATGGCAGGTGCGGAAGTACGCATTTGCGGTTATCGCACAGACAGCCATTTTCATAAGCGTCATAATGTTCATGAACATCATCATGTCCGCTTTGTCGACAAATGCAACAAGAAGCGAAAACGGGCTTGATATAAAGAACAGGAACACGCCGAGGAAATTCATTCCGCCGGCATTCTGCCAGTTGAAGAAGAAATCCCCCTTGCCCTCAAGTATGTCCTTGAAGTCGAGCAATAAAGGAAGCACCTGCTGGTGCATATCGCACCATGCGAGCGTTTTATCTCCGAACGGATAAAGCCCGCTGCCCGCAAATACCGCAAGTCCTATGACAATTACCGCTATCGGCGGAATTATCAGCGTCAGCAACAGCTTCGGACTGCGTATTAGTTTACCGAAATGTGTTGTGATTTTTTTAGTAATATCTCTTTTCAAAATATCCTCCGGGATTTTTAAAAATCTCTCCCATTTGGTTTTTATGAATATCTGTCTAAATTCAAAAGCCGCAAAGACTATATGTGCTATGCGGCTTTTATTTTTGATTGAATTATCAGCCGCAGGTGATTATACCATGAGCTTCTTTGTGTCTACCGTACCCTTTGAAGCAAGATTCTTTGTATCCTTCTTGCTTTCGCCGTTTCCTGCATTTGTATAATTCTTGCCGTGCTTCTCCTGCCAGAGTACCCACAGGGGACCCGAGATGCACAGTGAAGAATAGGTACCGCAGATAAGACCTGCCATCATAGGAATAGCAAATGTCATTATCGAGGTTACGCCGCAGATTGCGCATACAACGCAGATTGCAAGTACGGCAAAGGCTGTGGTAACAGTTGTGTTTACAGAACGTGTTATCGACTGAGTGATACTCATATTAACAAGTTCCTTGAGTGAAAGCGAGTTGCCATAAAGGTTACGGTTCTCTCTGATACGGTCATATACAACGATTGTATTATTGATAGAGTTACCGAGTACGGTAAGAACAACCGCCATAAAGTTTGCGTCGATCGGGAAACGGCAGAACACGAACACCGCATAAACCATGAAGCAGTCGTGAACAAGGGCTACCAGTGCAAACACACCTGCCGAAAGGCCGCCGATTTTTTTGAATCTGAACGCAATATAGATAACGAGCAGTATAAACGAGAATAATACTGCAACAAGGCACTTAAGGAAGAACTCCGTACCTGATGTGGGGTTGACATCCTGGCTGTTTACAAGCGTAAGGCTGTTATCCTTGAAGGTCTGCTGGAGCTTATCCGATAAAGCTGTCTGCTTATCTGCTGTAAGTCCCTCTGAAGACGAGAATGAGATTTCAATGACTTCAAGCGAGCTGTTCATTGAAGAACCTGTAGTTACAGTAACAGCACCGTAGTTTTCGCCCTCGACCGTCTTCTTTACCGCATTTGTGTCAATTTCGCCGGTATAGCTGTAGGTCAGCATTGTACCGCCCTTGAATTCAATAGCCATTTCAATGCCGAATATGCAGTTGAAGATAACCGTAATTACAGCAATGACAATCGGTATCAGAAAGAGTATCTTTCTGTATCCTATAAAATCAAATACTTTTTTGTTATTCATTTTGAAGCACCGCCTTCCGTTGCGGCAGCCTTTTCAGCGGCACGCTTCTTTGCAGATTTTCCGCCGTAAAGTGCAGGATTTCTGAATATCTTGAATCTGGAAAGCGACATTGTCATAAGTCTTGTCGCAAGTATGCCGAACAGGAAGTTCAGTATTACGCCGACCATCAGAGTATAACCGAATGAGTAGATAGTACCCTCTGTCGAAGCACCGAACATAAAGAATACCGGCTTCAGTATAGTAGACGCAAGGCTGTCGGGAGTACCGAAAGCACCCATAAGTATGATAGCAACGATAATCATTGTGATATTACCGTCAAATACCGCACTGAACGCTCTCTTATAACCTGTAGCTATCGCTGTATCTATCGTCTTGCCGCTGTTTATTTCTTCCTTTATACGCTCGCCCGTGATAACGTTAGCGTCAACGCCCATACCTACCGCAAGAATGATACCTGCGATACCGGGAATTGTCAGCGTAAAGCTGTTTGAGAACGGGAAGAAGCCTGTTATAGCGCAGAACGTACCTGCAACCTGTCCGATAAGACCGATAACGGCTACAACACCGGGAAGTCTGTACAGTGATATCATGAATATCATTATAAGTGCAAATGCGATAACGCCGGCTATTGCCATAGCGTCACGGGCACCCGTACCGAGTGTGGGCGAGATAGTGCTGAAGCTCGATGTTTCCAGCTTGAACGGTAACGCACCGCCGTTTATCTGGTCTGCAAGCGCCTTAGCCTCATCAGCCGTAAAGTTACCGCTGATTGTAGCCTCACCGCCGCTGATTTCCTCTTTTACGGTAGCTGTTGAAATGCACTTATCGTCCATGTAGGTTGAAATGTATCCCTTTGATGATGCGAGTTTCTTTGTAGCCTCTGCAAACTTCTCCTTGCCGCTGTCCTTCAGCTTTAAGGATACCATATACTCATATTCCTTGCTGTTTCCGCTCTTGAGCTGATATACGGCAGAAGCCTTTTCAACGTCCGAGCCGGAAATGATAAGGGGCAGATCCTCGTATGTCTTACCGTCGGAAAGCGATTTTTCCGAACCTTCTCTGAAGGTGAGCAGTGCGGTAGCACCAAGCTCCTTTACAGCCGCTTCCGGATCAAAGCTGTCATCCTCAGCCTGCCACGGGAAACGCACGATTATCTTATCGCTGTTATAATCAACATAAACCTCATAGTCTGTTATGTTGTTTGCAACAAGTCTTGTTTCAACGATCGACTTTGCCGCATCGACCTCTTCATTGGTCGCATCGTAGTCTGCCGGTGACGTAAATGTAACGTCAACACCGCCTCTGATATCAATACCCCAACGAATATCACTTACACCTCTTATAATAGTGGTCGTGAAATCGCCGTACTGGGTATGAACACCGAAAAATACTATGCCTGTAAATGCCAGTATAACCGCCAGCACTATAAAGAACACAGGCTTTGCCACTCTTTTCAAATGTTTCACTCCGTTTCTGTGCCTCAGCACATCCTGTTAATTTATACATTACAGTATTATACTATAATGATTTCGATTAGTCAAGAAATAGTAAAGAATTTCTGCAATTTTCACAATCCGTTCATTATACGGAAAGCTCAGCCTTTTCTCCGAGAACGTCCTTATTCTTTTCAAGGACAGGCTTTATGCACCTGTCAAGGAATGCGCTCACCTGGCTTGCGCTTCTGCCCGTGTAATTTTCGGGAATTAGCTTTGCCTCGATTTCTTCCTTTGTCGTCATGAAGTCGGGGTCTGCGGCGATTCTGTCAACAAGGTCGTTTTCTCCGCCATCCTCCTTGATGACCTTACCTGCGGCAATGCTGTGCTGTCTTATCTTCTCGTGAAGCTCCTGTCTGTTTCCGCCCTTCATAACTGCGTCCATCATAATGTTTTCCGTTGCCATGAAAGGAAGCTCCTTCATTACTCTTGCACGGATAACCTTAGGATATACGACCAGTCCGTTTGTGATATTCAGCATAATGTTCAGTATAGCGTCTGTTGCAAGGAATGCCTCCGCTACTGCGATACGCTTGTTTGCACTGTCGTCGAGCGTTCTCTCAAACCACTGCGTTCCTGCCGTAAACGCAGGATTAAGAGTATCTATCATAACATATCTTGAAAGCGAGGTTATTCTCTCCGCTCTCATCGGGTTTCTCTTATAAGGCATAGCCGAAGAACCGATCTGATTCTTTTCGAAAGGTTCTTCCATCTCCTTGAAGTTTGCAAGGATACGCAGATCGTTCGAGAACTTTGAACAGCTCTGTGCGATACCGCCCAGTACGTTTACTATTCTGCTGTCAACCTTTCTTGAATAGGTCTGACCGCTTACGGGTACGCACTGCTTGAATCCCATTTCCTCAGCTATCATCTGCTCCAGCTTTTCTATCTTTTTCTCATCTCCGTGGAACAGCTCCATAAAGCTCGCCTGTGTGCCTGTAGTACCCTTCTGACCGAGCAGCTTCAGATTACCCATCTGATACTCAAGATCCTCAAGGTCCATCAGAAGCTCGTTCATCCACAGTGTAGCACGCTTGCCTACGGTAGTCAGCTGTGCAGGCTGTAAATGTGTATATGCAAGACAGGGCATATCCTTATATTTATCCGCAAAAGAAGCAAAGTTCGAAAGAACATTCACAAGCTTTCTGTGTACTATCTTCATAGCGTCACGCATTACGATAACATCGGTGTTGTCGCCTACATAACAGCTTGTAGCGCCTAAATGGATTATGCCCTCAGCCTTCGGACAGCACTTTCCGTATGTATGAACGTGCGCCATAACATCGTGGCGGAGCTTCTTCTCCTCCTCAGCCGCATAAGCAAAATCAATATCATCAATATGCGCCTCAAGCTCGTCAACCTTTTCCTGTGTTACCTGCTCAAGTCCGAGCTTCATTTCCGCTCTTGCAAGCGCTACCCACAATCTGCGGAATGTCGAAAACTTCTTCTGTGCAGAGAATGTAAACTGCATTTCCTCACTTGCATATCTCGTACAGAAAGGGCTTTCGTAAGTTTCATAATTTGTCATTATAAATAACCGTCCTTTTCATCGGATTTTTTACTTTCCTGTGTCATCTGTATCTGCCGCCTGTATCTTTGACGCATACAGCGCTTCATCTGCACATACCGACACATTTTATATTGTATCACAAATTGTCCGTGTTCGCAATAGCAAACGTCATTTTTTCTCAAAACTCACCTTTCCGTATATCATTCAGCCGCTCCGCTTCACCCTACGGCAACATCGACCACAGCCTGTCATTTCGCACAACAAAGCCGTTTGAACAGCTCTGCCGAAAATTTTTCGTATTTTTTTAAAAAAGCCCTTGACAAATACCCGAAAACCGTGTATAATGTTTACTGTTATCTGGGTGTGGCGCAGATTGGTAGCGCGCTACCTTGGGGTGGTAGAGGCCGCAGGTTCAAATCCTGTCACTCAGACCAGTTAAAAACCGCTTGATTGTCAAAATCAAGCGGTTTTTTGTTTGCCGTTTTAGCCCCGACATATGCAGGCTCTGCGGATATATTCTATTAAATTATAAAACGTTCCACCCGACATCGCCTGCCTATACACTTATTCAAACCGTTTCGCTTTCTTTTTCCTTTTCTCCGTCTGTATACCGCCGCTCGCCGTTCTCCCTGTCATATGCCTTCACCGAATATTCGCTGACATTCTTTACCGTTTCACCGTCTATCTGCAATGCGGCAGGCGAATCAAACCGCACTGTGATTTCCTTTCCGGTCAGTACCTCTACCATCTCGGTATGGCTGATATGCTCCCCCTTGAAGATTGAAGGGAACACCATAAGCGTTTTCAGCTTTCCACTGCCGTGCATCACAACAACCGACAGCTTCCCCTCGGGATTGTTTCTGTCCTGTTGCGGAGCGGTCATCATACCGCCGCCGTAAAACCTGCCGTTCATTGTCGGTGCTAGCCATACCTTCTTATAGCTGTACTCCCTGCCGTCAACGTTTATAACCGCATTCGCCGGCCTGAAATGAAACAGCAGACCTTTAACCGCAATAGATGTATAATTTATCGGCTTGTCGGATTTTTCTCTCAGCTCGTCGCCCTTTTCACAGCAATATCCGTCAATACCGTAGCCTATAGCATTGATAAACCGTGAGCTTTTGCCGTTTACCGTTACGATCGGCAGATTTCTGACATATTCATTTATTCTTACAGGCTCACAGCCCTGTTCCTTGCCGAGATCACGCAAAAAATCATTTCCGCTTCCCGTACCGTAATAATACAGCGGATTCTCATAAGGATACCCGTCGCTGTCGTTTATAAAACGGTTAAGCGTACCGTCACCGCCGCACAGCACAATATCGCTTTCGGACGAAATACTGTCAAAAAATGTGCCGTACCCGCTTATCTGCGTCATATTGCAATATTTCAGTTCATCGTCCTTATATATTTCCGCCAGCTTTTTTGCAAGCTCTGTTCCTTTTCCATTGCAAGATAAAGGATTATATAGTATGTATTTCACGCTCATATATGCCTCTCCTTAAAACCGACAGCCGATTGCTTATGATGTTATCGGTCTTTTAGTCTTTTGGTATAGTATAACAAATTTAAACGGATTTTGCAATATATTGTTGTAATTTGTCAACACGTTGGATGAAAAATTGTATAAGTTGTTGCTTATGGGCATCCTTGCACGACCCGCACAGTGCGAGTTCTCCCCCCCAGCACCAAAAATAATACCTCGCTTGTTGAGCCGGCGAAAGTGTAGCGGGGTTGTCGAATTGCGGTCGTTGGGGTCGGTGCGTCCTTGCGCCGACTCTGTGCGACCGCTATCGTGCATCCTTGCACGTCGTGCTTGCTCTTTTGGTTTCGCATCCTTGCGAAACTTTGGGCAAGCACTATCACGCATCCTTGCGTTTGCGGTCGTTTGGGTCGCTGCATCGTGCAGCGACTTTGTGCGACCGCCATCGTGCATCCTTTGCACGTTTATGAACGCTCTGTTGGTTTCGCATCGTGCCTCGTCAGCCGTTTGGGTTGCCACATCGTGTGGCAACTAAGTGCGGCTGACTTTAAGCATCCTTGCTTAAAACTTTGGGCGTTCATTTTATAAGGCATCCATGCCTTACCCGCAAGTTGCGGGTTCTCCCTCCCGCCGAATCAAAAATAATACCCCGCTTGTTGATCGGGGTATTATTTTTGGTGCCGATGGCGGGGGTCGAACCCGCACGGTATTGCTACCAACGGATTTTGAGTCCGTCACGTCTGCCAATTCCATCACATCGGCTTATTAAAATGTGTTATAAAACCGCACTGTATAACGGTAATAACGATTTCACAGTTTGATTATTATATCATAGCGGTAAAATGTTGTCAATAGATTTTCACTATTTTCCAAAATAATTTAGTGTTTTTTTATAAAAAGCCCTTGACAATTTGTTGAAAATGCCGTAAAATTAATATCGAGTAAATATCTATTATAACTCAGGAAAGTCGGCTGTCTTGCAAATTTTCACCAATAAAAGACAGGACGATCCGCTTATTTTACATATATACAATTAAATGTTGAAATGTAAAATCAGCCGTGCAGGCGCTTATGCAGTTTTGCGGCGGCGTGACACGGCAATTCAGAAAAGGAGGAACGCTAACCCATGGAGGTGTGGCTTGCAGTTACACTCTGTGCGGCGGCATTCGTAGTCGGAGCGGCGATATTCGGTTTTGTTATGTACAAAATGGGTATCGAGCATAGAAAAAAGACGGCAGAAGTGCAGATAGAATCTGCCGAGAAGGAAGCAAGCAGGATAGTATCCGAGGCTAACGAAAAAGCTCAGGCAACAAAGAAAACCGCACTGGTTGAGGCTAAAGACGAGATCTTTAAGCTCAAAGAAAACAACGAAAAAGAAATTCAGAAACTCAAAAGCGAAACCGAAAGAGAACTCAAGGAACGCAGAGCAGAGGTAACACGCTCTGAAAGAAGACTTCAGCAGAAAGAGGAGAACCTCGACAAGAAGAACGATAAGATCGAGCGTCTTGAAGAACAGCTCCAGAACAAGAACAAGAAGGCTGAAGAAAAGCTGGCTGAAGCCGAATCCATCAAGAAAAGCCAGATGGATATTCTCGAAAAAATATCCGGCTTTACTTTAGATCAGGCGAAGGAACACCTGCTGAGTATGCTTGACAGCGAGCTTTCGCACGAAAAGGCAGTCAAGATTACAGCTTACGAACAGCGTCTAAAGGACGAATGTGACGAAAAAGCAAGACAGTATATCTCCCTTGCTATTTCAAGACTTGCCGCCGATACCGTATCGGAAGTGGCAGTATCTGTAGTGCCCCTGCCCAATGACGAAATGAAGGGCAGAATAATCGGCCGTGAGGGCAGAAACATCCGTGCGCTTGAACAGCTCACAGGCGTTGACCTTATCATTGACGATACCCCCGAGGCTATAACGCTTTCCTGCCATGACCATGTAAGACGTGAGATAGCAAGAATAGCGCTTGAAAAGCTCATTCAGGACGGACGTATCCATCCTACAAGAATTGAAGAAACAGTAGAAAAGGCAAGACGTGAGGTCGAGCTTAAAATCAAGCAGGAGGGCGAGCGTGCCGTTATGGAAACCAACGTAAACGGCCTGCACCACGAGCTTATACGGCTTATCGGCCGCCTTTACTACCGTACCTCTTACCGTCAGAACGTACTTAACCACTCAATAGAGGTCGCTCACCTCGCAGGCATAATGGCAAGCGAGCTTGGCGTTGACGCAACTCTTGCAAGACGTGCCGGTCTTCTGCACGATATAGGCAAGGCTCTTAACCACGAGATTGAAGGCTCACACGTTCAGATAGGTGTCGATGTCTGCCGTAAGTATAAGGAAAGTCCCGAAGTTATCCACGCTATCGAGGCTCACCACGGCGATGTTGAGATACACTCTGTTATTGCCGCTCTTGTACAGGCAGCCGACGCAATAAGCGCCGCACGTCCCGCCGCAAGAAGCGAAAACTACGAAAACTACATCAAGCGTCTGCAGAAGCTCGAAGAGATATGCAGCTCTTACAACGGTGTTGAAAAGTCATTCGCTATTCAGGCAGGCCGTGAAGTAAGAATCATGATAAAGCCCGAACAGGTTGACGATGATAAGATGATAGTTCTTGCAAGAGAAATTTCTCAGCGTATCGAGAACGAGATGGAATATCCCGGTCAGATAAAGGTACATCTGATAAGAGAAAGCAGAGCTATAGATTACGCAAAATAAACCATAAACACTCGGGAGCCGTTGCATAGATTTATGTAACGGCTCTTTTTGCTAAAGAGGTATTCTTATGAAGAAGAGATTAACGGCAATACTTACGGTAATGGCACTTATGCTGACAGGCTGTGCCGGAAATGTCACATCGGGAACGGAAAGTCAGCCGGTGTCGGACGCTCAGAGCGGTATTTCGGATAACGAAAGCAGTGATACTTCATCACGCTATGAGATAATCACAGCAACCGAAATGGCTGAAAAAATGGGGCTTGGCATAAGTCTTGGCAACACGATGGAAGCATACGAAGCGACCGATTGCGAAAAGATAACGTATGAATGGATTCCCGTCGTCGGCGGAAACGAACCGCAGGATTATGAAACCTGCTGGGGAGCGGATGTTACCACGCAGGAAATAATAGACGGTATGAAGGCGGAAGGCTTCAACACAGTTCGTATTCCTGTGTTCTGGGGCAATATGATGGAAAATGACAATACATATACGATAAACAAGGAATACCTTAAAAGAGTTAAGGAGATTGTTGATTACTGCGAAAAGGCAGGCGTATATTCCGTTATAAATATCCACCACTTCGACGAATTTATCATAAGAAGAAACGACCTTGACAAGTGCAAGGAGATATTCACTCATCTGTGGACGCAGATAGCCGAGTATTTTGCGGATTATCCCTACACACTCGTTTTCGAGGGCTATAACGAATATCTCGGCGGCAATCAGTTTGATTCAAGCGGTAATCTCAAGGAACAGTCAGAAACCAATGCTTACAAGATGACCAACACGCTCAATCAGGCGTTTGTCGATGCGGTAAGAGGCACAGGCAGATATAACGCACAGCGTGTGCTTATCGTTTCGGGCTACTGGACAAACATAGATAAAACGACTTCTTCAAGATTTCAAATGCCTGAGGATATGGTAAATGACAGGCTTATGGTGTCTGTCCACTATGTAGACAACTCTATGTACTGGGCGAATAAAATAGGCGGCGAGGAATGGCTTAAATATATCGACAGCCAGTGTGCCGAGCTGAAAAAGGCTTTTCTAGATAATGACATCCCCGTATTTATGGGAGAAACGACATCAACCTATACCGCAAGCAATATGGCAAAGGACGCAACTCACACCGATTCCTCCGAGTGCCTGTCGATTGTACTCGGAAAGCTGACCGAGCTTGGCATCGTTCCTGTTATATGGGATACCGACAGCCATTTCTATTCAAGGACGACTTATAAGATTGTAAACGAGTCGGACCGCAAGGTCATCCGTGAATATTCCGACAAGCTGAAAGCAAACCTTGAAGCACAGCAGTAATAACAAACAGCAGCAACGCTACTAATCACCGTACCGTTGCTGCTGTTTTTATTATTCTTTTTTACCCTTGTTTTCCGCCAGATACGCCACCGCACTGTGAAGTGCAACATTCCCCTCTCCGATAGCCTTAGCTATCTGATACGGTCTGCCTGTGCAATCTCCGCAGGCAAAGCACCCTTTTACGCTTGTTGACATATCACGATTTACCGCAACACTGCCGTTATTCATCTCAAGCCCGTCAAGCAGTACATCCGCCGAAACCGTCTGCTTCAGAAAGAACACTCCGTCAACGGCAATTATACTGCCGTCGGAAAGCGTTATCCCGTCTGCGTGACGCTCTCCGTTTACGCTTTTGACAAAGCCGGGTAATCTGATAACATTTTCTCTCGAATAATCCGTCTTATATGACGGACAGAAATAAACCTTCTCTGCAAGCTCCGCCAGAAAATCCACTTCTTCTTCGCTCTCCTTGTTATCGCTGATAACGGCTATCGTTTTCCCTTTATAGAAATTTCCGTCACAGGTGGCGCAATAGCTTACGCCCTTGCCGAGAAGCTCACGCTCGCCCTTTATTTTGTTTACGGTCTGTGCGCCCGTTGCCAGAATGACAGCGTCCGCCTTGTATTCCTTCTGCCCTGCAAGGAGCATAAAATACTTTCCGATATTATACACTCCGGTAATACGCTCGCAGGTTATCTCTATATCCATCTGCTCAAGGTGAGCGGCGAATTTCCTATTCAGCTCACTGCCGCTTATTTCTGGCAGAGCAGGATAATTCGATATTATATGCGAGCGTTCGACCTTTGCGCTGAGGTCGGCATTTCCGAAAAGTATAAAGCTCTTGTTGCGTATTCTTGCGTTGATAGCCGCCGATATGCCCGCAGGCCCCGTTCCGATTATCGCTATATCATATTCTGCCTGATTTCCGCCCATTTTTAGCAACACTCCTTCGCCTTATTATCTGCATTTACAGTGATAATATATCACAATTTCCCCGCAAGGTCAAGAAAAACGGCACAGAAAACCCTCTTTACCGCTTGACCGGTAAAGAGGGTGCTTTTATGCAACTTTTACTTCATTGCTGTACATAGTAATCGTTTCGGACCTGCCATCCTTGGTAGTAACGGTGAATACAGATTTCACACGATATGTACCGCTCGATACGACCTTGTAATTATCGAATTGCGCTACGCCCGAGTATACCGTTCTTGTCCAAGGTCCGCCCTCTGTGTTCCAGAACCACAGGAAAGCAAACTTCTCAAGCGATTGTTCTACTTTCACACTTTTGATAGTGCCGCTTGAATCGGTAAGCGAGCTGTGACAATGCGCAGTAGTGCCTTTGACCGTAAGCGTACAGTTTTTGGTGCCGGACAGGTCGCACTGTACCCCCTCCGCCGATACGCTCATAACAAGCGTAAGAACAAACACCGTTGCCAGTAAAAATGCGAGTACTCTTTTCTTCATAGTATAAATACCTCCGTTGTTTTATCAGGGCTTAATTTCAGTCCCTATTAATAAAACGTATGAAAGAGGTACTGCGTACTGCTTTTTTTATCACTTCGGATTATTTTGTACAAATGCACAAATTCCAAACGCTGTTTTGTGCATTCTGACGTATCATTGCTTTGGTTTTACGCTCTCCGATAACGCTATTAGTTCATCTTTGCCGAGTTTATTAGTTTGAAAAGAAAAAACATACTCGTCATTATTCCACACCAGCATATTTTCCATGCCGTTTTCAAAATACAATGCCGTTATCCCGTTGACATCAACAGCCGTAATAGCGTCTTCGGCCGTTTCGGTGTTGATCCGTGTGCCGTTGAAATGGCTGAATGTCATCTGAGAAAATATGATTTGGCTGTCGCCGTCTTTATATTCTTCTACCATACACCCGTCACTGTTATAAAACGTATATCTCATATATCCGTCAATGCCGGCCGTGATTACATATTCCTGTTCTATATTTTCCGGTGCTTTTTCAGTGTCCTCAATATGTAACAGGGAAAATGTATCATGCTTTTCAAGAGCGATATTATTATAGCAGACCACCGCCGCCGCTGTGATTGTAAGAACAAGGGTCACGGCAATAATTATGATATATCGCCAACGTTTTTTCGACTTATGAACACTTTTATCAAGAGTATTGTCGGCTAAATAACTGCGTATCATCTTCTTCATTCTCCGGTCAAACGAACGACGAATCTTATAATTTGTTTTTGGAATATCGGAGAAAATCATTTCATACATGGTTTCCTCCAGTGCGATTTCAATGTTGTTCATTTTTAACCTCCGTTTCTTTCAGCAATATACTTCTCGCTTTTCTCAGCTTATATCTTACCGCCTGATAGCTTATACCCAGAATGCCCGACATTTCGGAAAGGGAGCATCCGAATTTCACATTCAGCATAAGTACATCATAGTATTCCTTCGGCAGCCGTCTTAAAGCCTGTTTCAGCCGCTCTACACCTATATTTGAAAGAGCAGTTTCCTCGTTTTTTATGTCTGATTCATAAAAATCAAGCTCCTCCTCCGTAACCAAAACGCTTTTCTTGCTTTTTCTGAGTATATCCACCGCCACATTCCTTGCTATCACTATGCAGAACGCTTTAGTCTGAGGAGAATCAACATCTTTGATTTTACACAGATTGTCTATAATGCGTATAAAAGTATCGTGAACCGCATCTTCGGCATCCGTCCGGTTGCGGACTATCACAAAGCAAATATTGAACAGAGTGTTTTTATAGGTGTTGTACAGCTTTTCGACAAGGTCTTTTTCCTCGTCGGAATCAACCATTGCCAGATATATCAAAAGCAAGCAAACACCTCCGTGCTGATAATGCAATTGAGAGATTTATTTCACCTTTTATTCTATCACTGAATCATAATATAGTCAAGAAAAAAATGAAGTATCTTTGTATGTTACGAAAGATACTTCATCCGCATATTATTTCATTTCGTTCACCGGCTTTATACCCGATTATGTCCTTTATAACCTCGCCCGCAATAATAAGCCCTGCCACAGACGGTACAAAGGCGGTACTTCCCGGCACCTGTCTTTTTCCCGGCACCTTATCCGCCTTAGAAAGACAACCGTTTTCACCGTTCGGATCTTCGTCGGCAATTGGCGGTATCGGCTTTTCCTTTGAGTATACCACCTTGAGCTTCTTTATTCCCCTGCGTTTAAGCTCATAGCGCATTACCCTTGCAAGAGGACAAACAGAGGTCTTATATATATCCGCAACCTCAAATGCCGTAGGATCGACCTTGTTTCCCGCTCCCATAGAGCTTATTATCGGCGTTCCTGCCTTCTTTGCATTTTCAATAAGTGCTATTTTTCCTGTAACCGTATCTATTGCGTCAACTACATAGTCGTACTGAGTAAAGTCAAACTGATCCGCCGTTTCAGGCATATAGAAGGTTCTGAAGGCTGTCACCTTGCAGTCGGGGTTTATTTCCTCGATTCGCTCCTTTGCGACATCGACCTTGTACTTACCAACCGTCTTTGTTGTAGCTATTATCTGACGATTTATATTGGTAAGACACACCTTATCATCGTCTATAATATCAATCGCTCCCACTCCCGAGCGTGCAAGCGCCTCAACGGTATAACCGCCTACTCCGCCTACGCCGAATACCGCAACACGGGAGCCTTTCAGCCTATCCATTGCCTCTTTACCGAAAACGAGCTGTGTTCTTGAAAACCGGTCAAGCATTGTTACCTCCTACAGAGAACTGTGTTCCCCTTGCTATAAATGTAACGGTCATTCCCTTTTTATCGAAGTAGCTCTCAATAAACCGCTTTATCTCATCGTTTCTCTCATCCAGCGTGAAATACTGTCCTCCGCAGCCATCGTGAAAATGCAGCGTTACGCCGAAATTGTCAAGTATCGCCCTTTTAAGCTCCGCTGCTTCGGTTATGCTTATTGCCATAAGTCGCTCCTTTAAGTCTACCGTTTCTATCTGTTTAATGTACAATATAGCTATTATACATCGTAATACAGCGGCTGTCAATGTTCTGCTGCGGATTTTTTCACTGCGTTTTTCTTTTTCAGCAGAGCCGCCGCAGACTGCAAAAAGCGTATATCCTCCTCGCAAAGTCCGCTTATATCAAGTGTTCGGCTTCTCTTATCCTCAAGCCCTAACAGATAGTCTGTCGTAACACCGAATACTCCGGCTATTTTGATTATCGTTTCGGGAGAAGGGTTACGCTCCGACAATTCATAATTGCTTATTGCCGCTTTTGTCACCCATATCCTTTCAGCCAGCTGTTCCTGCGTCATGCCTGCACTTAGCCTTAACTGCTTTACTCTTTCTCCGAATTTAACCATCTGAGCCTCCGTAATGAATATAAACGATCTGAAAACATAAAATAAACAGTTCATTTATCTAAAGTGTAGCATATATCGGATTTCGTACCGTTGATTTTTGTAACACATACCGTTGACTATTCGAAGCCCTTGTGTTAAAATACAAGTACAATATCTCATAATACGCAGATAAAACAAGAGGGTAAAATGAAAAGATCAACAAATGAAAAAGCGGCGATAATTCTTGCCGTGTCGGTCATTCTTTCCGTCACAGCCTGCTCAGCCGAGGGAGTAGCTTATGTTGACGGTAACCAAAGCGGAACCGGATTTTCCTCCTCATCCGCCGCAACAAGCGGTACAATATATGAGGAAAGCACGCTTCCTGCCACCGTCAGCGTTACAACCGCCGCCACAACAACAAAAGCAAAAGAAACAACCGCTGTTTCGACAACCGTTGCTTCAACTCCTGCCATACCGCCAAGACCGCAGCCATCAACGGAAGCAGTTTCTTACAAGCACTTATGCGAGATTTATCAAAAGCTGCAGGAACAGAATAAAGCAATTTTTGCACTCGAGAAACAGCGAAGTGACCTTGAAATTGAACTGTCCGACAGCAAAGGTATCTTCAAAGCAAAAAGGCGTTCCGAACTTTCAACAGAGATAGCCGGATTGGAGGAACGTATTTCCCGAATGAAAGCCCGCTTATCTCATATCGTAAAGGAATACGGGTATCCGAATGTGGAAGCCTTCTACAAGGCATTTCATAAGGCAGAGACAGCTTATGGGGATTATCAGGACAGCCTTAAGAAT
>ULNP01005483.1_pt1 | contig 18358 bp, 16 predicted proteins | sample 1951941 | NCBI WGS metagenome assembly ULNP01 (sample SAMEA4835579, study PRJEB28245) | human gut metagenome | biome: gut microbiome; material: fecal sample | place: Denmark | collected 2008
AGGGAGTATAACCCGTTACTGTCCTGGCCATGGGTTTGTTACTCTGTAGATATATTAACCTGGAGTCATGATCAGTAGCACTATTCTCCCATGCCCTGAAGACTACTGTAGCATCACTATTAGTTCCTGTCCAACTTGAATAATAATCCCTTAGGAAAATAGTTCTAGCCCCACTATTAGAAGTATAGATTACTTTGGAGGCATTTTTGAACTCAGCAAGTTTAGAGGATGACATCTCCACATTCAGCTCGGACTCACTTATAGATACAGTATTAGGTTCCTTACCAGATACATTGATCGAACCTATATTTTCAAGCTTCTTTTGTACTATAGAGTAACTCAGCCTAGTAAAGCTGCTAGTGCCTTCGAAACCATACCATACCAAAGATCCTGTACTGTTATCGGGGTCGAGAGTGCCTGTCACCCTGAACAGCATTTGTGGAACATAACCTGTAGTAGTATCATCAACCAGAACCAAAGTAGTAGCAGACCTCAGTTTAGCATCCAAGGTGTTATCTACAACAGTACCTATTTGAGATCTGTTAACTTGTACCCAGTTAGCTTCCTGAGAAGCCACAAAAGAAGGAGCAAATTCTGAACCTGGCTTACTCCCTCCCTTACTATTGTAATAATAGTATACATCTGGATAAGTTACAGTTGTGCTTGTAAGTTTCTTGGTTGTAGGATTATAGGATAACCTTGCAAAGCCAGTACCATCATACCATCCATAAAATACGGGATCTTCTAATACATGGTATATTCCACTGAATATAGCTAGTCTGCCATTCTCCATTTTTAGAACAATGGTACCTATGGAATCCAGTCTGGCCGCAACAGCGTCACTAACAGGATTAGCAAGATCAGACTGATTAAGAACCAGGGTATTATTGCTGAACAGAGTCGCATAGTTAGCATTAAATGTATCTAGGGTCTCCTTACCTCCTACAGATGTATAATATACACTGGGAATTACAGCTAATTTGTTTTCTAATGAAAGCATGCTGGTGGCTATAGTAAGGTGGACTACCAGCCAGCTGGATGGATCATTGAAAATAAACCAAGAATAGGTATCCGCTGCAGTTGTCCTCAAGCCTATATATGGATAATCCCTATTGTCTCTCTGCAGAATAACTATACTGCTTGCTTTAAGTCTCTCTACAAGAGAGGCTGGCAAAGCAGTATTTATCTGGTCATCTGTGATATAGACAGCCCCATCTTTAGCATGCTCTGCCATCCAACGATAGAAATCAGCCTTATCCAGAGTATTACCATATTGATTTAGTGGGCTATATCTGAGGGAGTCTTCAGCCATCGGGTCTGTTGATACAGCTGACAGATATCCACTATTATACTCATAGCGAACATACCCTACTGTATCGCTATCAAGAACGTTATAATAGAGTCTTACAAGTGAGTTAGTAGATGATGTCGCAGAATACACTGATACTTTACCTGTACTTTCCTGCACTATCAGAAGGCCTGATTTAGACAGGGCCTCTTTCATGCCTGCATCAGTGATAGTGGTACCCAGAGCACTATTTGGAACCACTGCTATAGGAAGTTTCGTCAGATCTGAGAAATACTTGAATACAGCAGTTTCATCCAACTCTCCCCCTGCTGCTGTATAATCTTCCTGAGACCACCCATCCGGATTCATCTTCGATTCCAGAAGGGCACTTAGTGCAAATGTTCCCGTATCATAGGTGATATAGGAGACAGTACTATTACCAGTATGAGTTATAAAGCTCTTTTTGGGGGCATTACCGTCCCAGTTAAGCTCCAAGATTCCACCATTATCACTCTTGATCAGAAGAATCTTACTAGCTTCTGCCAGAAGATTTCTCATTTCAACATTAGTGATTACTTGGTCCAGCTCAGTTTCCTCAACAGGGACTACTCTTGAGAAGGTATTGTATACTAGCCACTTATATAGATCCTGTTTACTGAGTGTGCCACCAGCGCTCTGGTACTCTTCAATAAAGAGAGCTGTATCTGCTACTTTTGCATACTTGATTGCAGATAAAACACCTGTATCAACTCTATAGTCTATATAATAGAAGAACCCCCATGACATTGGACATATGAATTTGATATATGTATTAGCGGAATAGTCCCCCCTATTAAAGACTAGAAGGCTTTCATCAGGCCGCTTAACAAGTATGGTGGTAGCTAAATTTACTTTTGTCTTCTCATTTTCATCTGTAAGTGTTGTATCCAGTTGATCTTGGGTGTAATACAATACATTTTCTGTAGATACTGTAGCCAACCAATCCACCAGATTATCTCTGGTTCTGGTCCCAAGTGGCTTAGCAGAATATTCTGAGTAACGCAGAGCATCTGGAAGCAAGGAATTACTAGTCTTCTGCAACCTGTAAGTTTGTATGTTATAGAGTAAGGAGCCTTCCTCGTTTTTAGATGTAAGGGAGTGCCATACCCTAAGAGCAGGATCTTCTACATACCCATTGGTGTAATAGGGAACTGCAATTCCAGAGTCTTCATTATATAGCATTACTGTAGTAACGGTAAGCAGCTTACTCCGTATATTTGCATCTCCCACAACCTTACTCAAATCAGACTCAAGCAGCCATACTGCATCAGACTTGGATGCGGTAGCAAGCCAGGCATATAGATCTGTCTTTGATAGGCTACCCCCTGCTTCACCATACTTTCCATAGAATAGGGCATCTGGGGCATTAACACTATAATTTGTACCAGACAGCTTGTTGTTATCTATGTTAAAAGTAATAGTCAGTGCTCCTGAAGTAGAGTTACTGTTTATGAATGTGATTACATTTCCACTTACAGATCCTCTCAGAAATTCCTTTATACCAGCAGATTCAAACTCTATTACCAGCTTAGAGGCATTCGTGAGTCCAGCTATATCATCAGGCTCTGTATATGTCTTGTTTAGCTCTGATTCCTTCAGAGTCACCACCTGACCTGTAGAACTAATCTTCTCAAATGTAAGATTTCCAGTAGTACCCCCAATCTGGTAAGTATCTATCTGACCGTTGGGAAGAAGAAAAGATATTGACTTGCTGGGATAATCAATATTGACTACTCCAAGCTGCAGGGTCTTTCCTGCATCGTAGTCCAGCCTGTAGACTATATTATTGTATAGTCCCCCGTTAGAGATAGCTGAATTTATGCCAGCTAGATTACCTTGGTTTATTGTACTTAGATCATAGGGATCAGATATAAGTCCCATATAAAGAGGAACTACCCTGTTCTCAAGGGCCTTGATCTTTTTATTGGTATCCTCTCCGATATTGATCCAATTACCGCCTGAAGACCATCTGTAGATATCACCGCCAACGTACTTGAAATACAGCTTATCCAATGCAGGTTCCTCTATAGACCAGTCTTCTGGAGAGTTGTTCTCATTAAGTCTCAGTACCTTGTTATTATACTTAGTCTTATAAGGCTCTACAGTAGACTTTGCGATTATAGTTTCACCCCTTCCAAATTGAAGTGTTACGGCTTTTTCCTGCTCAGCACTGTCTATAGTTATGAAATCATGGAAATCTATGATGTCCTCCACGTAAGATGGGAGCTGAGAAGCAGGTACCTTCCCGCCTACAAGATCAGCCTTACTCTCAAGGTCTGACTCATAAGCCATGGACTCTTCCTTCTCAGGGGTTGCTACTATAGGCCTTCTCTTTGAATTAAGTATCAATGGGAATTCCTGATCGCCAAGGGAGACCGAGGCAAAGGATTCTTCTACTGTGAATACATCCATACCAAAACCATCTTCATTGCTTTTGGTAAGGGTATTGAGGCCTGCTATATAATCCCTGTCATTAGGGATTATTATATCTTCTACGAGAGAAGACCATTTTTTGGTAGCACTGTTGTACCAGATTTTAGGTGACGGGCTGTCACCTTGTAAAAATGTTACATTGATAGTCTTTAAAAGATCCGGGGTATTTACAAATATGCGTAACCCATAGCCACCTGAATTTATATCTCCTATAGCAAGGGATCCGTCTATGTTAGGATCTACGTCTGTTTTAGTAGTATCCACTTTAAGAACATACCCCCTAAGATTCATTCCCTCCTTTATATCCGTGATGGGAATAGATTTTTTGTAAGAATCAACTTTACCAATAGTGGGAGTCTTTTCCCCACTAGTACCTTGTAACTCAGCTCCGGCTCTCAACCTAATATTGCCATCAATATCGGTGTAAACCAAGTTATCAGGAAGTTGGTCCATGGGAACCTTGCCATCTATCAAATCAGCTTTTTTTGCTAGAAGATCAAGGATCTCTTGCTTGTCTGTACCTACGGGCTCCCAGCCTGATGGCCCGTACTGCTCCAGAACCAGAACCCCATCTCTTCTATGAAGCCATAGAAGATTGCGGTTAGGTTCATCAGGAGTAAAGATTATTTGTTTTCTCATAATTTAAAAACAAGGGGGAGCCCCCCCCTGTCACTTAGTATTTGTCGGCTTATTCAACTGTTTCTCTTTTAATCTGGCATCTGTTTTGGCTTTATCCTTATCAAAGGAAAGTCTCTCCTTATCTAGTTTAAGCCGCTCATCAAACTCCCTTATCTTCTCTGCCAAGTTAGCCTTGGCTTCAGGGGAGTATTCTATTTCATCCTGAGCCTCCTCCTTCGCCTGAGCTTGTATCTGGGCTATAAGGATCTTAGTCTCATTGTCCAGCTCATTTTGACGGGCCTTCTGATCCAGCTCTGCCTGTTTCATCTGCATCTGAGCATCCACCTGTTGCTGTTGAGCCTCAAGTTGCTGTTGCTGAGCCTGAGCTTGTCTTTCTTGTATAGACCTTTCATCTTTCTGAACAAGGCGTTTCTTCTCAGCAATAGAAGAAGAGCTATACAGATCCATGATAGTTGAGAATGATAAGGTCTGGTTCTGTAGAGCAGCCTGAGCGAGTGTACCAAGTTTGCTATTGAGCTCCTGTGAAGCAGATGAATTATCTACTACCAGCCCATAATCAGCCTCAGCAAATTCATCCCCATCAATTTCCATTATCTTGGAAGACATATCAGACAGTATATACTGGAATTTCTTTTTCTGTCCTTTAAGTGCTATTTTAGCAGTTTCAAGGAAACATTCCAGCGCCCTTTTCTTTACATCTTCATGTATTACAAACAGCCACTCAGTTATATGAGAGGACTGTAGTGTAGCCCTTTCCACTCCTCCTACAGTTTCTCTGCTGCTGACCTGTCCTTCTCTCTGCTTGGAAATGCCCGCTACTTCAGACATCTCCATCTTGATAAATTCAAGAAGATTGATATGTTGTTGTATGTAATTACCAGTCTCAGCATCAATCACCCCTCTTGAGTTGGCGGCAAAGGCACCCGCAAGCTTACCTGTTGCAGCACCTATGTTACCCTCTTTGAATGAGTTCTTTACGGCAAGATGGTTTACTTTGGCATAGTACATCCATTTCTCTACATCCCACCCCTCAGGGACACTTGCAAGATCCAATTCCATGATCTTGCCCCAGTTAGAAGCAATAGCCTTGTTCAGCCGATCATGAATAGCATCATACAGATAATTGTAGGATTTCATCATGTCAACCAAGGAGTAAGCTCTTTGATCCCCAAGATTGTATATAGACCCCACAATACCGAAATGGCATCTGGATGGATTAGACAGTCTATTGTATTGTATAGGTCTGGGGCGCATATTCACATAGATCTCACGACCTATTTTGGTACCCTCCCAGGCCTCATTAATCCACATTATCTCTTCCTCCTCCCCCAGGTCCTTGTTAGCTATATAAGTTTCAGGATAGAAGTTGTAAATAGCCTCCCCACTTATAGGATCGTAGGATTTGACCTTCTTTATTTTCCTTTTGGACTTCCAGTACATTCTCAGCACTCGTACATTGCCGGCTGAGTCATAATACAACTTACTAGCTCCAAAGGTACCGAAGGGAACGAAAAGATTCTCTATGTCAAGAAATTGAGGATCTACAAAGTCAGCATAGACAAAGTTATCACGTTCATCATAATTGTCCATGCCATCTGTAGTCTCTCCCTGATTCGGTAAATCCTCAAGGTATTTTATATCCTTGGGAGTCAATACATCATAATAAGTATCTATGATACGACCTGGAGACCAATAGTCCTCCAGTATTATTATATCTGCATCTTCTATTTTTGTAGAGAATCCCGACTTGAAAATTCTTACCTTCATAGGGTTGAGCTTCTCTATAACAGGCTCACCCCCTACTATGTCACACTGGTATATTTCCTCCCCTACAGCCATGGCATCCATGAAGCCTGTATTGAATATAAGGGGAATGTTATATTCCTTTGAATAGTGATTGAGCAGCGCGTTGGCTCTGATCTCCTTCAGATCCTGCCACTCATAGGTATAATAATCATTGAGTTTCTCCAATTCTGCATTAAACTCATCTTCCGACTGAGCAGTATTCTGAACTATCTCCTGTAACTTCTGAAAAAGCTCCTGTTTCTTGGTATTCTCTATCTCAGAGATTGCCAGTGGATTGGTAACTACCACTCTGAAGTCGAACAGTCTCTTGGACTCTTCACCTCTGAGTACATTCAGCTTAGAGTTCATGATGGGATAGTGCTGAATCCTGTCAGGAATATATCCTGCACGTTCACGTGAGGGATTCAGGATAAGTTCCATGTCACTCAAGTGAACCTTACCATTCAGTAAGTCATAGTTAATCCTCTTGTGCAATACCGACCTTCTTACAGGACTATAGTTGAAGAAAGTTCTTGATTCGGCCCAGTCGAGATGCTTCTTTCTCCACTCATAGCCTTTGCTATTGAATGAGAGCTGTTGCCTGGGCAACTGAATAAATTGGGCCATTACATATAAGTTTTAATTTTTCACAAATATAAGTAAAATTATTTATTTAAGCAATAGTCTAAACGAAATATTTATCATATAGAGAATTTTGCCTAAATTTACTGTTTTACCCGATTACAGTCTTCTGATAAGTTGGAAGTTCCTCAGTATCAGGGGCTCTATACTCCCTGTAGTTATTACTGAAAAATGGATCGTCTGCCAGAGTCTTGGCTTTACTAGTTTGCATCCTATTAGTATCCCCACCATACATGATCATCCTGTCTTCACGAAGAAGCATCAGCATACCCAAAGAGGATACACGGTCGAAGTTACCCTCATTATTCCACTGGGCCAGCTCCTTGATCAGTGCCCTCTGTCTTAATCTATAAAGATTAGGTATCTTAGTTTCTACCTGCTTACCATCTACTTCTGTAGTTACAGCTACAGGTTTGAGAAGCCAGTCACGAATCAATGTCCTTGCAAAATTATTGATAGGTAGGGTAGCTTGAGTTCCTTTTGATTTGTTTCCATAGAGGTTACCCTTCACCATGTCTCTATCTTTAAGATACTCTAATATATCTGTAAGAAGATAAAGGGAATTCATCTTACTGAAGTAGGCAAAAATACCCTTCTTGTTATTCTCATAGTTAAGGCGAGCATTATAAAACAGACATAATCTTCTTAACTGCTCATAGTAATCTTCTGCAAATTGAGGCCTTCCTGTATATTCAGCTACTATCTGATCAGTCCAAAGATCCAGCACAAATGCTGATTGTAGAGAGGTGGTTTCCGAGGAATCATCATCCACCGGGTCACAGGATGCTATGTATCTTCCATTAGGAATTATATGTACCCCCTCCTCCCCAACAATCTTCTGGGGCATAGTAAATATCTCTACAGCACCATCCAGCTTGTTATCCTTATGAGGAAACTCACGTATAGGTGTGCCAACAGTAGGATTTAGTTCTATAGTTCCATTCTTAAGAACAAGCTCTCCTACATACACATCATTGAATTCAGATGGGTTAGAATCAATCTGTCCCAATCTTTCAAGTAGATCTGTTACAGGGAAGATATTATGCTTAGTTTTCAGAATGGCTTCTGACGGGGTAATAGGTACCTCAGCTATTGTCTTGACAATGGTATTGGGATCAGTAGAATTATATTTGACCTTATACCTGTCAAGCAGTATTTCTACAAGGGCTTTAGTCACATCCGATACCCCATCCTTATTATAAGCCCCCGCATAGTTCATGTATCCTGGGAAGAAGAACACAAAATAGGGCTTTCCCTGGGAAGCCTTATCAAAGACATTCGGTAGAGCATACATATCATAACCATTGGGATTATACATGATTTCCTGGGCACCTGCGAAATCAGAATCTTTATCTCCAGCGGTACCCTGTAAGTACATAATGCCGAACACTAGACTATTCTCTCTAACTGATGGCCTCATAACTGTATACAGATCAGTCAGATTAGGGAATGAACCAAACTCCTCAATACCTAAGAATACACTTCTTTTACCTCTAAGTTTGGATATATTATCCTTTGAGGTTACACCGAGAACTTCATTTTTGGTACCCATTTTAGTACCAGTTTCAAGATCTGTGTAGCCCATTATCCAATTCATCTTGTCAAGAGAGTTCTTAAGTCTTTTTGAGGGAAATTGAGTATTCTGAGCACAGAAGTCAATCATGGCCTCGAATTTATTCAAAGTACCATCCTTAGTCAGGTATTCTTTCTGATATGCTGTAACTGTACTTCTGGTATCTTTATAAGCTTTACTGTTCTCTCCCAGAACAAAATTATGTGCTAGAATAGAGGCCATACTGTATGACTTACTATTATGAGTAGTAATGAAATCTCCAATAAGAAATAGTCCATCCTCTCTGTCTACTGTCACACACTTACATCTCTCTCTATGTGAGAACTCAATAGATTTTATAGAGGTTTTATTTACCCTGCTATCAAGTTTCGGCCCTCTCTTTCCACACAGACTATTCTTTCTTGGTAGCTTAAATAAAAGGTCATTTGTGTAAATATAAACTATGTAGCACAGCTTCCCCTCTTTCCTTTCTCCCTTATATGTGTATTTAGGGGATCGAGTCCATCGAGTTGCATTATAACCAAGACTTCTGGCTATCCAACACACATCATCAGCCAGCTGTTTAGAGGAAGTGTAGAATTCTGGCTTCCCGCTGTCATGTATGGAACCATCCGTATCTAATAATCCAGCAAGTAACTCCAATCGAACTTCTCGGGAGTTATACTTATAGCAGTCCGGAATAAATTTAGTATCAGATACTTTATCATGTAAACCCAGCACTTTGGCTTTTTCTCCGAACTTAGGATAATCTATAAGCCAGCTCATTTTCGTATTACCTACCTTCTTAAAGATTCTACCTAAAACTCTCTGATATACAAATACATCTTCCGCTCTTGAGGAGAACTGAGCTTGGTTACCTTTACTTATAGTAAAGGCCCCGTCTCCCAGCATCAATCCAAGTAAATAAGGTTCAATAGGGGTCTCCTTATATTTATACTCCACCCCTTCTGAAACCTCTATAGCAAATCTGTTAGGAGATTTACTTTTAAGGATTTCCTCGGTAGTATATAGTTTATTCCAGTTCTCGCCATTCTTGTTTACCTTCCATAAATGTTCAAGAGTAGTATATACGCTTCTCCCATCCTGAAAAATCATTTTATATACATCATGCTCCTCATCAAATGGAATATCAATCACCTTAGTAGTTGACCCATCAGGGGCAAACAGTGTGTCCCCTATTTGTATATCTTTCCATACTCTTCTCCCCGTGGGAGTCTCTACTTCTTGAGAATATGCAAAAGCTTTACCTCTGGAAGCTAATTCAGCCCCGTTAAGAGCACCCTTCCAATTATTGTAGTAACCTCCATTACGGGCTTGATGAATATAGTGAAACCTAAGATAGATTCCTTCCCATACTCTTGGGAAATCTACCATACGGTCAGCTTGATTAGTGCCCTCACGAGCGACACTAAGTATGATAGGACAGTAGTTCAGATAAAAGTACATGGTTCCTGGGATCCACTCCCCATCTGAAGGCCTGACCATTCCTTCCCAGCATCTGTCCCGTTCCCTTCTTATCCACTTGCCATACTCTGAGTTAGGATTACCATTAGGTCTGAGAAAAGTATAGCACCCATGCTGTTGATAGTGTATGGCTGCCTCCCGGAAATAGTCCATGTCTTCAAGTATGTGTGGATTACATATGTCCACTATTATCTTGCCATCCTTGTCCCTAGGCCTATCCTTGGCATATTGTCTGTTAGGACTTATGAGTCTCTGGATAAAGGGTACGTTATTTATAAAGTCTAGAAGCTGGTCCCTCACCTCATCGGGCAAGGAGGCCAGCAACTCATCAGTTATGGGAGTCTGGTATTGGTTCAACTTCATTTCCATAGATTATATCCTTCCATTTGTTACCTGTTATCAGCTCTGCTATAAGTTCTGTCAGCATAATCTTAGAGGATTGCTGCCAATCATCTCTTGATGGATTATAGTTAATAGAGAACCCTCCTACTGGAATAGGCTTCTTACCAGGTCGCACATAACTTATTATCCATGTAGTCTTCTTCAGGTTTCCAAAGCTTCCCAGGGACTCAGTATAAGAGTGAAGCTTTAGATATCCCTTTGGAAAGTTATCAGGGACGTTCCCATCCACTCTAATAGTTTTGGCTCTATAATCCTCTATGAATCTATTAATTCCTTCAATTATTGCCTGCATCAGTCACCAAGATTATCTTCAAATATAGTTTTCTCACCTTGTCCCCTCATTCTTGAACTTTCAAGAATCTCCGAGTTCATAGCTTTTTCTGCCTCCATAAGACTCTTGATAACCTTAGGTACCTCAGCCAATGCTGAGGAGGCATCCTTTATAGCTTTCGGAACCTTTTCTGGTTCCATATCTTCAAACGATATAGATCTCAAACCGACCCGGATCCTTTCGATGGTATGCCTGGCATCCTCAATAAGAGCTGCTGCCGCTGAAACAGTAAGTTTCTGATACAGTTCCATAGCTTCTTGAATAAGCTTGTCCGGTTTCCAGGCATCCCTTAGGCCTTCCCCCTTCTTAATCTCTTCCAATCTTTCATCATCATCCATGATTATCTTATAATCTGAACGAGGATCACAGTAGAAGTAGATAAAAGAAAGTTCTTGGAGAGCTTTTCCTTTGTCCTCAGACTTATCCCTCTCCCATATTCTTCTAAATGGTTTCAGAGCTAGTGCTTCCGGAGAAATCACTACCCTATGACCTTCATATTTAAATAGTTTCATAAAAAGAAAGGGGAGACCATAAAGGCTCCCCTATAATTATTCTTCACCAGGCTCCTTGCCATCATCTTCGAAGTCATCTACGATATAGAGTATATCCCGCTCATCAAGCAACATCAGCTCCTTATTATCAACTTCAATGGTAGGGAAGTTAAAACCCACGATCTCATTTTTGTAGGATTCAAGATCATTACGAAGGGAGTTTTGCTTTACCTGCTTATATTTAGCATATTTAGCTGGATTGATGGCAATCATATCCCCAGGCTTGACAAGTCTTACCTGATTCCCTACCTTAAGTACCTTTTGGTACTCTTTTACCATGATCTTGGACTTATTGGGGTCAATTACATCAGACCCACTTATTTTCTCCGGTTCAGAGTACTTGTCAAAGGTGACAAGTATACTGGTATATACAGGAGTTATACTTTTAGCTTTTAACATCTTTCATTAATTCTGTTAGATATTCCACCCTTCTTCTTACTTTCTGTACCTTATCAAAGGTAGTATACAACTTACCAAGAGAGGGCAAGTTGAAGTTTGTCCTCAGCTTATTGAATTCCTCTTCACTAAGCTCCCCTTTAAGGGGAAGGATTTCTATATTATTCCTGATAAACTGCCATTGGGATAGATAAGCTGCCTTGACTACCTCAGGGTCAATACCCATCTCTAAGGCCACTTTAGCATAAATCTCCTTAAGCATTACTGTAAATCAAAGTATAACAATAATTTGAACTCCTTAGCATCTTCAGAAAGTTGGGGAATAAATCTTTTATTGATTTTACCGTCTACGATTAGTTTGTTCTTTCTAAGCTTACCCATAATGACTTGGAAGTGAGGTAGGGTCACATTACATTCCTCCCGTATCTTCTTCCTTATGTCTTCACTCATGACTACCTTATCCAGAATATCCTCATCCTTGATTACTTTGGTAAGTTCATACCTCTGCTTTACAAAAGCCGTAATCACATCAGTCTCTCTTTCCGTAAGTCCATGAATGGGTTGCAGGAACTCAAACCAACGTCTGAAAAAACTACCAGTCAGTGAAGCAGGAATTCTCACTATATTATCAATCTTAAGTTGGGAATTCCTGTTTTCCATACTACTCGTCTTTACCCTCTGAAGTATCGAACAGAATAAACTCCATCTCTTTGATGCACCTCTCCCTGAAATCAGGGGCTACTTCCCCAATCTCAGGAATATTTGTGATTCCGATCAGATAATCTAGCCTCTTATATGCAATCATCTCCTGGGCCTGTTGAAGCCGTGAAGACAGCACCTGATTCTGTGTAATAAGTTTCTGAACAAAATTAACCTGTTCAGGGGTCATGCCCTCCAACATTTTCTCTTCCATATTATTCAATATATTTATGTCCATATTTTTCGATATATTTGCTCTCCCAATCCTCTATACTGGAGGACTCTATCTCAGTACAGCCACATTTATCACAGAAGTCGGAATCTTCTACTCTTCGTACAGAAAGGGAAAGACACTGGGAGCAGTAAAACACAGGCTCCTTATTAAAATCCTGCACGCAATTTGAGTTCTCCATAAATATTTCTTCTTAATGTATTGTAGCTGTTGTGCTTTCTTGAGATATCCTTTCTATTGTTAAAGGGTCTCCTGGGTGCTACTATACCATTTTCTGATACAAGGCCTCTTTTGATAGCCCTGGCTATTGATTTAAATCTCTGCACACCATTGAAGTAATCCAGGTTTTGCTCAATGAACTTGCTCAGCTCACTATATCTTACCTCCTTACTTTCCCCTGTGTACTTATCTTTTTCAACCCTTATTATAGGGCTAATATCCTTATCTTTCATCTGTAATGATATAACTTGATGTAAATAACATTCCAGCCACTGAAATAGCATTCTTCAGGGCTGTGTAAACTACCTTAGTGGGATCTTGTGTAGAGGTTCTCATGGTTCCTAGGATATCCCCAGGTGTCTTGAGAATTTCAATCATGGCTCGCATTGCCAATTTTTCCTCAAAAACAACTGATTTTATTTCCTCTTCACGAAAGTAATCTGACAAGATCTTCAACGCTTGCCCGCCTCCCTGGACTACCCCTTCCTTAAGGGCAGCCTGTACGGCATGGATGACGTCATCTACCCTATCTTTAAGCTCAAGTAGTTCTGTTTCAGAGGATGCTCCTACGTGAATGTAACCTATACTACCGGAGAACATAGCAAGTCTCTCACTTACTTTGTCAGCTAGAAATTTGTTAGGCTGGGTACGAACCATATCTTCAAGATATGCCTTATGTTTCAGATAAGTATCCTTATCATATCTGAGGCCCTTGAACTCTGTACTTAGTCTTCCCACAGTTACAAGATCAGCTTCTCCGAACAGGTAGTCCTCATTCCAGTCCTTGTCCCCTGTAATTGCTCCTGATGCTATACCTAAATCTCTGAAGAAATCCTGCATTCTTTCATTGGAATAGGGTGCCTGAATTACACATCCCCCAACTAGATTTCCTTGGTATATATTGGTAAGGAACATTTCTGTTATTGCATTATCAACCTCAGGTACCATAAGCAGTACAGGCCTTACCTCATCAATGGCTTTCTGTAAGAAAGGTACCAGCTCTCTATACTCACGGATAGTCTTCTTTGAGATTAGTATGTAGCAGTTGCTCAGCTCTACTGCTGATTGACCGGTACAGAACATAGGAGAAGTATATCCCCTGTCAATAGACATTCCATCTACGATCTGAGTATGTACTCCAAGAATACTGGAATCCTTTACTGAGACTACTCCATCTTTACCTATCTCCGAGAATAGAGACACTATCTTCTCAGATAGTTCTGTATCTCCATTGGAGGCATTAAGAGCTACTTTCATAAGTAGCTCAGTATCAGTTTTATCTACTGGAGTAGAACTTTCCTTCAGTTTATCTATACAGATAGAGGTCAGTTTCTCCAACCACTGTCTGAGATAAAAGGGGTTAACTTTACCATCAGCCACCATATTATACCCTACCTCAGCTGCTTTTGCAGCCAGGATAGCTGTAGTAGTGGTGCCATCACCAACTTCCTTAAGACTCTTGATAGCAGCGTCTTTTACAAGAGACGCCCCTAGATTTATTAGGGGGGTACTAAAGGACATAGACTTAGCTACTGTTACACCATCCTTGGTGACATGGGGCTTTCCATCCTCATCCTCGATTATGACATTTCTGCCATTTGGTCCATAGGTGGACCCAACTACTTCTCCAACCAACTGCATTCCCTTCAGAACTGTAGCCAGACTGTTCTGATCGGTATAAACTCTTTTATCCATAATAAAAAACAATCCAGTTATTATCAGTCTGGATGATCTGAACTATATCCTCTTTGTTGATAGAATGTTCATTGACATACTTTACTATCTCCCATGAGGATGTAGCTGCAGCAGCTTTTAACTTTTTAACTTCTTCCATATTTCTCCAAATTGTAGCGCAGCTGGGATTTGAACCCAGGTCCTGGGGATATGAGCCCCATGAGGTAACCACTTCTCTACCGCGCCAATTAAAAGCAGCCCCTGAAAGAGGTGTATTTAGAATACACTTATGACACTTATCACTCTTATTCAGGATTTACCTGCTATGAGCAAGTAGACGGACTCGAACCGTCAAATCAACCTTGGAAGGGTTGCAGCTTACCATTAACCTATACTTGCCTATATGAGGTTTGGTACTCATCCAGCATTGCACTGACCTTCATCCACGGGAATCCCCCGATGAAACTCCTCAGATCTTAGGAGCGTCCAGATCTGGTAGAGCCCCCACTCAGAGTCGAACTGAGGTCACCTGCTTACAAGGCAGGGATTCTAACCACTAAACTATTGGGGCCTTGGTGTCCTGAGAGAGATTCGAACTCTCAAGTCATAGACGTCCCCTTTTAAGAGGGATGTGTTTACCATTTCACCACCAGGACATCCTATTCACCTAACTCAAAGAGGTACTTATACTTACCTACATTGAATATAAAGGTTTCAGTCTCTGACTTAAGTCCTACCCATACAGTATCCTTAGGCATATTCTCATAGAATGGAATAGTCTGATCCAAGATATATTTGATCAAGGATCCTATTCTCTGAACCTTGAAATATACACCCTGAATTACATCCATATCCATATGTCCCAGGATTCCTTGAGAGAACTCAGCTATTTTGTCCTGATACTCTGACACTTCATCCAGGAGATCATCAAGAATCTGATGCTCCTCCAACCTTTCCTCAACCGGCAGTTTCTTTGCTGCCCAATGGAGGTTCTTGATTTTAGTCTTGATTCCCTCAAGAACGTTAAGATAGTTGATAAAATATTGAAGGGCTCCAGTACCAGAAGTACTGCTTTGTTTACTAACAGGGTATGCCTCAAAAATGTCTTCTTCCATATTTGATTAATGATGTTACAAAGGTAAGTAAAATATCTGAAATATGCAAATATTTCAGTAAATATTTTTTAATAAATTTTATGTACCCCAAGTAGGATTCGAACCTACACGATTGCTCACCAGATCCTAAGTCTGGCGTGTCTACCTGATTTCACCATTGGGGCTTATATTGTGGATTTCCAAGGAATCGAACCCCCAGTCTGACTCCTTAAAGGGGAGCGGTTTTACCATTAAACTACAAAGGCATAGAGGTCCTGATAGGATTCAAACCTATGAATAACTGCTTTGCAGGCAGTCCCTATAAATCACTCAGGCACAGGACCGATAGTACTCACTGCAGGATTTGAACCTACGACCGCCAAGGTATAAGCTTGGAACTCTAACCGCTGAGTTAAGTGAGTAAAAGGTATATAGTGAGGCTCGAACTCACATCTGCAGGAACCACAATCTTGAGCTTTACCATTAAGCTACATATACAGTTGAGATAGCAGGACTCGAACCTACAACCCCCCTGAATATCAGTCAGGAACTCTAACCATTTGAGCTATACCTCAATTAAAGGGAAAGAAGCAAGATAGTAGCCACCTGCCCTATGACTCCCCCAGATACTGAGCAGAGCCAATCCAGCTTGTCCCACTTATTTCCCCATAGATGATCCCTGTATTCTAAACCTACAGTAAGACCTAGGGCAACAAGAATGCTGATAGCCCCTGCAGGAATAGAATACAAAAAGTATCTCCATCTATTGTTTCCAACAAACCAACTCATAATCTAAAAATTGCATATCCTTAAGGATTCGAACCTCAACCAATTGTTTTGGAGACAATTATGCTACCGTTACACCAAGGATACATAAGCGGAGGAAGTAGGGCTCGAACCCACGCGCCATTACTGACCTATCTGATTTCAAGTCAGACCCCTTCACCAACTTGGGTATTCCTCCTAATTGCTCTGTCATAGATTGGCGGGAAAGGAAGGAATCGAACCTCCATCAAGTGGTTAACAGCCACCCGTTCTAACCGTTGAACTACAAACCCAACTTGTAGGGGATATTGGACTCGAACCAATGACCCTCTGGATGTAAGCCAGATATTTTTGCCACTCAACTAATCCCCTATATGCTGGCCTCCAAATTTCAACCTTAGCCAGCGAGGTTTAACACCTTAACACCATGAAAAACTAAGTAGGGTAAACAGGATTCGAACCTGTGACTCCTTGCTCCCAAAGCAAGTGCGCTAACCTGGCTGCGCTACTACCCTATTTATGTTTGTTGCACCAGTCTAGAAACTGGGTAAATTTCTCAAACAGCCAACATCCTAGGAATCCTCCTATCAGGGCTACTGTAAATAACTTAATCATCGCGGAAGGCAGTGTACTCGAAACACATACCTTTGGTACCCATTGTTTAGCAAATAAGTCCGGAGCCTGCCCGGTTTACCTTCCTGTAAAGAATCGTCTCGTAGAGTAATAGCCAGAGTTTAGTTCTGGCTCAACTCCAACACACTTATAATAAGTGTATGTCTTCTCAGAGGTAAGCTCTTCTTTTACAATCTTACCTTTGGCCTTTAATTCTTCATATTCCTTCTTAGGAATAGCTTTCCATATACGTCTTAACATAGCGGGGCCTGAGGGATTTGAACCCTAAACTTCACCGTGACAGGGTGACATGTTAGCCATTACACTACAGGCTCCAAGTACTGCATATTAGATTTGCACCAATAATCTCCGACCTTGAAAGGGTGGTGTGTTATCTATTCCACTAATGCAGCATAAAGTGAGTTCCAGATTTGAGCATTATTAAGAGGCTTAGGAACTTCTTTGTAGACCTCCCAGGGCTCGAACCTGGAATAAAGGCTTAGAAGGCCCTTGGTTTATCCAATTAGCCTAGAGGTCCAAATGAAGATAGCTTATTCAGCTACCTTCTTGTTGGTACTTTTCCTACGTCTCCGAGATTTTGCAGGTACCTCCAGATCAGCCTTAGCCACCTCTACAGGTACTTCTGTCTTAGGCTGCTCTGCTTCAGGTTTCACTGTAGGCTCAGCAGGTACATAAACTACCTTCTCAACTACCTTTTCTACAGGAACCTCTACCTTTTTAACTACCTCCTTGATTACCTCAACGGGCTTCTCTACAATCTTCTCAATAATCTCCTTCTTTTTTAGGATATACCCTGAGAAACAACCGAATACATAAGCACCCACTGCTACAAGCGTAGCATACAGAGGCATCAGCTTGATAGCTGCAAATACTCCAATTACCACAGCAACCGCAATAAGGGTTGCCCACCATTTTCTACTCATATTATTAAATTTAAATTAATTAAATTCTGGCTCTATTAGAATAATTTTCTGTTTGGCTATGACAGTTAGGACATAATAACTGTAAATTAGAAACAATATTATTCTTCGGATTACCGTCCCTATGATGAATTTGTAACACTAACGGTTTCTCCATATGAGAGGAACTTCCACAGATTTCACATTTATAAGAATCTCCTAAGATTCTTCTTATATACTCTCTTTTAAGAGTAGCCATTTTAATTCGTGAATTAAGAGCAAAAATTTCCTCATCCTTTCTGTTCTTGGCCATTCTCATTCCATTATGGGTTTTCCCATAAATATAATTAAAGTGACTTACATCTATGTTATATTCCTCTACCTTCTTCTTAAGAGTTCTATAATTTCCTCCCCTCTTAGGAATTCCCAATTTATCCAAACAATCAAACCAGCAGTTAGAAGATAGGACTGCCCTTTGTACAAGTTCTTTACCCCAATTATATCTTTTCATGTTGAAGCAGATAGATTCGAACTATCTCTGTGGCATCCAAAGTGCCAAGTGCTACCATTACACCATGCTTCATTGTAGGGCAGATTGCT
>ULNP01055591.1_pt1 | contig 18339 bp, 9 predicted proteins | sample 1951941 | NCBI WGS metagenome assembly ULNP01 (sample SAMEA4835579, study PRJEB28245) | human gut metagenome | biome: gut microbiome; material: fecal sample | place: Denmark | collected 2008
TCCTGCATGGCTGCATACGCTTTTTCTTTTGCGGCGGCCGCATCTTCTGTCTGCGGGGCGCCCGAATTGCCGTTAGCGGCGCTCGTCTGCGAAACGGCCGCACCGGTGGGGGAACTGGTTTCTGCCGCGATCGCCGCTACGGGGGCGATTCCCGCGACAAGTGCCGCGGAAAGGGCGATGCCCACAGTTGCTCGTCTTGCTCTTCTTGCGAGAATGTCGTTCATCTCGGCACCTCATTTCAAGGGTCGGCGACTAACTTGGTAGCACTAATGTAAATATACCATGCTAGTTGACCCGACACTGGCTGGGTGTGCGCGTATACCCCTCCCCTGAAAACTGAATCCCGTTAGAAATGACGAGTTGTTTACGCTTCTTTTGGGGTGGCGGTACTATCATGGTTCGAATTGAATGTGGATGATGATAGGGGAGCGCCTATACATGATTGAGCTGCTCAGGCGTTTTGGTGGTAAGTTTCGCCGGTATATGGTGATTGGCCCTGCGTGCAAGTTGATCGAAGTAATCTTTGACCTTCTTACGCCGCTGGTGATTGCCCAGATGATCGACAAGGGCATTGGAGCGCACGACGTGAACGCCGTTATCCACTACGGCATGGTGCTCGCCGCCATGGCCGTGATTGGCATCTCGTTTACGCTCGTCTGCCAAAAGATGGCGGCGCTCACCTCGCAGGGCATGGGCACTGACATTCGCGGCGCACTCTACCAGCACATCAACAAGCTGAGCTATGCTGAGCTCGATCGCTTTGGCACGCCGTCGCTCATCACGCGCATTACCAACGACATCAACCAGGTGCAGCTCGCCGTGGCGCTGGGCGTGCGTATGCTCATCCGCTGGCCTTTCCTGGCGGTGGGCTCCATGGTCGCGGCCCTTGCCATCGACCTTAAGCTCGGCGTGATCTTTTTGATTTGCACGCCCGCCATCGGCTTGGTGTTCTGGTTTGTCATGGCGCGCTGCATCCCGTACTACAAGCAGCTGCAGGCAAAGCTCGACCGCATCGCGCTCATTTGCCGCGAGGGGCTTTCGGGCGCCCGTGTGATTCGCGCCTTTGTACGCGAAGATCACGAGCGCGAGCGCTTTGCCCAAGCCGCCGATGACCAGGCCCATACCGCCATTGCGGTGGGTAAGCTCTCGTCGGTCCTTAACCCCGTCACATTCTTGGTGATGAACCTGGGCGTGTGCGCCATCCTATGGGTGGGCGGCATCCAGGTCAACGTGGGCGAGCTTACGCAGGGCCAGGTCATGGCGTTTGTGAACTACATGACGCAGACGCTCACCTCCATCGTGTACGTCGCCAACCTGGTCGTGGTCTTTACCAAGGCGAGCGCCAGCGCGTCGCGCATCAATGAGGTGCTCAATTGCGAGCCGAGCATCACCGACGAGAACAACGAACCGGTCGCACTGCCCGAGCCGGGCAATGTCGCTCCAGTCCCCGCGCTGAGCTTGAGCCATGCGAGCTTTTCGTTTGGCGCGGGCGCGGCAAATGCCGTGAGCGATGTGACCCTGGAATTGCCGATGGGCAAAACGCTCGGCATTATCGGTGGCACGGGTAGCGGCAAGTCCACACTCGTCTCGCTTATCCCGCGCCTGTACGATGCGAGCACCGGCAGCGTGAGCGTGATGGGTGCCGACGTGCGCACCTGGCCGCTCGACCAGCTGCGCCGTGTGGTCGCGACCGTTCCGCAGCGCGCGTCGCTGGTGAGCGGCACCATCCGCAGCAACCTGACCTGGCGCGATGAGGCGGCAACCGACGAGGAACTCTGGGCGGCGCTCGACATGGCGCAGGCGAGCGAGTTCGTGCGCAACAAGCCGCAGGGGCTCGATGCCCCGGTCGAGGCGGGCGGTAAGAACTTCAGCGGTGGCCAACGCCAGCGCCTGACCATCGCGCGCGCCCTGGTGGGCTCGCCTCAGATATTGATCATGGACGATTCCGCCTCGGCGCTCGACTTTAAGACCGACGCGGCGCTTCGCCATGCCATCCGCGAGCGCAGTGTGCGCGGTGCCGCCGAGGGCGGGCTGCCGCTCACGACCGTCATCGTGAGCCAACGTGTCTCGACCGTTCGCGATGCCGACATGATCTGCGTACTCGACCACGGCTCGGTTGCGGGCCTGGGCACGCATGACGAGCTGTACGCGACCTGCCAGCTCTATCGCGAGATTTGTCAGTCGCAGCTGCGCCGCGAGGAGCTCGAGGGCCAGCAGGGGAGCACGACGCCCGCGTCCGCTCCGACCGCCCCCGCATCCGTCTGCGCAAAGGAGGGATGCTAAATGAATCCGTACACTTCCTCCGGTTCGGTCGCCACGATGACGGCCAACGTGTCCGGTAACGATAACCTCAACGACCTGGGCGACGGTCCGCGCCAGCCCGGCGATCCCGAGCGCTATCCCGTGGGTGCGGTGACCCGCCGCTTGCTGGGCTACGTTCGTCCGCATCGCATTTCGTTTGTTGCGTCGTTTGTGAGCGCCGCCATCTCCGTGATTCTGCAGCTCTACACGCCCATCCTCATCGGCGAGGGCATCGACCTGATCGTTGCCGCCGGGCAGGTGGACTTTGACGCACTGCTGCCGCTCGTTACCAAGCTCGCGATTGTCGTCGTAGGTGCTGCGGCCTTCCAGTGGCTACAGGGCTACTGCGTCACCCGCCTGTCCTACGAGACGGTGCGCGACATGCGCGTGGAGGCGAGCGACAAGCTCAGCCGTATGCCGCTCAGCTTTATCGACAGCCATGCCCACGGCGACCTTATGAGCCGCGTGGTCAACGACGTGGATCAGGTGGGTGACGGCCTGCTGCAGGGTTTTACCCAGCTTTTCACCGGCGTTATCACCATCGTGGGCACGCTCGCGTTTATGCTCTCCATTAACCTGACCATGACGCTCGTGGTGGTGCTCGTCACGCCGCTTTCCATCTTTGCTGCCGGTGCTATTGCCAAGCTCTCCAACAAGAGCTTTACGGCTCAGCAGCGCATTCAAGGGCAGCTCGGTGGTCATATCGAGGAGTATGTGGGCGAGCAAAAGCTTGTCGACGCCTTTGCCTATGGCCCCAACGCTCAGCAGCGCTTCGATGCCCTCAATGCCGAGCTCTACACCGCGGGCGAGTGCGCGCAGTTTATGGGTTCGCTCTCCAACCCCGGTACGCGTTTTATCAATAACATCATCTATGCCGTGGTCGCTGTGATCGGCTGCGTGGGCGTGATCACGGGCGTGCCCGCGGCGCTTACGGTGGGCGGCGTGCAGATCTTCCTGTCCTACGCCAACCAGTACACCAAGCCGTTCAACGAGGTCACCAACGTCATTACGCAGATCCAGACCGCGTACGCCTCGGCGCGCCGCATGTTTGCGCTGCTCGATGCGCGCGAGCAGGAGCCCGACGCGTCGGACGCTGTAGAGCTTGTCGCCCCGCAGGGCGAGGTGACTTTTGAACACGTGGACTTTAGCTACGTGCCCGACCGCAAGCTGCTGCAGGATATCTGCATCGATGCCAAGCCCGGTATGCGCTTTGCCCTGGTCGGTCCTACGGGCTGTGGCAAGACGACGCTCATCAATTTGCTACTGCGTTTTTACGATATCGATGCCGGTCGCATTGCGGTCGATGGCCGTTCCTCGCGTGACTACACGCGCGCAAGCCTGCGCCGCGCCTTTGGCATGGTGCTGCAGGACACTTGGCTGTTCGAGGGCACGGTGGCGGAAAACATCGCCTACGGTTGTCCCGATGCCACGCGCGAACAGGTTGTCGAGGCGGCCAAGCGCGCGCACGCGCACAAGTTTATCGTGCAGCTGCCAGGCGGCTACGATACGGTGATCGGCGAGGACGGCGGCACGTTTAGCCAGGGTCAAAAACAGCTGCTGTGCATCGCACGCGTTATGCTCACCGACCCGGCGATTTTGCTGCTGGACGAGGCGACCTCGAGCATCGATACCCGCACCGAGCTGCAGGTGCAGGCGGCATTCGATGAGCTCATGGCTGGCCGCACAAGCTTTGTCGTGGCGCATCGCCTGAGCACCATCCGCAACGCCGACTGCATTTTGGTGATGCGCGACGGCCAGATTATCGAGCGCGGCACGCACGACGAGCTGCTAGCGGCAGGCGGCTTCTACGCCGAACTCTACCGCAGCCAATTCGCCCAGTAAGCAAGCCCGTGGGGCAAATTAATCAATCGACAGACGGTGGTTTACATCTGTCACGTTAGTACTAAGATATTCATCTAATAAATTGCATTAGTGGCTTTAGTTTTGGGGGAAACGAGGCAACGTGACTATGACGTGCTCTTTGGTGGTTAACAGCAAGAGCGGTAATACCAGGATGGTTTCGGGCGCGATCAAGCGCGCTCTGCAGGCTGTGGGCGTTGAGTTTGTCCATGCCGCGGCGTTGAGCGACGATGCGGATGCAGATCAGGTTGCGCTCGAGGCGCAGGGCGCCTGCGCGGCCGATACGGTGCTCGTCGGTTTTTGGTGCGACAAGGGCGCATGCACGCCTTCGGTCGCGACGTTGCTCTCCACCTTGCACGGCAAGCGCGTCTTCCTGTTTGGCACCTGCGGTTTTGGCGCCGACCAGAGCTATTACCAGCAGATTATTGATCGCGTAACTTCTAATTTGGCTGGGGATGCCGAGCTGGCGGGCTGGGCGATGTGCCAGGGCAAGATGGGCCCCGCGGTTAAGCAGCGCTACGAGGCCATGCTCGAGCAAGATCCCGACAATGTCCGCTTTAAGATGCTGCTCGATAACTGGGTCGCCGCAAAGGATCACCCCACCAAGGAAGATCTGGACAACATGGCTGCAGCCGCCAAAAAGGCCGTGCTGGGGGAGTAGCTCCCATCGCTGACGGCGGTCGGTCCATCTTTCTAAATGAAACGTCCTCCCGGGCGTCGGGGGCACGAAGTTCCCTGTTCTACAGTCCTGCGCAAGACGAAGGCCACATTAAGTGGCCTTCTTTGCGTGCGGAACTCGCGATGAACTTCGTGCCCCGCCGTCCGGGAGGACGCCTCTTTATTGATGGGAGGCCTGATAGGTCGATGGTTCCGTGCCCGGATGCGTCCAAAGTGGGACGGGCTTTCCGGATGGGCAGGCTTTCGAAAAATGCGTCCCGGAATTTGCCTTTGGAATGGGACGTAGTTTCCCGTTGAGGTGCTTTGCGGAAAGTGCATCCCACTCTGGGCGGTCGAAGTGGGACACACTTTCCCAAAGGCGCTCCAACGGGAAATTGCGTCCCATTATTCGGTCAAGAAACGGGATGCATTTTCCCAATGAGAGCAAAACCGGAAAATGCATCCCACAATCAGCCCTCAAAGTGGGACGCCGTTTCCCAATGAGGCTCAAGCGGAAAATGCATCCCGGAATTTGCGCTCAAAGTGGGATGCGGTTTCCGGTTGAGGGCCTAAGAGGAAAATGCGTCCCAGAATCGACGCTTGAAATGGGATGTAGTTTCCCGATGAGGCACTCGACGGAAAATACATCCCAGAAATGGCCTTTGAGCTGGGATAAGATTTCCGCGGCATCTCGGATTCTCAAAAATGAGACACGCCGTTGGCGAAAATGAGACACGTGATATCGGGCATCGGATGTATCATTTGCAAAAATGAGTCCACTCCACTCGAATAAAGCGAGGTCCCTCATGTACGTTCCATACCCCCGTATCCGTAGGCTGTCAAAAATCCCGCTTGTTGGGACGGCGGCGCTTGCTGCGTTGATCGCCACGAGCGTCGCCTGCTTCACGGCCACGCCCCAGGTTGCCCAGGCGGCAGACGCGCCCGCAATCACCGATATGACCGAGCAGGATTATCAAGCCCTGGGTCTGGGCACGAGCGAGGACATTCCGGCCGATACCGTTGGCCCCTATTCCACTGATACCCCCACGACGTTTGCCACGCGCAGCGAGGTCTATATGGCAGCTAACGGTAGCCATGGCAATCGCTACACTCTGCGCGACAAGCTCGAGAACGTCGAGCGCGGTGACATTGGCGGCAGCAGCAAACTCACCGATGGCTATGGAAGTGTGTGGGGCGCCGCAAAGTTCTGGCAAAACGTCAACAACTTCGACACGAACAGCGATCTCTACAAGCATAGCGACTACGGTGGCGGCACCTGGTCGTACCTAAGCAACAATGAGTCCTCAACAGTACTCGCCAACGACAACAACGGTTTCTCGGGCATTCACGCCACGAGTGTTGAGTTCTGCAGCGACGCCAGCACGGGCAAAAAGAGCCGCGTTGCCGAGCTCCGTGCCTACGGCGACAGTTCCTCCACGACGATTGACGGCAAGTCATACGCCGGAAAGGTTGAGCTGGTCCTCTACTCGTTTAGCAACGGGCGTACGCGCACTCTCGACACACACCTGCCGGTGACGGTCAACACTAATATGATGTACGAAGGCCGTTTTAAGTACCTGGATGCCGGTTACCTGCAAGAGCACGACGCCGTCTTTGATGTCGAGGCGGGCGATGTCGATGGCGACGGCGTCGACGAGCTTTTTGTCTACGCGGGCTGCTATGTCGACGAGAACGGCGTGCGCAAGGCTGTAGTCGACATGTATGACTTGGAGGGCGGCAACTGGAAGCAAAGCGTCGTCAAGATCGATGCCGGTAACGCCGCGGACTACACCACGCACAACAAGGGCGGGAACGACTCCTGGACGCAGCTTCAGTCAGCTCCTGTCGTTTCGCTATCGGCCGGCGACCTCGATCGCGATTTTTGCGATGACCTCGCCATCGTGGTCTCGGCACCCTACGGCAAGAAGAATATTGATAAGTCGACGCATTGCGAGCTGTTTTCGTGGGATGCATCCAAGGGTGCGCTCGTCCATGTCGATGCTCTGGGCGACGCGGGCGCAATCTCCCTCTCCGCGAACGGCAAGACCATGGTCGCTGCGAATGCGACGTTCGGCACGTTTGCCGCCTACGATGAAGAGGGAAAGAAGACGGGTGAAACCGTCACGGGCCTTATTCTTGCGGGCTATGACTGGCAACGCAGCGCTTTTGATTACGGCGCTTCTGACGGCAGCAAGGGGCTGTACGGCGCGCTGTACCGCTACGCGTATTTTGACTCGGAGTCTGGCGAGTTCAAGCTTTCCGATTGCAAGGAATACAGAGACGGGCTCCTCGCCTCCTATGGGCTGATGCATGTGCCCAACAGCGCATGGAAGGATAGCGCTCAGGATAAGCGCTATCCGTGCACCTTGGCGCCTATTGCCCTTGCCACTGCCAACCTTGACGGCCTGTCCGAGCAGCTGGCGGTCGACGAGGTGCTCGTGGGCGGCGATGTGTTCCGCGACTTTGCCTGCAACACGGCACAGAGCGGGGCTCAGGGCTTGGGGTCCATGGTCGGAACCATGAGCATGAGCGGTCAGCAATACAACAGCAGCAACAAGCATGACCACAAGGGTATAGAGCAGGTGTGGATCAGCGACGTCAAGGCGGGCAGCGTCTCGGGTTCGGACCGCTATAACGAGAGCTTTATCGCCGTGGTGGGCAAGCACCGCGACGAGGACCTGCGCAAGAACGATGACTACTATTGGATGACCGCCTCGCATTTTTCGCTCGACGAGAACGGAAAGGTGCGCCGCGGCGAGGAGCAGGTGATTAGCGAGAGCAACCGTCGCGGCACTACCTACGGCACATTTATCTCGCTCGCGCTGCCCGATGTCGACAACGACAGCGTCAAGATCACGTACAAGGACCGCTACAAGGTCTATACCAACCCGCGCGTGCTTGCCGTGCTGCAGGATGCGCCCTATGTTGAGGATCTGGAGCAGGCATACGGCTATCTGGTGTTGGGCGGCACGTCATACAGAGAGGAAAAGGGCACGGGGACATCCCAGGGCTATACCATTGGCGCCGAGTTGGGCGTTGCCGTCGAGGTGCAGACCGGTCCGCCCCTGGTCGCGATGAATGCTTCAGTCGATTTTGCCGCCGAGGGATGCTATGACTACCGGAGCGAGCGCACGGTCAGCGCAAGCGTAAGCTATGAGTCGCATGCCGGCGAGGGTGACAAGGCCGTGCTCTACACGATTCCGATGGTCTATTACGAGTATGAGATCGAAAATGAGGAAACTGGTGGCAAGGGCGTGATGGCGGCGCCCGTGTCGCTCGGCGCGCAGACCTCGGTCGTTAATGTCGAGGCCTATGACCGCATTGCCAAACAGCACAATATGACGCCGCTCAGCTACTTTTTGACCAACCGGTCGGGAGAACCCGGAACCTATCAAACGACGCTCAACGGCGAGACTCCCGTTGGGGATTCCTTTGGCCTGGGCAAGCCTGGCGTAACGCGCGCCTACACGCACGATGGGTTTAACGGCGCCGCCGCGCAGTCGGGGGCGAGCATTGAGCAGACCATCGAAGTCGAGGAGGGCAAGGAGCAGGAGCTCGAGCTCGGCTTGACGCTGAACGGCAGCGTTGTCATGGGCGCGAAGCTCGCAAAGCACGAGTTGTTTGGCGGCCTGTGCTTTGGTGCCAACGCCGGCTTTACTACGGGTAACTCCTCGAGTGAATCGACCGAATACGGCGGCACCGTCGACAACCTGCCCGAGGCCGCGCAGGGCAAGTACGGTTTTGTGTGGCGTCTGGGCGTCAACGCGGTGGATGTCGACAAGTTCGAGGCAGACTCGGGCGACAAGCTCGGCACCAAGGACACCGACCAGTTCTGGATCGTGGGCTATGACGTTAAGGACGTCGAGATGCCCGACGCGCCGGCCGTGACGGGCTTTACGGCAAACGCCGTCGATTCGACCAGCGTTACGTTTAGCTGGGACGATGTACTCGCAAACAAGAGTGGCTTTAGCTATGGCGTGGGCATGCTGCAGAGCAATGCGGCGGATGCGGTCGTCAATAGCTGGAAGATTGCCGACAACACGCAGACCTCGCTCAAGTGGGATGGGCTGCAGCCCAATACGGAGTATCGATTCGCCATCGCCGCCGTTAAGAATGGATCCACGACCGAAACGGGTATTCGCTCGGCAATCATCACGGTCAAGACCATGCCCGTTGGCATGACGATGACCGTGAGCGGACCTGCGGCGGATACAGCGGAGAGGTCGGATCTTGGATACGACTCTTCGGTTGAGCGCGCGGCGGGAAGCCACCTGACGCTCTCGGCGATTGGCCATGTGAAGCAACTCGGTGCCGACGATAGCGAAACAGGGCTGGCACCGACCTATATGTGGTACCGCAAGGGCCGCGGCGAGACAGAGTTTAAGCTCGTGGGTGCCGATGGCAACCTCGCGGCTGGAACGGCCTCAAAGCTCGAGATTGACCTGACCGCAGACGATGACGGTGTGCAGTATTGCTGCCACGTGGGATACAACGACGTGGGCCTCGACACCGGCACCACGCTCGTGAATATCGAGGCCGAGGAGACGGCGCCCACAACGGTGAACGCCACCCCGATCCGCACGCGCCGCCTGTTCTCACAGGCAAGTGCGGGCGCCAAGAAGTTCCTGGACCATACGCTGGTAAACACCGCCGGCCCAACCGATTCCGAAGGCTCAAAGGACCCCGAGACTCCTGAGACCCCGACGAACCCGGACAAGCCCAAGTCCGACAACGGAGCTAAGACCGACACCAAGGTCAAGACTACGACCACAGCGAAGAACCTCGCAAACACCGGCGACCAAACATTCGCCCTAGTCGCCACCGCAGCAGCAGCGGGAGCAACGCTCGTAGTGATAGCCCTCATCATGCTGATCAAGCGCCGCAAGACCCACTAGTAGCCAGTCGAACATATCGACAACCCAAAAACCCGGGTAGCCAAAAAACAGGCCACCCGGGTTTTCTGTTGAGTGGAGACTCCGCAAGCGGAAACTGCATCCCACAATTAGCGCCCGGAACGGGACACATTTTCCGTCAAGCCCTCATCCGGAAAATCCATCCCAGTTTGAGCGCCCAGACCGGGACGCACTTTCCCAAAGGGTCCTCAACGGGAAACTGCGTCCCATAATTAGGCCGAGAAATGGGATGAACTTTCCCAATGAGAGCCAACCGGAAACCACGTCCCAGAATCAGCCCCCAAAGTGGGACGCACTTTCCCAACGAGCCTCAACCGGAAAATACATCCCGGAATCCAGCTGAATAGTGGGACACACTTTCCCAATCGGGTCCCAAGCGGAAACTGCATCCCATTCCAGACAAGAATTCTGGGACACGGTTTCCGGATGCAAAAAAGCCACAAGATGTGGCCTTCGACTTATATATGTTTAGTGGATACCCCCCATGACAAGCCGCGCCCCAACATCAGGGCGTCTGTCCAGGCGGAGGCATATAAGGTTCATCGCGAGTTCCGCACGCAAAGAAGGCCACTTAATGTGGCCTTCGTCTTGCGCAGGACTGTCCGAGCAGGGAACCTTATATGCCTCCGCCCGGACAGACGTTTCAGTTATGAACTCGCAGCTAGTCGCTATTTGATTTTGGTCGTACCCGGTGCCAAGTTGGGGTCGGTCTCGTTGGCCTCGGTCTGGAAGTGCTCGGTGTACACGTTCTTGCCGTCGCGGAACATCTCGTAATACTGCATCTTGGCGTAATCCTCGCGCGCTTTGGTGGCGGCAGCGGCAGCGGCGTCGTCGCCGGTGACGTTGGAGGAGAGCGCCCAGCGCAGGCTGGCGTCCTCGTAGCCCACGGAGTTGATGGCGGGCAGCGACTCGCGAAGCGTCATATGCGCTTTCTGGTAGTCGGAAAGCGGGGCGCCAATCAGCTGCATAAGCTGCGTGGACAGGTAGTTGGTGGACAGATCGTCGACCTCACTCGTTTGGTCGCAGCCGGCAACGTCGTAGTTAGCCCAGATGATGTAGTCGGTCTGCCACAAGCGCTCCTGGTGGGTGGCGTCGTCCTCGCCGGTAAACCACTTATCGTTGAACTTGGACGGGAAGAACGGCTGGTGATCGCCCCAGAACACCACGACCACCTTGCGGTCGAGCTTGCTCAAGGCGTTAAGGAAGTAGCGCAGCGCCTGGTCGGACTGCTCGATGCACGAGACGTACTCGTCGACATCGGAGAGCGTGCCGTCCTCGACGGTCTTGGCGTCCAGATCGGTCGTGTCGATGTTGAGGTGCATCTGCTTGTCGACCGGCAGCAGGCCCGTGTCGTAGCCCGAGTGGTTCTGCATGGTCACGTCGAAGATAAACTGCGGATCGGCGTTCTGATCGAGCAGCTCAAGAATCTTGTCATAGGTAGCCTGGTCGGTCACCATGCCGCGCAGGGTATCGGCACCCTGGAAATCGTTGATGGACAGGAACCGGTCAAAGCCAAAATCCTTGTAGACGTTCTCGCGGTTCCAGTTGGTGGCGTGGTTGGGGTGCATGGCCGTGGTGGAATATCCGAGCGACTTGAACTGCTCTGCCAGGTTCCCGGTCGTTTCCATGTTGTAGATGGTGTAGGGGTACACGCCCGAGCCCAGGTTGGCCATGGAGTTGCCGGTCATAAACTCAAACTCGGTATTGGCGGTCCCGCCGCCGTAGGCGCTCACGTAGAGCTTGCCGCGGCTGAGGCAGTTGGACAGGTTCTTAAAGTACTGCGGGCCTTCGTAGCCGGCGCGCATGTTCTGGTAGATCGACAGATCCGAGAAGGTCTCGTTCATGATGGCGATGACCGTGGGCTTCTCGCTGTCGAACTGCTCCTTTGCGGCGGTGCGCTCGTCACTTTTGGCAGCGTCGGACTTGTCGTAGGCCTTGGCGTACTTTTTGAGCGTGGCCTTGGCATCGTCGACGGAGTAGTCGGCGGGTTTGGGCGGCTTGATGGACTGCGCTGCGCTAATGAAAGCGGGCAGGTAGCCCTCGCGCCAGTAGCTCTCGAGTGGGCGCCAGGTGTAGACGGTGATGCCGAGGGTGTTGTAGTAGTCGATGAGCGTGACGTGTGCGGTCACGCCGCCCAGGCACAGCACCGCCACGAGCAGGTTGGTGAGCAGCATGCGCTTGGCGTTGGCGGCGCCCTTCTGACGGTGCGGTGCCACCAGGCCGGCGTACTCGCATAGCAGCATGGCGATGGCGGTAAAGCCCATGGACAGCACGCAGAACAGTGAAATCGAGAAGGTGTAGCCGGTGCCGGCGACCGCGGCGGCGGTGGAGATGGCCGAAAGGTCGCCCGGCTGGATGGGCATGGATTTAAACGTGATGACGAAGAACTCGGCAATGCCCAGGACAAAGAGGGCAAAGGCCAAGACCGCGGGGGCTGCGCCGTGGCGCTGGAACAGGAAGAACAGGCCGACCATGAGCGTGGTGATGATGGCCCACTCGAGCAGGATGCACAGGGGGTAGACCCAGGTAAAGTCGTGGTTGGACGAGACCTCCATGCCCAGCAGCGCAAAGACGCCGGCGAGCAGCAGGCACAAGACGGCGGCGACGAGCGGTTTGCCCACAAAGGCTCCGCGCAGGCGGGCGAGCTTGCCGGTGGGGGCGGGGGCGTCGGGCCCGGCGAACGCAAAGACGCGCGGGGCGATGCGGTCGCGGGCGATGCTGGCCCAAGCGCAGCCGGTGAGGATGGCGTTGGTCAGGATGAGCATCACAAAGGCGAGCGGCTCGTTTTGCGCGACGAGGCCAATAGCGCCCCAGACGGTCAAAAAGAGCTGGAACAGGCCAAAGGCGACGCTCCAGGCGAAGGCGCCCTTGGCAACGGTGCCCGACTGAGCGCGAATGGCCTTGGCCTCGCGCAAAACAAGGTAGACGGTCGCCGCAAGACCGACGAGCGAGATGGCGGCAGCGAACATGCTGAGACTCCTCACAAACTTAAAACCTACGAAAGCGGGGGTTTACCCGATTGTTACCTAAATATGCGCTGCATTTGCGGGCTGCGCACAACAACCAGCCATATTAACGCGCATGTGCGGCGGTGTGGCGCAATGTAGTGGCGGCCTGCGTGATAATGGACGGGAATTACACGGAAACGTAAAGGCTTCTTAAAGAATTGGCGAGGATAGAGCTATGGGCGAGCAGGTTTGTATGACGGGCGCAGAGTACTGCGACGGAGCTGCGGGCGTGGATGCGAACGGTTATCCGGTCGAGACTACGGGCAATGCGGTGCTGGACATCTTGGAGCACCGCTCGTCCACGCGTGCCTTCGCGCGTGATGACGACGACCGCCCTGTGGCGGTGACCGACGAGCAGCGTGCAGCGATTTTGCATGCGGCGAGCCGTGCGCCGTCGGCGGGCGCCATGATGATGTATTCCATCGTGAGCATCCGCGAGCAGGCTACGCTCGACCGCCTGGCCGACCTGTGCGACCACCAGCCCATGATCGCCAAGGCGCCCTGGGCACTTATATTTGTGGTCGATTATGCCAAGTGGATCGATCTGTTTGAGCACGTGGGCTGCTTTGAGCCCGAGTTTGTCGAACGCACGGGCAAGGCGCCCCGCCGTGCGCCGGGTTTGGGCGACTTTGCCATCGCGGCCCAGGACGCCGTGATCGCCGCGCAAAGCGCCGTGGTTGCCGCCGAGGCCCTGGGGCTGGGAAGCTGCTATATTGGCGACATCGTCGAGAATGCCGAGGAAGTTGCCGAGCTGCTCGATCTGCCGCCCTATACCATGCCGCTGTCGATGCTCATCATCGGCACGCCCCGTAAGGAGCGTCCGGCCATTGCGCATCCCGTGGTGAACCTGGTGCACGAGGAGCGCTACTGCCGCGCGGATGCCGCGACCATGGACGCGCAGGTGGCCGAGATGGACGCGATGTTCCGTCCGCATGCCCGCGAGGTGGGGGAGCGCGTCGTGGACATCTATACCCGCAAGCACACGAGTCCCTTTATGGCCGAGATGAGCCGATCCATGGAGTGGTGGTTCAAAAACTGGCTTGGAAAATGACGAATGTGACAAAGGGACGGTCCCTTTGTCACATTCCATATCGCCGCGGTGGCCTAAAGGCCGTATAAATGTTTATCTAGCTGGGAAAACAGCGCCATTCAAACATGGGCTGATTACCTATAATTCCTTCGAACATTAAAGTTGGGAGGAAACCGGCTTATGGAACAGAAGGCCAAGGAGGCAGCCTCGCACGCTGCGATTCCTGTGAGCATCTCGGCGATGCTCGTCACGCTGGGCGTGGTGTACGGCGATATCGGCACCAGCCCTATGTATGTAACCAAGGCGCTCGTTGCCGGCAACGGCGGCATCGGAAGCGTGACGGAGGAGTTCGTGCTTGGCGCGCTCTCCCTTGTCGTGTGGACGGTCACGCTGCTGACCACCATCAAGTATGTGCTCATCTCGCTGCGCGCCGATAACCATGGTGAGGGCGGCATCTTTGCCCTGTACAGCCTGGTCAAGCGCTGTGGCAAGTGGCTTATCATCCCCGCCATGCTGGGTGGTGCCGCGCTGCTCGCCGACGGCATCCTGACGCCGGCCGTTACCGTTACCACGGCCATCGAGGGCCTGCGCACCATCCCGGCGGTCCATGCCGTGCTGGGCGATGACCAGGGTCGCGTCGTCGCCATTACGCTCGCCATCATCATCGTGCTCTTCTTGGTGCAGCGCATCGGTACGGCCAAGATCGGTCACGCCTTTGGCCCCATCATGACGTTGTGGTTCCTGTTCCTGGGCGGCACGGGTCTGTTCTTTGTCTTCCAGCACCCCGCCGTGCTGCTGTGCCTCAACCCGGTGCGTGGCATCGCCTTTTTGCTGAGCCCCAACAACCACGCGGGCATCATGATTCTGGGCAGCTGCTTCCTCGCCACCACCGGTGCCGAGGCGCTCTACTCCGACATGGGCCACGTCGGCCGCGGCAACATCTACGCCACCTGGCCGTTCGTTAAGTGCTGCCTGCTGCTTTCCTATATGGGCCAGGGCGCTTGGCTTATGAACAACGCTGCCAACCCCGAGCTCATGGGCATTGCCGACCTCAACCCGTTCTACCAGATGCTCGCCCCGGGTCTGCGCCCGTTTGCCGTTGGCCTTTCCACCGTCGCGGCCATCATTGCCTCGCAGGCGCTCATCACCGGCGCGTTTTCGCTGGTGTCCGAGGCCAGCCGTCTGGACCTCATGCCGCACATGCAGGTCTTCTACCCTGCCGAGACCAAAGGCCAGCTCTACATCCCCATGGTCAACAACGTCATGCTTGTGGGCTGCGTCATCGTGGTGCTGCTGTTCCAGAACTCGGCGCATATGGAAGCCGCCTACGGCCTGGCCATTACGCTGACTATGATGTGCACCACGCTGCTGCTCTTCTTCTACCTGCATGAGGAGCGCAAGCTCAAGGTTGCTCCGTGGATCTTCGCGGCCTTCTTCCTTTTGCTCGAAGGCTTCTTCTTCGTGAGCTCGCTCACCAAGTTCTTCCACGGCGGCTACTTCACCATCCTCATGGCTGCACTCATCATGGGCATTATGGTGTGCTGGTACAACGGCACGGCGGTCGAGCAGCGCCAGTTTACGCTGCTGCCGCTGCGCAGCTACCTGCCGCAGCTCAAGCGCCTGCGCGACGACGACCGTTACGAGCGCATGAGCGACAACGTCGTGTACCTGACCAAGGACACCCATACCGACTACATCGACCGCGATATCGTCTATTCGATCTTGGACAAGCATCCCAAGCGCGCCCGCGCCTGGTGGTTTGTAAATGTCGAGACCATGGACGAACCGCACACCTTTGCCTATTCGGTCGAGACGTTCGGCACCGACTACGTGTTCCGCGTGCATCTGTACCTGGGCTACAAGATCAACCAGCGCGTCAATGCCTACCTGCGTCAGGTTGTTCAGGACCTGGCTGCCACCGGCGAGCTGCCGCCGCAGACGCATGACTACTCGGTCTACAAGGATCCGGGTAACATCGGTACGTTCAAGTTCGTCCTGATCCGTAAGCTTCTGGCGCCCGAAAGCGATGTGGAGCCCAGCGAGCGCACGGCCATCACGCTCAAGTACATCATCCGCCGCGCCGCCGGCACGCCCGCGCGTTGGTACGGCCTGGAGAACTCCAACGTGAGCTTTGAGTACGTGCCGCTGTTCACCAAGTTCAAGGCCGTGAACAAGATGCAGCGCCTGGCTCCCAACGAGCGGCCGTAGTCGACGCTCGAGGTTTGTCTGCGAACGGGCGGGCTTGTAATGACGGAGATTGAGTCCTGGGAGGAAACCATGGATGCAAAGGTGCTTGACGGTTGCGATCTTGCGACCGAGCTGGTGCGTGAGGTACGCGCCGATGCTGCCGAAGATCGGTTCTTTACGAATCGGGCCAACATGGACATGGCCGACCGCGTGATTTCGATCGTGGTGACGGTGTTTGCCGCGGCATGCGTGTGCGCGCTGCTCGCGCACGTGCTGTTTGTCTAACGACCGCAGGCTGCAAAGGCTATACACTTGGAACCACCACAAGGGGAAACCACCACAAAGGTGCCTGTCCCCTTTGTGGTGGTTTTTGTTTTTGAGAGAGGGGCGGGACGCTGATGGACGTCCGTACGGACGGCGATATTGCCGATAGCTTTTGGTGGCGGCGCACAACGCTGACGCGCCGCACTCCTCTGTATGACGTCTGCGTATCGGTGGGGCTGCTGGTCGCGGCGACGATTGTGGGCGCGCTGCTCGACCATCCGGGTCTCGCGCCGAGCATCATGATCGTCTATGTGTTCGCCGTTCAGCTGTGCGCATTCTTTACCTGGAGTCGCCTGTATTGCTTGCTGAGCTCGGCTGCCGCCGTGGCGCTCTACAACTTTTTGTTTGTCGACCCGCGCTACTCGCTGTCGCTTATCGACCGCGGCTATCCCGGCATGTTCTTCATCATGTTCGTGGTTTCGCTTGTGTCGAGCTCGATTGCGTTGGCCCTGCGCCGCGCCCTGGCGCAGGCTGCCGCCAGCGACCGCCGCACGCATATGGTGCTCGAGACCAACCGCATGCTGCAGCGGTGCGCCGATCAGCATCAGATCGTTCACGCCATGGCCACGCAGCTGGCGCGTCTTTCGGGCTGTCCGGTTGTGTGGTACAGCGCCGACGCCGAGGGCGATGACCTGCTGCCGCGTGCGACGTACACGGCCGTGGGCGATGCCGCCCCGGTGCACGAGCTGGCGCCGCAGATGCCGCCGCGGCTCTCGGCGTCCGCCTATGTGGGAACGCCGCTTGACGCCACGTTTGGCGGATCGGCGTTCTATGGCATCTACCTGACGGTTCGCACGGGCGACGGCTTCGTGCGCTCGGGCGACCCCGCCTCGGTGGTGGGCGTGCTGGCTATCGTTGCCGAGCCCGATGTGCTAACACACGAGGAACGGACACTTGCCGATGCCATCGTGAGCGAAGGCGAGCTGGCACTCGATCGCGCCCGCGCCATGGAGGCCCGCGAGCAGGCGGCGGTGCTCGCCAAAAACGAGCAGCTGCGCGCCAACCTGCTGCGCTCCATCTCGCACGATTTGCGCACACCGCTCACCAGTATTTCGGGCAATGCCGACGTGCTGCTCGACCAGGGCTCGACCGGCACCGCGGTGCTCGATGCCCAGACGCGCCGCGGCCTGCTTCTATCCATTCGCTCGGATGCACTGTGGCTCAACGCCACTGTCGAGAACCTGCTCGCCATCACCAAGCTCGAGGGCGGCGGCATGCATCTGTCGACTACGCTCGAGCTCATGGACGATATCGTCGAGGAGGCGCTGCGCCACGTAAGTCCGGCCGTGCGTGAGCACGATCTTAAGGTGGTGCCGTGCGACGAGCCGGCGCTCGTCAACGTTGATGCGCGTCTGATGGTGCAGCTGGTGGTCAATCTGGTGAACAACGCCATCACCTATACGCCCGCAGGCTCGCATATCGTGATTTCGATTGGCGTCGACGATGGACGCGTGGCGTGCTCGGTGGCCGATGACGGCCCGGGCATTGCGCCCGAGGACCGCGAGCGAATCTTTGAGTCGTTCTACACCGCCAACCACGGGCTTGCCGACAGCCATCGCAGCGTGGGTCTGGGTCTTTCGCTCTGCCGCTCCATTGCGCTGGCGCATGGCGGTAGCATAGAGGTTGCCGCGGCGGACCCGCACGGCTCGGTCTTTACGATTGGGCTTCCCGTCGCCGATGTTTCGTTTGATAAGGAGTAGCGCTGTGCCGAACTCTGCCGTAAAACCGCTCATCTTGGTCGTTGAGGACGACCCCGCCGTTCGCAATCTTATTGTTGCCGCGCTCGAGGCGCACGGCTTGCGTCATATGGCCGTGGAGACCGCCCATGCCGCTATTGCCGCTGCCTCGTCGCAGGCGCCGAGCATCGTGCTACTCGATCTGGGCCTGCCCGATATGGACGGCGTCAAGGTGGTGGAGTCGGTGCGCGCATGGTCGGGCATGCCGATCATCGTGGTTTCGGCGCGCAGCGAGGACGCGGACAAGATCCGCGCGCTCGATGCCGGTGCCGACGACTACCTGACCAAGCCGTTTTCGGTCGAGGAGTTGCTCGCACGCATTC
>ULNP01060063.1_pt1 | contig 18217 bp, 13 predicted proteins | sample 1951941 | NCBI WGS metagenome assembly ULNP01 (sample SAMEA4835579, study PRJEB28245) | human gut metagenome | biome: gut microbiome; material: fecal sample | place: Denmark | collected 2008
TACACAAATGCCGTAATACCGGCGGCGAGCAAAACAACCGACAGAATATCAAGCGTGGCGTTCGAACGCTCTCCGACATTCTGAACAAGCTTTACGCCCGCCGCAGCGACCACAATGCCGCCCACCAGCGGCACTACGAACACCGCCCTCCAGCCAAACAACGTGCACATTAGACCGCTGATCACGGGTCCAAACGCCGGCCCCAGCGTAATGCAGGCACCGCCCAGGCTCAGATACAGACCGAGCTTCTCGCGCGGGGCGCAAGACAGCACCACGTTCATCATGAGCGGGAACAAGATGCCCGATCCCGCAGCCTGCAAAATACGGCTTGGCAGCAAAACGCTAAACGACGGAGCGAGCAGGCACAGGACTTCGCCGGCGACCATGCATCCGCATGCGAAAAACAGCAGCTTGCGCGTCGAGAAACGGCCGGACAGAAAGGCCATGATGGCCGTAAAGATCGACGTCACGATCATGTAGCCCGAAACGAGCCACTGCGCCGTGGTGGCACTCACCGAAAAGGCCGCCATAATGTCGTGCAACGCCACGTTAATGATGTTCTCGTTAAACGCGGCAACAAAAGCTGCAACATACATTACGACGAGAATCGCCGAGGCTGTCGACGGTGATTGAGTTTGCTTTTGGGATTTGGTCCCCATGAAATTCCTTCCTCTTAGAACGACAATCGCATCGCCCCAGAGGAACGGTCCAGGGCGAAAATGAGCCCTAGACTTACGCCAGACGCCGTACACGACGAATCTGACAACATGGTCCAACGTCGAAAGATTGTAACGCGGACGCGCAGCTTTCCTTCCGCGCTATTATTAAAAGTCCACGAAAGCATGAGACATGAGGAGCCCGCCATGATTAAGCCCATCATGAAATCCGAGTTCTTTTTACGCCTGCCTTCCGAAGACGCGGGACCCGACGACGCCGTGATTGGGCAAGACCTCCTGGATACGCTCCACGAGCATGAGCACGAGTGCGTGGGCCTCGCCGCCAACATGATCGGCGTGCGCAAACGCATCATCTGCGTAAAGGACGGCAACAGGGCGCTCCTGATGTACAACCCGCAAATTCTTGAGCAGGTCAATGCCTATCAAACGAGCGAAGGATGCCTCTCGCTCGTCGGAGAGCGTCCCTGCACCCGCTATCGCCGCATTAAGGTTGAGTATTTGGACGAGAACTTCGTCCACCGCATCAAGAACTTCTCGGGCTACACCGCCGAGATCATCCAGCACGAAATCGACCACTGCAACGGAATCGTGATCTAGTTCCGCCGATTCAAGAAAGCTCCCCGCAGCAAAACAACTGCAGGGAGCTTTTCATAGTGCGGAGCTTCTATCCCACTAGTTCTGACGGTAATGGTCGAAGAAGTCGGCGAGATCTTCGAGCGACTCTTTGAGCACTTCCATGCGCGGCAGATACACGATGCGGAAGTGGTCAGGCTCGGCCCAGTTAAAGCCGCCGCCGCGCGTGATCAGGATCTTCTTCTCGTGCAGCAGGTCGAGGGCAAACTGCTCGTCATCGGTGATGTTGAACTTCTTAACATCCATCTTGGGGAAGATGTAGAACGCCGCGCGCGGCTTGACCACCGAGATGCCATCGATCTTGCTGAGTGCCTCATACACAAAGTTACGCTGCTCGTAGACACGGCCGCCAGGACGGATGTAGTCGTTAACCGACTGATGGCCGCCGAGCGCCGTCTGGACAATCGACTGAGCCGGCACGTTGGAGCACAGGCGCATGTTAGAGAGCATATTGACGCCCATGATGAAGTCGCTCATGCAGCGCTGGTTGCCCGAAAGCACCATCCAGCCAATGCGATAGCCCGCAATCATATGCGACTTGGACAGGCCGCTAAACGTAATGCAGGGCAGGTCGGGGGCGAGCGAAGCAATGGAGACGTGCTCGTAGCCGTCCATGCACAGGCGGTCGTAGATCTCGTCGGCAAAAATCATGAGCTGGTGCCTGCGCGCGATCTCGACAATGCCCTCGAGCACCTCGCGCGGATAGACAGAGCCCGTGGGGTTGTTGGGGTTGATGATGACGAGGGCCTTGGTCGCGCTCGTGATCTTGGACTCCATATCCTCCAGGTCGGGATACCAATCCGCCTGTTCATCGCACAGATAGTGCACGGGATGACCGCCGGCAAGGGTTGCGCACGCCGTCCAGAGCGGATAGTCGGGGCTGGGGATCAGGATCTCGTCGCCGTTGTCGAGCAGCGCGTTCATCGAAAGCTGAATGAGCTCGGACACGCCGTTGCCCGTGTAGATATGCTCCATCTGAACATTGGGCAGGCCTTTGATCTGCGAATACTGCATGATCGCCTTGCGCGCAGAGAACAGGCCGCGCGAGTTGGAATAGCCTTCGCAGTCGGGCAGCTGCTGGCGCATATCCTTAATGACCTCATCGGGCGTGCGGAAACCAAAGGGCGCGGGGTTGCCGATGTTGAGCTTGAGGATGCGCTCGCCTTCGTCCTCCATACGGGCTGCCTCGTCGACGACGGGACCGCGCACGTCATACAGGACATTCTCGAGTTTGGTGGATTTAGAAAAAGTACGCATGGTGGTGCTCCTTGGAATTTGAGCCGTGGGACTAGGTTCGGATTTGGCAACGTTATGGGACGGAGGGGTCTCACCTTGGTCGGCGTCACCGGCGAGCAGCCAGGTAACATCGACCTCCAAAATGCGGGCGAGCAGCTCTGCCACATCGCGCCGCGGAATCGTCTTGCCGCTCACATATTGGCTCATCTGACTCTTGCCGAGTTTTTTGCCGAGCATCTCCGATGCGCGGATTACGTCCGACTGGCGAACGTCGCGATCGGACATAGTCTGTCGCAGGCGATCGCTAAACGTCTCTTGGGCCACTAGAACCTCCTTGCTGGCAAAGTTCAATTTATAGAACACGAATTGAACCTGAGTTCAATTTAGGCAGCAGTATAGCGCGGCGCATTATCCGGAAGTTCAATTTCATAAGAAAATGTACCAGACTCCGAGATTTGCCCAAAGCGAACAATGACGTGTACACGTTTAGAGATATTCAAGGAAGCGAGCCGCCGCAAGCGAAACGTCAGCGGTGCGGTATATGGCGTTGATCTGCCGATGGGGACGTCCCTCGAGCGGGCGCACGGCAACATCGAACTGGCAGCGGCGCAAGATGAGCGCGGGAAGAATGCTCACGCCCAGGCCGTCCTCGACCATGGCCATAATCGCATAGTCATCCCAGGTCGACAGCTTGGAGCGCACCGCCAGGCCCGCGCGGCGAAACAGCGGCGTAATCTCGTCGTCGCTACCGCGTTCCAGCAGAATAAACTGCTCGTTGGCCAAATCGGCAAGGGAAACGACCTCCGCGGTGGCAAGCGAGGAGCCCGCTGGCACCACGGCCATCAGCTCGTCTTGTACCAACGGCCGCGACGCCATGCCGGCGCCGCGTGGCTCGCGCGGAATAAAGCCCAAGTCGCAGCGGCCTTCTGCCACCCATTGCTCAATCTCGGAGTAATCGCCCATCAGCAACTCATAATCGACGTCCGGATGATCGGCGCGAAACCGCGCAATCACCGGCGGCAGTACATGGGTCGCCACACTCGAAAACGTACCGATACAGATCTTGCCACGCATGAGCCCTCGCATCTCGTCCACGCGTCGCTGCAGGCGGCCAAACTCTTCGCATAACGCCTCGACTGCCGGCATGACCTGCCGCCCGTCGGCAGAAAGCACCACGCCCTCGCGGCTGCGATCAAGCACCTTAAAACCCCAGTCTGCCTCAAGGTCGCCCACCATACGGCTCACGCCCGACTGCGAATAGCTCAGCCGCTCTGCAGCACGCGTAAAGCTGCCGGCACGCACCGTCTCAAGCAGCACTTGCATCTTTTGGATATTGGTCTCCACGGCACGTCCCCACCCTTGCATGAGTTTTTGTCATGTTTGCCATGCATTATATTCGCTTTTCTTCTAAAGCCAGTTCACCCATAGTGAACATGTTCGGATATAGAGGGGATGTCAGCGCATGAACAACGGACTGTTTACGTACTTAGCAGCATTGCTATTGTTTGGCTCAAACGGCATCATCGCCGCTGCCATCGCGCTGCCGAGCTCTGGTATCGTGCTCCTGCGCACGTTTTTGGGCGCACTCTCGCTTGTCACCATCCTCGCCATCACTCAACGCCATAAACTGCAGGTGCCATCTCGCCCCCGCGAAGCCGCAGCCCTTCTCCTCTCGGGAGCCGCGCTGGGCGCCAGCTGGATTTCTCTGTTCCGCGCCTACCAGACGATCGGCGTCGGCGTATCCTCGCTGCTGTATTACTGCGGTCCCATCATCGTTATGGCCCTCTCCCCGCTCATTTTTGGCGAGAAGCTGACCGGCGGTAAAATTACCGGCTTCATAGCCGTCGCCTGCGGCGCCTTCCTCATCGCAGCCCAAGGTCTCGGCGGCAATATGCCCATCGCAGGCATCGTGTGCGGCATCGCCTCGGCCTTCTGCTACGCGTTGATGGTCATTGCCAGCAAGGGAGCGCCACATATCGAAGGTCTCGAGAACTCCACGCTCCAGGTGAGCGCCGCCTTTTTGACCGCGCTGGTCCTTACGCTCCTCACGCAGGGCGCCCCCTCATTCCTGTCCGCCGGCGTCGCCGCCAGTATTGATTGGCGCGCCGTCGTCATGCTCGGCGTCGTCAACACCGGCATCGGCTGCCTGCTCTACTTTAGCGCCGTCGCCAAACTGCCCGTCCAGACCGTCGCCGTCGTCGGCTACCTCGAGCCGCTTTCGGCGGTCGTGTTCTCGGCCGTCCTTTTGGGCGAAACCATAACACCGGTCCGCCTGATGGGCGCCGCGCTTATCATCGGCGGCGCGATTTTTTGCGAACTCGCCGGCAAACGCGCAGACGCCAAAGCAAGCATCGCCCAAGCGGCACGTGCCTAAAAGCCCCTGCTCTGAAATACTACCTGCGTATATGAATAATCCCCAGATGGGGATTATTGTCTAAAACACCCCGATGTGCCAAACTGCTCTTATATGTATAAAGATGGCATAAAGGTCTACTGCTCGTGGCAGATGCCAGATGTCCAAGGGAGTCCACGTGGCACACAACAAGCTGGAGGCAAGCCTCCAAGACCAGCGTAGTCAAAGCGGGCATGGAGCCATTCCCCTCTCCGCTGGCATGCTGCTCGTTACGCTCGGCGTCGTCTACGGTGACATCGGCACGAGCCCCATGTACACCATGAAATCAATCGTCGCCAACAACGGCGGCATCGGTACCGTCAGCGAGGACATGATCTTGGGCGCGCTCTCGCTCGTCATCTGGACCATGACACTCGTGACCACGGTCAAGTACGTTGTAATCGCCATGAAGGCCGACAACCATAACGAGGGCGGCATCTTCGCCCTGTTTAGCTTGGTGCGCAAAGTGGCGCCTTGGCTGATTCTTCCCGCCATGATCGGCGGCGCGGCGCTGCTCGCCGACGGCATCCTCACCCCCGCCGTCACGGTTACCACGGCCATTGAGGGCCTGCGCACTATCGAGTGGGGCCACGCGCTATTGGGTGACGGGCAAACCAACGTCATCATTATTACCATCATCATTATCTGCGGCCTATTTGCCATGCAGCGCGCCGGTACCTCGTCGATCGGCAAGCTGTTCGGCCCGCTCATGACACTGTGGTTCCTGTTCCTGGCAGGCGCCGGCCTGTTCAACATGCTCGGCAACCTGTCCATCTTGCGCGCGCTCAACCCCATCCGCGGCATCATGTTCCTGTTCTCGCCCATCAACCACTCGGGCATCATGGTGCTCGGCTTTGTCTTTCTGTCGACGACCGGCGCCGAGGCGCTCTATTCGGACATGGGTCACGTGGGCAAAGCTAACATTTACGCATCCTGGCCGTTCGTAAAGGCGGCCCTTATCCTCAACTATCTGGGTCAGGGCGCTTGGCTGCTCGCCAATAACTCCAACCCCCAGATGCTCGCGATGGATATCGTCAACCCGTTCTATATGATGCTCCCCGAGCCCCTGCGCCCCTTTGCCATCGTGCTTTCGGCCGTAGCGGCCATCATCGCCTCGCAGGCGCTCATCACCGGCTCTTTCTCGCTGGTATCCGAGGCAACGCGCCTCAACCTTATGCCGCATCTGCGCATCCACTACCCCAGCGACACCAAGGGCCAGCTCTATATTCCGCTCGTCAACAACATCATGTGGGTCGGCTGCATCTTCATCGTGCTGCTGTTCCAAAACTCCGAGCGCATGGAGAGCGCCTACGGCCTCGCGATTACCGTGACCATGCTCATGACCACGACGCTTTTGACGAGCTACATTGCCGGCATCCTCAAGCACAAGCTGGGTGCCTGCGTCTTCGCCCTGCTCTTTGGTGCCATTGAGCTATGCTTCTTCGCCTCGTGCCTCACCATGTTCTTTGACGGCGGCTACGTCATGATCTTCCTGGCCGCACTGCTGTTCGGCCTTATGTATGTGTGGCGTCGCGGTACCGCCATCGAGCGCACGCAGACGATTCTGCTGCCCGTCTCCAAGTACATTGACCAGCTCAACCGCCTGCGCAACGACGAGACCTACCCCGTACTCGCCGACAATCTGGTGTTCCTCACCAACAGCCCCGATCCGCTCACACTCGACCGCGACGTGCTCTATTCCATCCTGGACAAACATCCCAAGCGCGCCAAGGCATATTGGTTCATCAACGTACACGTTACCGACGAGCCCTATACGCACGAGTATTCCGTTGAGACCTTTGGCACAGACTTCCTGTTCCGCGTGCGCTTGGACCTGGGCTTTAAGGTCAATCAGCGCATCAACGCCTACCTGCGCCAGATCGTTGGCGACCTGATGGCATCGGGTGAGTTGCCGCCGCAGCATCACACCTACTCCATCTACGAGACACGCGGCAACGTGGGCGACTTCCGTTTTTGCATGCTGCGCAAGATGCTTGCCCCCGAAACGGACATCAACCGCAACGACCATCGCGTCATGGCCATCAAGTACGCCGTCCGCCGCGCCTGCGGAAGCCCGGCACGTTGGTACGGTCTCGAGAACTCGGCCATCATCATCGAGTACGTGCCGCTGTTTGCCCGCATGCGTCCGGCAGTCAAACTCGTTCGCACCCAGGTGCCACTTGAAGTTCAAATCGAGGAAGCCGAGGAAATGGAAGTCGACATCTTCTCGGACGACTTGGTCAACGGCAACGAAGCCGGTAGGAATATGAACGTCGATCCCACCGAGCTGCTCGAGAGCGTCGCCGATACGCCCGAACAGCAACTGCTCGACGGCCTCGAGAGCGAACAACTCAACGACGCCAACTTCTAGCGACGTCATAAATCAACGACAGCGGCCCTGCACCTCACGAGAGACGCAGGGCCGCTTTGCATTGCAGTAAAGCTAACGGCTACGAACGACGCGGCTCGGGAACCACGAGTCTATCGGGGCTTGCGCCCTCGGCATCCATCAGGCTCACGTAGCGAATCGACGGATCCCCATACATCGCGTAGTAATAATTGCCCGTGCGCGCGCTAAAGCATCCGGTGTAGATAGTCTTCTCGAACTTGCCATCGCCCATCCTGGACGCCCCCTCGATCATCACCACGCCCTCGAGCGAGCGGAACATGCGGACGACGTTTTCGGTCTCGCTCTCCTTTTGCGGGTAATTGGCATTGAGGTACGCCGCCTTTACAAAACGGCTCGGCGAATAGCAGTCACCCGGAATACCGCGCATGCCGGCACCGGCTCCATAGGGCTTAAGCTCGGCGCCACGCCACTTCGCCGTCTGCGGAAAATCGCTTGTGGCGGTGATATAGGTGCGGAGGTTTTCCATGTGCCACGGGAAGGTCGGCTGGTTGGCAAGGGTGTCGACCGGGTCGTCGTATACATGCAGGCCGTCAGCCATCATCTCGACCACGATGCTGCGCTGGCTGTCGCCGATAATCCAATGGAGCAGCGACACGCCCAGCCCCTCTCCGGCAGATTTGGCAACAATCACCGTGTCGCGCAGCGCGGCCTCGACCTCATCGACCGTCGAGAACGTCGCTGCCACCCACAGGGGAAACTCATAGGCCGCGATATTGGTCTTTCCATCAACCGGCCCCTCGGCATACTCGGCATAACCCGGGAAATTGAGGCCCGCCACGGCGAGGCCCGCATCGTTGCCGCAATCGAAGAACATAGGGTAGTTCTTGTAATCGATGCACATACCGATCACCGCGTGTGCCGCTGTCGCGTCGTCGATAAACGAATACGGAATCTGAAACCCGCGCGGCATCACGCGAACCTGTTGGCCGTAGTCAAAGCTCCAGTCGAGGTTGCGGCCTAGATACATGTGGCCAGAATTATCGGTAAATCGAATACTCGTGCACATAGCGCCTCCTAGCTTTACGTTCTTGCTAATTTCATTGTCTCCAAACAAAAAGGCGCTAAACACAAAAGCCCGGACATGACAACAATGTCACGCCCGGACTATTCAAGCTGGATAAACTCAACCAAGTTAACCCCGCAGGTCGTCTAAGGGGTCAAAGTGCCGCAGATTGCCACGAAAGAGGAGCGAAGCGTACTAACGGTACGCAAGCGACGATTGAGCGGCAAGGTGCGGTGCTTTGGTCCCCTTAGACCAACTTGCCGAGACAGTGGTCGATCATATGCTGGATCATTTGTGCCTCAAAGCCCGCGTAGTCGCGGCGGCACTCCTTCATCTTGCCGTCGACGATCTGGTCAAAGGCGACCTTGCACTTGATATAGCGCGTGGACTTGGTGATCTCCTCGTGCGTCAGGCAGCTCTCCTCCATCTTGCTGGCGCCCAGGCCAAACACCAGACGGGGGTTGTAGAGCACGTGGGGCTCGCCGGCATCGTCCAGGTAGACGCAAACCTTCTTGGTGACGCCAATCTGGTTAGCGGCAAGGCAGCCGGCATCGTCGAGCGACTTGATGGTATCGATCAGATCCTGAGCAACCGACTCGTCCTCGACGGTCGCAACCTCGCAACGCTGGGACAGGATAGCCTCGTCGTGGCAAAGCTCTTTAATCATACGTTCCTCCATAGGGGTCGTTGTAACCGCTTAAGTATACGGTACCCACACATTTTCATACGGAAAATACCGCCCGTCCGTTACAAAGCGCCGAACATCAACATGCGAGGAACAACAGCGTCGTAAAGGGGCTATAGTAGTTGAGTTCGTGTCAATCGGCCTAAACTCGGGGCCGAACAAGGAAAGGGTATGCATGGACGAACTTTTTCACGTCAGTGAGCGCAAGTCCACAATCGGGACCGAACTCCGCGCTGGACTGACAACATTCCTGGCGATGGCCTACATCATCGCCGTCAACCCCGCGGTGCTCTCGGGCGCTGGCATCGATGCGGGAGCGCTCGCCTGCGCCACCTGCCTGGGCGCCGGCATCATGACCATCTGCATGGGCATCTTCGCCAACCGCCCGCTCGCCTGCGCGTCGGGCTTAGGCGTCAACGCGATGATCGCCGGAATCACCACCACCGTCTGCGGCGGTGACTGGCACGTGGCCATGAGCGTCATCTTCCTCGAGGGCGTCGTCATCTTGCTGCTCGTGCTTTGTGGCCTGCGCGAGGCCATCATGGACGCCATCCCGGTTGTCCTGCGTCACGCCATCTCGGTGGGTCTTGGCCTGTTTATCGCCATGATCGGCCTGTGCGACGCTGGCATCATCACCGCTGGCGCCGGTACGCTCGTCGGCCTGGGCGACATCGCCTCCCCCACCTTTATCGTCGGCATCATCTCCATCGTCGTGACGGTTGCCCTGGCTTCCCGCAACGTGCCGGGCTCGTTGCTCATCGGCATCATCGTCGCCGTTATCGCCGGTATCCCCCTAGGTGTGACCCAGGCTCCGACCGGTATCATCGCCCCGCTCGACTTCTCGAGCATCGGTGGCCCCATCGCCGACGCCGGCGGCGTGCCCGCCATCGTCAAGGTCCTTACCGACCCCGCGCTCCTCGTCATCTCGTTCTCGCTGCTCATGAGTGACTTCTTCGACACCATGGGCACCGCGATGGCCGTGGCCAAGCAGGGTGAGTTCCTCACCGACGACGGCAACGTCGAGAATATCAAGGAAATCCTGATCGTCGACTCCGCCGCCGCCGCTGTGGGCGGTTTCATGGGCGTCTCCTCCATCACCACCTTCGTCGAGTCCACTTCCGGCGCCGCCGACGGTGGCCGCACGGGCCTCACCTCCGTCACCACCGGCGTGCTGTTCATTCTCGCCGCGTTCTTCTCCCCCATCGTCACCATCGTTTCCAGCGCCGCCACCTGCGGTGCTCTGGTCTACGTCGGCTACCTCATGATGAGCGAGGCCTCCGAGATCGACTGGTCCGACGTGTCGCAGGGTTTCCCGGCGTTCATGATTGTCGCCGGCGTGCCCTTCACCTACTCCATCTCTGCCGGCATTGGCCTGGGCTTTATCGCCTACGTGATCGTCGCGCTCTTTAAGGGCGAGGCCTCCAAGATCAAGCCGCTCATGTGGATCGCAGCCCTCGCCTTCCTCGTCTACTTCTTTGTAGCGTAGGCGCAAGGTTCGCAATATCAACCAGCAAAGCGCGGAGTCGCATCGAGCGGCTCCGCGCTTTTCTTTTAAAGCCAGGCAACGCACGGACGCGCGATGTATTGCTTCCCGAGTTTTGGACATTTTGCCCTCCAAACGGCACTACCGCCGGCTACATCCTGCAGATATGCTGGGCGTAATCGCATAGGCCCTATGAGGATGGGAGTAACCATGGCCGCCTTGTTCACGACCCCCAAGCGCAATGACAAAACCTCTGGAGCCCATTTTGTCGAGCCCGACGTGCGCCGTCGCACGCTGCTCGCACACGGAAGCTGGCGTCGCGTGACGCGCCGCATCGTCTGCGGCCTGACCTGCGCGCTCACGGTGAGCTCGTTGCTCACGCCGAGTGTCTCGCTCGCGGCGGAGTGGGTCTACGTCGACGGCGCCCAGTACAACGCCGGCACCGCAGCGGGCGACGCCGCCGGCACTTGGAGCTGGGACGGCGCCGACGACATGAAGCTCAACAACTATAACGGCGGCAAGATCAGGGCCGATGGCAAGCTCAACATAAGCTACTCAGGGAGCAACACCGTTACCAATGACAGCGGCTGGGGCATCTTGGTTGAGGATGGCAATGCCGAGAACGCCGAGCTCAACATCCAAGGCGACGCATCCAGCACGCTCAACGTGACATCTAATTACGACGCCATCTCCTCCAATAGAGACATTAACATCGACGGAGCTGGCACCGTCAACGCCACGAGTACCGAGGCTGACGCCATCGGCGCCGTGGGCGATCTCACCATCAAGGGCTCGGGCAACGTCAACGCCACGGGCAAATCGGATGGCATCAGGGCGGACGGCAACATCACGATTGACAACAGCGGAGCCGTCACCGCCAAGGCCACCGAGGATCAGGGAATCGTTGCCGGGAGAAACCTCACCATCAAGGGCGGCGGCACGGTAGAGGCAAGCCCTATCAAGGACGTGGCGATTTGGGCTGGCGGCAACATCGATATCTCGGGCGGCAGCCAGGTCGAGGCGAGCTCCAAGGAAACTCTTGCCGTCGACACTGAGGGCAGTCTCGCGGTCACGAACGCCTCCCTTGACGCAAGCGGTGTTGAATATGGTGTCTATGCCTACAAGGGCGTTACGCTCGATCACGCGACCGTGACGGTCCGTACAAGCGCGAGCGGCGGCCAGGCCATCGCCCTCATCACTGACGGGGACGACATCGTCATCAAGAATGGTTCCATCGTGGACGCGTTCGCGGAAGGCAAATTCTCGGTTGCAATCTCTACCAGAAACCACCAGCCAAACGTCGCTGGCGGACACATCTACAGCAGCGACTCCGTTGTCAAGGCTATAGCCCGCTATGTCGAGTCCGGTAGCGACGGCCCCGATCACTACAGCAACGACCAAAGCGGCGCGGTCATTCCCGAGCATAGGGGCGTGAACATCGGCATCTTTGCCCAGACCTACGAGGGCATCACGCCCGCGAGTATCTCGATCGTCCGCAGCAAGCTCACGGCCGAGGGAGACACGGCGGCAATCTTCGCTCTTGCCATAAGCGAGGATGGCAAGGCGATCGGCACCATCGAAATCAAAGGCGCTCCCATCCAGACGCCCGCAGGCGGCAAGATCATTAACTATTACAACGAGGAAGAGTACGGCCCCAGCATCTCCTACGAGACGGGTCAAACCATCGGCACGGGCGACGCTGTGATCGACTCCCCCTATAACGAAGCTGTCGCCAAGAGCACGGTCATCGCGCCTCCCGAGGAGATCAAACCCGAGGAAAAGCCCGGCGAGACCAAGCCCGAGGGTTCCAAGTCCGAGGGCACGAAGACGACCAAGACCGTTGCAGTTGCTGCCACGGGAGCCAAGACCACCGGCAAGCTCGCGGCAACCGGCGACGCCTCGAGCGCAACCATCGTGGCAGCCGCCCTTGCAGGAACAGCCGCCATCGCCGCAGGCGCCGTGGTGAGCCGCAAGCGCTCGTAAACACTTTTTCGCACGGGACGGGTGGATCGCGGCCCTTGCCTTCCTCGTCTACTTCTTCGTAGCGTAAGGGCAAGGCTGCAAAAGCTGAACAATAAAGCGCGGAGTCGCCATGCGGCCCCGCGCTTTTCTTTTAGCGCCGGTCCCTGCGCCGGCGTGCGGCCTATTTCTCCCCCATTTTGGCCATTTTGCCCTCCAAACGGCACTACCGCCGGCAACATCCAGCAGATACGCTGAATCTAGTCGTATAGGCCCTATGAGAACGGGAGCAACCATGGCAGCCTTGTTCACGACCCCCAAACGCAATGACACTACCGCCGGAACCCATGTTGCCGAACCCGACGTTCGCCGTCGCATAGGACTCGCGCACGGCAGCTGGCGCCGCGTGACGCGCCGCATCGTCGCGGGCGCCGTGTGCGCGCTCACGGTGAGCTCGCTGCTCATGCCGAGCGTCTCGCTCGCAGCGGAATGGGTCAAGGTCGGCGGCAACAAGTACAACACCGCGGCGAGCGACGAGGCCGGTACCTGGTCGTGGGACGGCGCCGACGACTTGAAGCTCAACAACTATAACGGCGGCGAGATCCAGGCCGCAGGCAAGCTCAACGTGAATTACTCGGGAACCAACATCGTCACTGCCGAATGGATCGAAAGCATCAACGTTTCTCATGGCACTAACGAGAATGCCGAGCTCAATATCCAAGGCGACGAGGGCGGCACGCTCAGCGTGACATCTACTGAGGACGCTATCCTCTCCACGGGTAATATCAACATCGACGGAGCCGGATCCGTCAACGCCACGAGCACTGGGTTTGATGCCATCAATGCCGGAGGTGATCTCGCTATCAAAGGTTCGGGCAACGTCAACGCCACGGGTGCATCGGATGGCATCAGGGCAAACGGCAATATCACGATTGACGACAGCGGAGCCGTCACCGCCAGGGCTACCAAGGACAAGGGTATTGGAGCCGACAAGAACCTCACCATCAAGGGTGGCGGGACGGTCGAGGCAAGCTCCGAGAAAGACGCTGCCGTCGAGGCCAAGGGCAGCCTCGCAGCCACAAACGCCTCCCTCAACGTAAACGGTGTTGAATATGGCGTCTATGCCCACAAGGGCATCACCCTCGATCATGCAAACGTGACAGTCCGTGCAAGTAAAGGCAGATACGGTGGCGCCAACGCCCTCTTCACCTACCAGGACGACATCGTCGTCAAGAACGGCTCCACCGTGGACGCGTTTGCGGAAGGCGAGGTTTCGGCTGCATTCTCCACCAGAAACGATCGACCCAACGAGAAGGGCGGCCACATCTACATCAGCGACTCCGTTGTCAAGGCCATAGCCCGCTATGTCGAGAACGGCGACGGCCCCATCCCCTACAGCGAAAACCAAGATGGCGAGACGAGGCGCGAACCCCAAGGCGAGAACATCGGCATCATCGCCCAGACCAGCGAGGGCGTCACACCCGCAGTCATCTCGATCATCCGCAGCAAGGTAACGGCCGAAGGAGATACAGCGGCAATCTTTGCCCGTGCCATGAGCGCTGACGGCAAGACAATCGGCACCATCAAGATTGAGAACGCCGCCATCCAGACGCCCGAAGGCGGCAAGGTCATTGACTATCGCAAGCTCCGTGACGGCATCTACGAGGCAGGCCAAGCCATCGGCACGGGCGACGCCACGGTCGACTCCCTCTATATCAAAGCAGTCGCCAAAAGTACGACCATCGCACCTCCCGAGGTAGCCAAGCCGGAAGACCCCAAGCCCGAGGAGACCAAGCCCGCAGAAAGCAAGCCCGCGGAGTCCAAGCAGAACCCCAAGCCTGAGGGCTCAAAGCCGACCAAGGCCGTTGCGGCTTCAACCACGAAAGCCAAGACTACCGGCGTGCTCGCGGCAACCGGCGACACCTCGGGTGCGGCCATCGTGGCAACCGTCCTTGCGGGAACAGCCGCTATCGCCGCAGGCACCATGGCGAGCCGTAAGCGTTCTTAGACGCCTCTGCGCACATGGCAGCTCCCGCGAAGGCCCCGAGCCCCAGCACCGTTTAACAACGCCACCGCCGAGCTCCCCTCCGGCGGTGGCGTTTTCCATATGCGTCCGCAGGGGATGCACGAGATTGTCTTTGGTCTAGCCCAACCGGCATACGCTGGCGTGCGACAATTGGGGCTGCCGATATCACAACACTGAGAGAAGCCCGTCATGGAAGCGCATCAAAAGCAGATAACCGTTTATTCGAATCATACGGAAAGCGCGCCTGTCATCTACCTTCCTGTGGTCGTGGGCGACGGCAGCGAGGTTTATAAGTGTTGCCGAGAGCTCGACTGTCCGCCATTCGCCCTCGTCACCATTGGCGGGCTCGATTGGAATCGCGAGCTGAGCCCCTGGGCATGCGACGGGACCGTACGCGATGCCGAGCCTTTCGGCGGCCAAGCTGCCGATTTTCTTGATGAGCTGCTGAATCAGATAATCCCCCAGGTCGAGTCGTCGCTTCCTCAGCCGCCCACCTGGCGCGGCATTGCCGGTTACTCGCTCGCGGGCCTCTTCGCACTCTGGTCCCTCTGGCAAACCGACGCCTTTGACCGCGCCGCGAGCGCATCGGGGTCGCTATGGTTTCCCGACTTTGTCGACCGTGCCAGCACGGCCCCCTTTGCCGGCAGCCCGCAAGCCGTCTACCTGTCACTCGGCAAAAGGGAAACCAAGACGCCCAACCGCATGATGAGGCACGTACTCGACGACACGCGCGCCATGGAAGCGTTGCTCGTCGAGCACGGCATTCCAACAACGCTGGAGCTCAACCCCGGCAATCACTTTGCCCAAACCGACTTACGCATGGCCCGCGGCATCCACTGGATACTGACACATTAAAAATGGTGCCCACACGCATATACGCATGGGCACCATATCTTGTTTTAGCTGAACACAGCTGCTACTCAGCAGCCTCCTCAAGCTCGGAGACATCAAACTCAAAGTCGTTACCCGGCAGGATGGCGTTGAGCACGATGCCCACCAGCGAGCCCACGGCAAGACCGGAAAGCGAAATCGTCACGCCGCTCAGCTCCAGCACGATGGCGCCGGCGGTGCTGTACGCGATGCCGAGCGAAAGCACGAGCACCAGGGCGGTCACCAGCACGTTGCGGTTGTTTTGGAAATCGACCTGGTTCTCGATGAGGTTGCGAACACCCACGGCGCTGATCATGCCGTAAAGCACGAGCGACACGCCGCCGATAACGCATGCCGGCATGGCGGCGATCACGGCAGCGAACTTGGGGCAGAACGAAAGCACGATGGCGCAGCACGCGGCAATGCGAATCACGCGCGGGTCGAACACGCGCGTCAGGGCGAGCACGCCGGTGTTCTCGCCATACGTGGTGTTGGCCGGAGCGCCAAAGAGCGAAGCCAGAATCGTGGCGAGACCATCGCCGAGCAGCGTGCGATGCAGGCCGGGATCGGCAATGTAGTTGCGCTCGCAGGTGGAGCCAATAGCGGAGATATCACCGATATGCTCGATCATGGTCGCGAAGGCCAGCGGCATGATGGTGATGATGGCCGTCGTGGCAAGACCGCTATCGAACTGCGGCCCAAAGAGCGCAAACACGGTGTTGTCCCACACGATGGGCAGACCGACCCACGGAGCGGCGGAAACGCCCGAGAAATCAACCTCGCCGAGCGCAGCCGCAACGGCATAGCTCACCACAACGCCCAGCAAAATCGGCACGATCTTGACCATGCCGCGGCCCCAGATGTTGCAGATGACGATCACTGCCACGGCGACAACGGCAACAAGCCAATTGGTCTGACAGTTGGCGATAGCAGAGCTTGCCAGAATCAAGCCGATGGAAATGACGATAGGGCCAGTCACCACCGGCGGGAAGAAGCGCATAACGCGCTTGGCGCCAAAGGCGCGGAACAGGACCGCCAGCACTGGATAGAGCAGGCCGGCACAAGCTACGCCCAGGCAGGCGTAGGGCAAAAGCTCGGTCTCGCCGTTGGGCGCGATTGCGGCATAACCGGCAATAAAGGCAAACGATGAGCCCAAAAATGCCGGCACCTTACCGCGCGACAGGAAGTGGAACAGCAGCGTGCCCAAGCCGGCAAACAAAAGCGTTGCCGATACCGAGAGGCCGGTGAGCACGGGCACCAGCACGGTGGCGCCAAACATGGCAAACAGGTGCTGCAGACCGAGCAGGAACATGCGCGGGCGGCCGAGCGACGATGCGTCGTAGATGGCATCGCTGACGGCGGGCGTCGAGGACTGGGACATGGATGTCCTTTCGAATGGAAGGGCGATCAGGCATATCGGATAACCTGCCCGAACGATACGATCCGAACCATTGTACGCGATACACTATGCCTCGCACGCGCCGCCACCTGCAAACACTAGCGCTATTTCCAAACGCGCTCGGCAATGCGCTTGACCAGCGCGATCTTTGCCCATTGCTCGTCCTCGGTCAGCTTGTTGCCAATCTCGCAGCTGGCAAAGCCGCACTGGGGCGACAGATACAGGTTCTCGAGCGGAACATACTTTGCGGCCTCGTGAATACGCTCGACGATGGCATCCTCGTCCTCAAGCTCAGCAGCCTTGGTGGTCACCAGGCCCAGCACGACCTTCTTGCCAGGGGCAACGTACTTGAGCGGCTCAAAGCCACCGGCACGCGGCGTATCGAACTCCAGGTAAAATGCGTCGACATCCTCGTTTGCGAACAGGTATGGCGCGATGGGGTCATAGCCGCCCTCGAAGGCATAGGTAGAGTGGTAGTTACCACGGCACACGTGCGTGTTAATGACCAGGTCGTCGGGCTTGCCCTCGATGGCGGCGTTGTTGAGCGCCACGCCCAGCTCACTCACCTTTTGCAGATCAACCGGGCTCATGCCGGTCTTGGACACAAAGTCGGTATCGCAGTAGATGCCCCAGGTGCAGTCATCAAACTGGATGTTACGGCAGCCTGCAGCGTACAGGTCGGCAATCACGGTGCGGTATGCTGCGGCAATGGCATCGGCGAGCTCTTCGTCGGTCTTATAAACGGCACGCAGGCTCTCCTGCTGGCCATCACAGCGGTCGAGTGTGACTTCGGAGAACGTCTGGATCGGCGCCGGGATGGTTTGCCGTGCGACCTGGCCCTCGCCCTCAAGCGCCTTGACAAATTTGAAGTGCTCGACGAAGGGGTGGTTCTCGCCGCTGATGGGGCCGGTCACCACGGCGGTATCGGCCGTGGTCTCCTCGTCGTGGAACATATAGCCCGTACGCGAGGTACGGCGTTCAATGCCGTTGAGCCCCCACATAAAGTCGAGGTGCCAGTAACTGCGGCGGAACTCGCCATCGGTAATCACCTGCAGGCCAGCGGCCTTTTGCTTGTCCACCAAATCGCGAATGGCGTCGTCCTCGACGGCCTTAAGCCCCTCGGCGTCAAGCGTGCCTGCCGCATAGGCAGCGCGGGCATCCTTTACGGCCTGCGGACGAAGAAAGCTGCCGACGATATCGGCGCGAAACGGCGCATTCGGTTGAATCAAAGTGCTCATAGATATCTCCCTTTGCATTGGTTGCTTTACCGAGACAGAGTATGAGCGCTCATGTGGCCATCGTAAAATATATGTTTATAACAGTTTGATATAGATGTTTCCTATATCAGTCTGGACTGCCATAAAGAGACTTGAACCGTGCGGAGCACAGCACCCTAGATATGCTGACGAATCGCGTCGATATAGGCTTGGCCGTAGCGCGTGAG
>ULNP01043620.1_pt1 | contig 18102 bp, 13 predicted proteins | sample 1951941 | NCBI WGS metagenome assembly ULNP01 (sample SAMEA4835579, study PRJEB28245) | human gut metagenome | biome: gut microbiome; material: fecal sample | place: Denmark | collected 2008
AAGGCAATCGGGCATTGTGCTTTCATCCGCCGCAAGTGAATGATAGCGCGCCACCTCGATTTCATCGGGAAGCCCTTTAAACAAAAGCGATTTATTATCAACCCTGCACAGGCTTTGTTTGCCGTGCATAAGCTTTTTTGCATAAGTGATTTTTGCGCCGAACGCTTGGCATATTGATTGATGGCCGAGGCAAACGCCGAGTATTTTTGAATATTCACCGAGCTGCCGCGCAACATCAACGCAAACGCCGGCATCCTTTGGGGATTTCGGCCCCGGCGAAAGAACTATATATTCGGGAGCGAGCGCCTTTATTTGCGCAACGCTCATTTCATCATTTCTGATAACCTTAATATCGGGATTTATGCCGCCGATAAGCTGATAAAGATTATATGAAAAAGAATCATAATTATCTATTAAAAGAATCATTCGGCGCCACCTCCGCTGATTTTAAGCGCGCTCACAACCGCGCCCGCTTTATTGATGCATTCTCTGTTTTCCTTTTCACCCACGGAATCGGCAACAATTCCTGCGCCCGAGCGCACATAAACCCTGCCGCCTTTTTTATAAGCAATGCGGATTGCAATGCAAGTGTCTGCATTACCCGTAAAATCAATATATCCTATTGCGCCGCCGTAAATGCCGCGGCGATTATTTTCAAGCTCATTTATAATTTCCATGGCGCGGATTTTCGGCGCGCCCGAAAGCGTGCCCGCGGGAAGAACGGCGTCTATTGCATCAAGCGCCGTTTTATCATGCCTGATTTTGCCGCGCACGGTGGAGCCGATGTGCATAACATGGCTGAATTTTAAAATTGAATGATATTTTTCAACCTCAACGCTGCCGAAGCGGCTGATTTTGCCGAGATCGTTTCTGCCGAGATCCACAAGCATATTATGCTCTGCAAGCTCTTTTTCATCTGCCAAAAGCTCTGCTTCAAGGCGGGCGTCCTCCTCGGCGGTTTTGCCGCGCGGCCTTGTGCCCGCAAGAGGATAGGTGTAAAGCGTGCCGTTTTCAAGCTTAACAAGCGTTTCCGGCGATGCACCTGCAATTTCAATATCATTTGAAGAAAAATAAAACATATAAGGGCTTGGATTAAGGCGGCGAAGCACCTTATAGGTTTCAAAAAGCGAGCCGCTCATTTTCGCTTCAAGCCTGTTCGAAATAACGGCCTGGAAAATATCGCCCTCTTTGATGTAGTTTTTTGTTTTTTCAACCATTTTGCAATATTCTTTTTCGCTGAAAAGCGGCTTGAATTCGGATTTCAAAACAGGCCTTTCAATTTCTGCCGGTTTGCCGCTTTCGATAACCTCCGCCATTATTTCAATTTCCGAAACGGCGGCGGCATAATTGTTTTCAACATCCGCCGTTTGCATATTGCAAATCAGAAAAACGCAATCGTTTAAATTATCAAACGCAATAACCTTATCAAACAGCATTAAATCCATATCTTTAAAATGCGCGTCATCTGCGGCGTCAAGCTTAAGCTTAGGCTCGGCATATTTGGCATAATCATAGCCGAAATAGCCAACAAGGCCGCCCGTGAAGGCGGGCAAATCATCAAGGCGAGGGCTTTTGTGAGCTTCAAGAATTTGCTGCACATAGGGGCGGGGATCGGAATTAAAACGGCGCACACCGAATTCATCGGTGATTTGCACACAGCCGTTTTTGCAGGTGATTTCCGCCTTTGGATCAAATCCCAAAAATGTGAAGCGGCCCCATTTTTCCCTGTCCTCACACGATTCAAGCATATAGCAGTGCGAGCTGATTGCCTTGAGCTTTTGCAGCACCTCAAGCGGAGAAATGCCGCATTTGATTTTTGCCGAAAGCGGCACGGTTTTGTATTCCGCCGCCAGGCTTTTAACTTTTTCGATATTAGGTGTGATATTCATAATTTCCTCCGTTTCGGCATTTGCCGAGCGCTTGCAGAGGGGAAATAAAAAATCCCCGGCAGAAAATCACAAAAATGACTTTCTGCCGGGGACGAATAATTACATTCGCGGTGCCACCCCGATTTGCGGATAAGAAACTAACTAAATAAAATCCGCACTCTCTGCAAGGTACCAACATACCTTCGGCCACTGACGCAGGCCCTGCGTTGCGCTATACTCGGCAAATGCCTTTGAGCGCACCCTCAGCGGTCCATTTAGCAAGCCGTTTACTGCCGCTTTCCAGCAACTGCGGCTCTCTGTGAGTTCGTATCCTGCTTTTACTTCCGCCTCATCGGTTTAGGTGTTTAATTGTTAGATTTATGATATCACCGAAAAAAAGATTTGTCAATACTTTAAATCGATAAATTTTGCCGCCGTTTGTAAACACTGCGCGGCATTGAGCGATTTCCGATCGGCGAAAATGTAAAAAACGCCGCTTGATTTTTACTTAATCGGAATCAATTTGCCGTTTTGGATTTTTGCATTCACGGTTTTGCCGCCGCGCAGCTTAACACCCTTAACAACACCGTTCCAATCCTCGGGCAATTTGCCGCCCGCAATCAATTCGCCGATGCCCGCCGTGAAGCCGTAATTGCCGTCTATCTGGAAAGGCGGATGAGCGCAGAACAGATTTGGATAAGTGCCGCCGCCTTTTTTAAAAGCAAAGCGGGAGTGGGGATTAACATAGCGCAGCTGATTTTTGATAAGCAAAGCCGCGTCCGCCGGCTGCTGCATTCTGCCGCGCAGGCAAAGCTTCCAAGCAAGGCTCCAGCCCGTGCCGCCCGTTCCCCTTACTTCAAGGGATTTATCCGCGGCGGCTTTAAGCTGCTCGCTTGCGGGATAAGACGAGGGATAAATGCAATAAAGATGGCTTAAATGCCTGTGCTCCGGCTCAACCTCGGCAAATTCCTCCGCCCATTCCGGGATTCTGCCGTCGCTTGCAGGCTTAACCTGCGCAATATGCGGCGCCTCAATGCCGAGCTCGCGGCAATTATTAAAGAAATCATGCAGCATTTCGCGATCCATTGAAGGCATATACGTTACGCTGAAACGCTTATCGCCAAGCTTATATGAATTTTCGGGAGAAATTGATGGGCAGGTTACGAGTTCGCCGTCTTTTTCCACAAGAAAAACCTTATAAAACTCGCAAACCTTTTCAAACAGCGGCGTGATTCTTGCCCTGTAATCAAGATCATTCGTATAAAGATAATGGTCATAAAGCATATTGAGGAACCACGGCAGGCTCATCGGCCAAAACGAATAAGCCGCGCAATTTTCCTTGCCTGTGGGATTTGACGCGGGCTGAGTGCAGCCCCACAAATCCGTGTTGTGGTGAGCGCAGCTGCCGGGGCAATCATAATAATCGCGGGCGGTTTTTTGGCCGTTATCCACCAATTTTTCAACAAGAGCAACAAGCGGCTCAAAGCATTCCGAAAGATTTGCCGCATCCGTGCCCCAATAATTCATTTGGGTGTTTATATTAACCGTGTAGTTCGAGCTCCACGGCGCGCGCACCTGATCGTTCCAAATACCCTGCAGGGTTGTGGCCTGCGTGCCGGGGCGGGAGCCGGAAATCGTTAAATATCTGCCGTATTGATAAAGCAGGGCGATAAGGCCGTTATCCCCGCTGCCTTTGCGGAAAAGCTTGAGCCTTTTATCCGTCGGCGCGTCACTGCCGGTGCCCTCAAGCTTAAATTCAACCCTGTCAAACAGGCTTTCAAAATCGCGCACATGCTCATCATAAAGCGCGCCGAAGCCCTTATCCGTTTCAAGCGGCGCGGCGGCTCTTTCAAAGCTATTTGCATCCGGCGCGGATTTATAATCCGCAAACGCCGTGGCAAGCGACACAAGAACGGTTATTTCCTTTTGATTTTTAACGAAAATGCAGCCGTCGCTGAATTTAGCCTCGCCGAGCACCTTTGCAATTCCCGTAAACTTCATGCCCTTATTGCCGTATTGCACGGGATTTGGAGTATTATAATAAACGGGATAGCAAATTTCGGGTGCACGCCCTTCCAAAACAAGGCTTCTGCCCTTGCAGGAAACATGGCTGTGCTTGATTTTGCTTGCAAACGAAATGTTGCAGGAAAAAGGATTTTCCGATTTTATATTCACAACAATAAGCTGAGCAGGGTGGCTGACGAAAACGGTTTCCTTAATATCGCCGAATTTAACCGTTGCAACACCCTTTGAAATATCAAGGCGGCGCTCATAGCCCGCTCTTGAGGTTTTTGAAGCATAGTTTATAAGCAGATCGCCGAACGGCAAATAAGCATCGCTCCAATCGCCGTGCATATCCTCGTTTAAAAGCTTTTGAGCCTGCGCGATATCGCCTGAAAAAACGGCGCTTCTTACCTTTTCAAGATATTCGTGGGCGGATTTATTATTATTGTCCTTCGGATAACCCGACCATAATGAATCCTCGTTGAGCGCTATTCTTTCCGTTTTGGTGCCGCCGAACACCATTGCGCCCATTCTGCCGTTTCCGAGCGGCAAAGCCTCCTCAAAATATTTTGCGCTTTTTTTATAATAAAGCATATTTTCCATGGCAAAACGCCTCCTGATTGTTTCTATAAATAATATAATCCATATGAAAAAAAATTGCAATAAAAACGGTGAATTACCCGCCGAAAATGATAATTTTTTAACAATTTCAAAAATATGATTGACTTAAACCCGACTTTAAGTGTTACCATAAAATCAAATAAAATCGAAAGGAATGAATTTTTATGAAATATTCAAACGAAACGGATTTTAACGCCGCAAACAAATTCGGCAAGGGCAATGCAAACACGGCTTTTGCGCAGTATTTTATCGGCAACAGCTTTTTGAACCCGCTTACCGAGCCGCAAAAGGCAAATCTGTTTTTGGCAAATGTTACTTTTGAACCCGGCTGCCGCAACAATTGGCACATTCACCACGCAAGCAAGGGCGGCGGGCAGATTTTGATTTGCACCGCGGGCGAAGGCTGGTATCAGGAAGAGGGCAAAAAGGCCGTTTCGCTCAGCGAGGGCACGGTTATTGCCATTCCGCCCGAGGTTAAGCATTGGCACGGCGCGAAAAAAGACAGCTGGTTTTCGCACATTGCGGTTGAAGTGCCCGGCGAAAACACATCAAACGAATGGTGCGAGCCGGTTTCAAGCGAAGAATACGATAAATTATAATAAACAGAGGCGGCATATTCGCGCCTTATAATGCGGAAAATATAAAGATATAAAGGAGAGATAATTATGGCAGTTAAACAAACGGCGGGACGCGATCAGCTGGGTGATTTTGCGCCCAAATTCGCAGAGCTTAACGACGATGTTTTGTTCGGCGAGGTTTGGAGCAGAGAGGATAAGCTTTCGCTTAGGGACAGATCCCTCGTTACCGTGACCGCGCTTATGGCGCAGGGGCTGATTGACGATTCTTTCAGATACCATTTAATGACGGCAAAATCAAACGGCATAACGAAAGAGGAAATTGCCGAAATCGTTACACACGCTGCATTTTACTGCGGCTGGCCGAAAGCATGGGCGGTTTTTAAAATGGCAAAGGAAATTTGGAGCGATTGATAAAGCGGCAATGCGACATAAGCTTTTCGCTCACGGCACCGTTTTTGGTGCAAGCAGTTTAAAGCAAAACGATTTTTGTGTAGGCAAGGCATAAAACGCAGTTAATCTTTTCGGATTAACAAGTATTTTAACGCAGCATACGCGCAAATCGGTTGCTTTAAACCATATTACGTTCGATTTCCACCTGCTTAAGCGGGAGCATAAGCAAAGGCACACGAAGCAAATTTCGTGTGCCTTTTTCTATACATTATTATATATTATTTAAGCGATATAAATGCGCCGAAAATCAATTGCTGCTGCCCTTTGATTCCACAAGCTTGCATTCAACATCAAAGGTTTTGATTTGATTGTTTTCGATTCTGGCAATGGTGAGCTTGATTGTGTCGCCGGGTTTACTGTCCGAAAGAACGGAGGTCATAACATCCGTATCCGTCATCGTGTTTCCGTTTACGGCAACAATCATATCATATTGCTTAATATCCTTATTTGCCAAATCGGAATCCGAACTAACCTCGCCGATAACCATTGTGCCTTTTGCATCCTTATAGCCTTTTTCTGCAAGGGCATTAAGAATTGCATCGGCATTTGAATAATTTTCAATGTTGCTGTATGTTATGCCAAGCTTTGCCCTGCCCTCAACATAGCCTGTTTTGATGAGGCTGTTTGCCGTGGCAACCGCAGTGTTGCTGGGAACCGCAAAGCCCATGCCCTCATATTCCGTGGAGGCGATTTTTGATGAGTTTATGCCGATAACCTGACCCTGCATATTAAAGAGTGCGCCGCCGCTGTTGCCGGGGTTGATTGCCGCATCTGTTTGGATACATTTATTATCATAGCCGATTTTTGAAGAAACGGGGCGATCGATTGCGGAAACATAGCCGCTTGTTACGCTGTTCATAAATTCAATGCCGCCGGGGCAGCCGATTGCAACAACCTGCTCGCCGACCGCAACCGAATCCGAATTTGCAAAGGTTGCGATTTTAAGGCCGGTTGCGTTTATTGAAAGCACTCCTATATCGGTTTGGCTGTCATAAGCCACCATGGAGGCGTCATACTCGGTGCCGTCGTTAAGAGTTACGGTAAATGAGGAGCCGCCGCTGATAACATGAGCGCAGGTCATAATATATGTTTTGCCGCCGTCCTCAAGCATAAGCACGCCCGAGCCTTCGCTTGATTTGGTTTGATTACCGTCCGAAGAGCTGTTACCGTCCGAACCGTAGCCGTAAAAGCTGCTGTAAGAGCTTGCCTGCGAATAAACCGTGATGCCTACGCAGGAATCCATATTGTTTTGAGCCACGCCCGCAACGGTGTAGTTGCCGGAATTATCCTTTGTGGGCACGGACTCCTGCTCCTCGGTTTTAACCTGAGCGGAGGAGCCTGCCGTGGTGGTTTCCTTTGAATCGGAGCCGGATTTTGAGGTGGCCGAAGCAACAAGACCCACAACCGCAATTGCCGCGCAAATCGCAATAACTATGCAGATTATCATTGTGGTTTTATTCTTTTTCTGCGGAATCGGATTGCCGTTTTCATCAAGCTTAACGGCCTTTGCCTTTTTTTGGCGGTGCTTTTTCTCTTTTTTGGGAGGCTCACCCTGCGGCTGCCAAGCCTGCTGCTGCGGCGGAGTGTAATAACTGCCGCCCTGCGAATAATTATATCCGCCCTGCGGGTTTGAAGCGCCCGCATTTGCATTGGCATAAGGGCCTGCATTTGCGCCCTGATTTGCCGCGCTTGCGCCATTGCCCTGCGCCGAATCAAAGCCGCTGCCCGGCTGCGGATTTTGCCCCGTGCCGCCTGCCGGCTTATAGGCATAATGATAGGTTGTGTTTTCCTCGGTGGGAGGGGTTGTGCCCGCGCTGTTTTCACCGGGCGCAGTGCCGTTGTTATTTTCAAAATCGTTATTCATAATTCCTGTCTCCTTACACAAACGGCAATGCCGCAAAACCTGCATTCAAAGCATTTCGGCATTATCGCCTGCGTTAATCCGTAATATTTCTGCCGCAAATTACGGTTTTTTATGTTCTTTTTTAATATAAACCGGGCTGAACTGCTTTGGAAGCGTGATTGAAAATTCGGCGCTGTCCTCGCTTTCGCTTTTTGCGCTTACTCTGCCGCCGTGCATTTCCACCATAAGCTTAACAAGATAAAGCCCAAGCCCTGCGCCCTTTGCATCAAGACTGCGGCTTTTATCCGCCTTATAAAATCTTTCAAACACTCTTGAAAGATCCTCTGCCTTAATGCCTGTGCCGCTGTTTTTGATAACAAGGGTGATTTGATTTGCCGAATCAATAAGGCGCACATCGATATAGCCGCCCTCGTTTGTGAATTTAACGGCGTTATCAACCAAATTATAAATCGATTGATATATCATATCGGGATCCGCCACAATATAGGTTGGCCTGAATTCGTCAAGTCCGCGAATCTCAATATTCTTATTTTCTATTTTTTGCTCAAAGGTGAGCAATATGTGAATTATCTGATCGGATATATCATAGTTTGACGGCTTCATTTCAAGGTCGCCGCTTTCGATTTTACTCATATTGAGCATTGAAACCACAAGCCTTGAAAGCCTTTTAACCTCGCCGCTGACGATTTTTAAATAATAATCCTGCTTTTCGCGGGGAATAGTACCGTCCAAAATACCGTCTATAAATCCGGAAATGGAGGTCATCGGCGTTTTCAGCTCATGCGACACATTTGAAACAAAGCTGCGCCGCGAGCCTTCAAGCACATCAAGCGCATCCGCCATATCGTTGAACGCCGTGCCGAGATCGGCAAGCTCATCCTCGCCCTCAACCTTAACTCTGTAAGAAAAATCGCCTACGGCGAACTGCTTTGCCGCGCGGCTCATTTGCTGAAGCGGCGTAACCATTTTCTTTGTTAAATAATATATGAAAATGAATGCAAAAATAAGGCAGAAAAACGCGCAGATTAAAAATATTCTGAAAACCGCAATCGAAAAATTCTGCACGCCGGCGTTTGCAAGGGCAAAAACCGTGCCTATTATGCGCCCTTCGGAATAAATCGGAGTGCCCACAACAAAGCATTTTGTGCCCGATATTTTTGTTTTTTCAACTATGCTGCCCTGTTGATATACGGTAGACAGAATATTGCTGTTTATGATGATATTATCATGAACACTGCATGCCGGAAAAACGCCGTAACCCGGAGTGCCAACAGCCTTATCTCTGCAAAGGATTATGTTTCCCTCCGTGTCGCACACAAACACATCCGCATTTATGGATTTTGAAACGGTGGCAAGGGTTTCGCACAGCAATTCCTTTTCAACGGAATAGGTTGTGTTCATATCCTGCGTTATAAGCGTGCCCTCAACCGTGGAGGCAATGGAGCTTACATTGCTTTTAAGCAGCGCCGTGTTTTCATCAACCTCATAATGATTGACGAAAAGCATAAGCGCCGTGCCCAGCACGATAAGCACCGTTAAGAATATGGCCGCAAAGGTTAAAAAATATTTTGTGAAAATATTGGGCTTGATATGCAAAAATTCGGCAAGCTTAATGATCGGCTTTTCGATTGCGCGATCGGCTTTTTTGGGTGCCTTTAATTCCTTCTGCATAATTCGCGGTTATTCCTTGGTTTCAAATTTATAGCCAACGCCCCAAACCGTTTTGAGCGACCATTTATCCGAAACGCCCTCAAGCTTTTCACGAAGCCTTTTAACATGCACATCAACCGTGCGGGAATCGCCGTAATAATCGAATCCCCAAACCTCATCAAGCAGCTGATCTCTTGTGTAAACCCTGTTGGGATTTGAAGCGAAGTGATAAATAAGCTCCAATTCTTTCGGCGGAGTGTCAACAACAACGCCGTTTACCTTCATTTCGTAGTTTTCGATATTTATTTCAAGCTTATCATAGGAAACAGTTTTCTTTTCCTGCGCCGCAGTGCCGCTTTCGCCCTTTGAGCGCCTGAGAACGGCTTTGATTCTTGCCATAACCTCTTTTGCGTCAAACGGCTTGGTAACATAATCGTCTGCTCCGAGTTCGAGACCGAGCACCTTATCAAAGGTTTCGCCCTTTGCCGTAAGCATTATAATCGGCACCGAGGAGGTTTTTCTGATTTCCCTGCAAACCTGCCAGCCGTCCATCTTGGGAAGCATAATATCAAGCAGCACCAAATCGGGATTTTTTGCCGCAAAAGTATCCACGGCTGCCTGCCCGTCGTTCGCAACAAAAGCCGTGTAGCCCTCGTTTTCAAGATAAAGCTTTAAAAGCTCGCAGATATTAAGATCGTCATCAACAACAAGTATTTTATTGCTCATAGTCGATTCTCCTTTCCTTTTGAGAAAATATTAACATTCGTTTTTGTTCATAATTTGATTTGCGCATTAACAAACGGTAAAGTTTGTTAATAATTTCTGAATAAAATTTTTCACTTTTTTTACCACGCCTTGCCGCGCTTTTCACAGCTTTCAACAAAATCTATAAACTGGCGCGCGCATCGCGGCGATCTTCCGCCCTTGCGTGAAGCCCATTGCTCCGCAACAAGGAAAAGCCTGTCCTCATCCACGGCAAGATTTCTGTCTGCCGCGATTTTGGCAACGATATCAAGATAATCCTTTTTATCGGGATTAACAAAGGTGACGGATAAACCGAATCTGTCCGAAAGGCTGAGCTGCTCCTGCATAATATCGTTTCTGTTTATATCGTTTTCGCGGTCCGAAAGGCTTTCTTTAATAAGATGGCGCCTGTTTGAGGTGGCATATATAATAGTATTATGCTTTCTGCCGCCGAGGCTGCCCTCCAGCGCCGCCTTAAGCTCGCCGAACGAATCATCGTGCGAATCAAAATAAAGATCATCTATAAAGATAATAAATTTCATCGGGCACGAGGCAAGCTGTTCGCGGATTATCGTTAAATCCGGGATATCGCTTTTTGTTATTTCTATCATGCGCAGGCCCTTATCGGCATATTCGTTTAAAACGGCGTGCACGGTGGAGCTTTTGCCCGTGCCCCTGTCACCGTAAAGAAGCACATTGTTTGAGGGATAGCCGTTTACAAAGCTTTCCGTGTTATCCACAACCTTTTGCCTTTGAAGCTCATAATTCTTTAAATCCGAAAGCAAAATCGGATCTGTTTCCGAAAGCGGGTAAAGGCTGTGATTGCGCCAGGTGAATGCATTAAATTCCGAATACATGCCGTAGCCGTGATTTTTATGATATTCAATAAGCTGAGGCATTTGATTTTCCCAGCCGACGGTGAGCGGCAAAAGCGGCGCACCCGTTTCCCATTGGGGCAGTGTTTTAAGCACACCGCGCAGACTTTCGCTTTCAACCGATTCGTAAATATCGGCGGAGGTTATGTTTGAAATCGCCTCCAGCTTTTGCAAATCGCTTTTAACGCCGTTTATAACCGCCTGCGGCAATTCTTCGATCTTGCCGCTTGCGGCGGCTTTGGTAAAAGCATTGTCATCTATAAGTATAAGCTTTGAAACGTATTCTTTAAACGATTTTTTTCTTGTAACCTTTCTGAAGAACTCGCTTTGGTTTTCAAGCACCGATTCATTGCCCACGCTTTGAAGCAGCTTGAGCAGTGAAGCGATAACATCGTCCTTCTTCAAATCATAAACGCAAAGCGCCTCTATATAAAATCTGAGCTCCTGTGCTCTGTTCATATTTCATCATCCAATCATCATTTGTGTTATTTATAAAATCCGGCGCGCCGATTTTCTGCCAATCGGCTTTCACCGTTTATTATAATATAAAACATTATAACATTATTTACAAGCAAATCACGCAATTTCGGTATTTTAAACAATAAAAAGCAGGATGCTCGGGCTTAATGTTGTAAGATGTCTGACAAATCTTGACTTTAAGTTGTCTGTTGTGTTATTATGTAGTCATACGGAAGGGGTGTCTTTATGGCAAGATCCAAAATGCTGGCAGACAGCACTGCTCAGCGCATATCCAAAATGATAGATGAAGAGGGCAGATTTCAGCCCGGAGATAAATTGCCGAACGAAAACGAATTTTCCGCCGAGCTCGGCGTCAGCCGCTCAACGCTCAGGGAGGCGATAAGAATACTCACCACAAACGGCGCACTCGAAATTCAGCGCGGCAAAGGCACATTCGTAACCGCCAACGCCGTTGTGGACGCAGACAGCCTGAGCGATATCACCTCCGGGCTCGGAGATTTGTTTGAAATGAGGCTTATGTTTGAGCCGGATTGCGCTTATTATGCGGCTCAGCGCGCCACGGATGAAGAAATCGCCACAATCTGCAAATGGGGCGAAGAAGTTGAAAAGAAAATTCTCAGCGGAGAAGACCGGACCGTTGAAGAGCAAAAATTCCACGAAAGCATTGCAAACGCAACCCACAACTCATTCGTTCAGCAATTTATGCCGATCATCTTCAATGCAATCAAAAAAGGCGTTGTCGTTTTGATGAAGGATGGCAGCGTGAGCAGCGATAATATGAACGACGACCGCTTGATTATGGACTTTATCAAAAAAAGAAACGCCGAAGGCGCGCGCACGGCAATGAGACTGCACATAATTCACGCAATGGAACATATTTAATTTTTTTGAAATTGCCTATTGACATTAGACAACAGACAAATTATAATGGGAATTGTTAAAGGTACAAGCCAAGTGGTCATACAACTAAATGCACTGCGAGGCTTGCAAAAATATAAAATATAATGGAGGACACTATTATGTCAACAGCAAGACTTTTCCACGAGTCCGACTGCAATCTTGATTACCTTGCAGGCAAAACGGTTGCTATCATCGGCTACGGCTCACAGGGTCACGCACACGCACTTAACTTAAAAGAATCCGGAGTTCATGTTATCGTTGGTCTTTACGAGGGCAGCAAGTCCTGGAAAAAGGCAGAGGATCAGGGACTTGAGGTTTTCACAACGGCAGAGGCTTCAAAAAGAGCAGATATCATCATGTTCCTCATCAATGATGAGCTTCAGGCAGATGTTTACAAATCAGAAATCGAGCCAAACCTTGAAGAAGGCAATATGCTTATGTTTGCGCACGGCTTCAACATTCATTTCGGCTGCATTAACCCCCCGAAATTCGTTGATGTTACCATGATTGCTCCCAAGGCTCCCGGCCACACCGTTCGCAGCGAATATCAGGCAGGCAAAGGCACACCTTGCCTTGTAGCTGTTGAGCAGGATGCAACAGGCCACGCTCTTGATATTGCACTTGCATATTCACTTGCACTCGGCGGCGCACGCGCAGGCGTTCTTGAAACAACCTTCAGAACAGAAACAGAAACCGACCTTTTCGGCGAGCAGGCTGTTCTTTGCGGCGGTGTTTGCGCTCTTATGCAGGCAGGCTTTGAAACTCTTTGCGAAGCAGGCTATGATCCGAGAAATGCATATTTTGAATGCATCCACGAAATGAAGCTCATCGTAGACCTTATCTATCAATCCGGCTTTGCAGGCATGAGATATTCAATCTCCAACACAGCAGAATACGGCGACTACATCACCGGCCCCAAGATTGTTACAGAAGATACAAAGAAGGCAATGAAGAAGATTCTTTCCGATATTCAGGATGGCACTTTTGCAAAAGAATTCTTGCTTGATATGAGCCCGGCAGGCCGTCAGGTTCACTTTAAGGCTCTCAGAAAGCTCGCTTCCGAGCATCCGTCTGAAGCAGTCGGCAAGGAAGTTCGTAAGCTTTACAGCTGGAACAACGAAGAAGATAAGCTCATCAATAACTGATTTTCTTTCCTTTCAATTAAATAAAGATTTTAAGCGGTGCTTGCCAATCGGCTTGCACTGCTTTTTTATCAGAAAATCCACTAAGTTGGCAATTTCTAAATCCTTGTCATTTTGCGCCACATCAAGCAACATCGACATGTATTCGATTTTAACCATATCCTTTATATGGATAATCTTTTCAGCTAACTTATTCATAGACGTAAAATAGAGCCACAGTTTTTCTGTGGCTCTATTTGTTTCTCTCTTATTTATTATGTTCGTTGATAATCCTATAAAGTGATGTTCGCCCTACGCCTAAGCGCTCGGCAAACTCTGCTCCCTTTATTTCTCCGTTACAATATTGAGCATACAGTCTTTGGTATTCTTCTTCGTCATAAGTTTTTTTCGGCCTGCCGAATTTCGTACCTTTTAGTTTCGCGGCTGTTATCTGCTTCACTTCTGTTTTATTATGATTTTTTACCGCATCTGTTGCTGCTTCCAAAAGACGAAGCTGTTCATATGATTTATTTCTAAACCAGTCTGTTGACCAAATACGATAAAAATTCCATCCCATACGCTCCAATATTTCTTGCCGTAAACGATCACGATCACGAGCATTTTTAGATGAGTGATATGTTGCACCATCACATTCAATTGCAAGCACATAATCCGAGCTATCCGGCAATTTTAATCCAAGATCTATTCGGAATCCCGAACATCCCACCTGTGTATCTACAGTGAATCCTTTAGATCTCAAATATTCGCAAACTTCAAGTTCAAAATCGGAATCAAATTGTTCAAATGGTCTAACCGAAATCATACGTTCCAACGCAATGCTCCCATTTTCTGCATAATCAAGATACTCGCGGAGAAGTTTCGTTCCCTCAGCAGAAGTGTGTTTCAAATCTATATCTGTATAATGCATGGATGAAACCAATTGCACATTGCATTTTGCACGAGTAACAGCAACATTAAGTCTTCGTTCACCACCAACACAATTCAGAGGACCAAAATTATGCAATAAACGCCCTTGCAGATCTTTGCCATATGCAACACTAAAAATAATTGTATCTCTTTCATCGCCCTGTACTGTTTCAAGATTTTTTATAAAGAACGGTTCTTTATCATTACTGTTGAAAAAATATTCTTTTTCAGGTGTATTTTGTCGCCGATTAGAAAGTAATTTATCAATCAAATCCTGTTGTGCTACACTAAATGCAACTACGCCAAGACTACGATTCGGATATTTATCTATGTTTTTATAAATCAGATCAACAACAAATTCTGCTTCTTTATGATTGATATGAGCTTTTCGATCAAATATGCCTTCTACATGATAGTAGTCAACGCCAATTCCAGGAGCATCAACCTTAGAAGACGGAAATGTCACAAGATCACTATCATAAAAGTTTTTATTTGAAAAAGCGATAAGTTGCTCATACCTACTGCGATAATGCCAACGTAGGCGAAGTTGCTGCATGGATGACGAACACAAATCTAAAATAGATTCAAAGTCTGTTATATCCCCAATTTCCTCGTCATAATCATCCTCAATTTCAAGTGTAGCATTAAAGAAATTGCTAGGTGGCATCTGTTTAGAGTCACCAACAACAATCAATTGATTTGCTCTGTAAATTGCTCCAATTGCATCTTGAGGAAAAATCTGTGACGCCTCATCAAATATAACAACATCAAAATGAACTGAATTTGGTGCAAGAAAAGTACTTACGCTAAGCGGCGACATTAGGAAGCACGGCTTAATAAGTTGAACAAGTTCTCCGGTTTCCATAAGTAAAGAACGTATGCTTTTTTGTTTGCGCTTTTTCTCACCTTCACGAAGCAAAACAGACAACGCGCTTCCTGATGCAATCATATCAAGCGATGGTCGCATAGATGAAAGCTTCGCGCGAATTTTCGCCTTGTTAATTTCAAACTGCTCAACATCTTTCTCAGAGAATACACTAATTGCTTTATCTTGAGAAATTCGATTAAATGCTGATAAAATCGGACTGTTAGATAAAACCGTATCTATCCACTGATAATAGAATTGTTTTCTAAATGCTCCGACAATATTCTTCGGTTCTATATTTTGATCAATGGCAGCATTCAAATAAATCACAGCTTGTTTATCTTCCAACTTAGAAAGCAGTGTTCTAAAATGATACCAATTATCCAATTCATCAATTTGGTTTAGACATTCAGTTAATTTTACCAACAGCAACTCACTCGCTGTTGTACGAACGTTCAAAGACTGATCAAAATACCCTTCGACTTTTTGAAGTATATCATCTGTGCAATCCGCAAAAGCTTCTTTAAGATTTCTACTATAATTCGCAAAGATTCCGCGTTCGGAAGAAAAATCATTATAATGTTCTAATATACCAAATTTAATATTATCGGAAAGCATCATCCCCAAAGCAGACATTTGATCAATTATATAATCCCATCTGCTTTCAACACCATTATAGGCTTCGCCAAGAAAAGCTTTAATAGGTTTCTCTACCTCAGCAAATTCTAATTTTTTTTGCTGATAATAAGCAAGCTTTTCTGTCATAATAACAGCTTCATTATATGATGGCTTTTTTCCATCTTTTTTGCACAAGCGCAAATCAGTAATAATTTGTTTATATTCAGAATCAAATAACCTGGAAATGCTTCCACTAAACTGTTTTATCAGTTTCTTGTGATATTTTTTCCCGTCCAATTCATAGATGTCATCGTCAAAGCTTTCACTCAATACCGAATAAGCAGTTAAAGCCTCCTCACTAATTGTTTGTAACTTTTGTAATGAAGAATTTACTGTATTAAAATGTTCTTGATTCAAAAGCGATGGTGTGATCAGTTTAGATTTAGCAACAAATTCAAGAAATCTACTCCAAGCCAATGCATCTTCAATACTAAAACACTTTATTTCATACTTTATGGATATTTCTTTCTGCAAAGGAACCAACTTCTGCAAAAATTGCAAAACAAAACGAATGTTCGTTTCCACATCTTTTTTTGTTTGATAAGAGGAGTCTTGAATTATATAACCAAACCATGGGTTCTTTCTGTAATCATATCCTATTGATGGAATATAGGCTTCATATTGTTCTAAAAGGGATGTTGTTTCCGTCAGATAGGCTTCGCCTTTAGAAGAAATTTGCGAAATAATGTAGTCAATATCTGGCATAAAACGAAAAGAGGAATAAGACTCATATAACTCGTATAAGCTCTTTTCAATTACCTTCTGCTGTTTATGAAGTTCAATTGCATAGTCATCCAATTGTTGCAGTGCCATTTCCTTTGCGGCAATTTCCATATCTGCTTTGGACGAAACAATACTCTTTTCTGTGCGAAGTGTATGACAAAGTTCTGCAATAACCGCCTTCTTATTCGCTTTATGACTATGGAGCTGCAAACAAAACTCATCAAGTCCGGATTGTTTTAACTTATCGTAAACTACATTCAATGCTGCCAATTTTTCAGAAACAAATAATACTTTTTTTCCATCATTAAGGCATTCAGCAATGATATTTGTAATAGTTTGGCTTTTTCCGGTTCCGGGAGGTCCCTGTAAAACAAAGCTTTTTCCGGATTTTGCCATCTCAATCGCCTCAATTTGACTTGAATCTGCATCAACCACATTGTGTAGCTCAATCAACGGGTTAACAACAGGAACAGCAGATTTTTCATCATCGGACAATATTTCAATATTGCTTCGTTCGCCTAAAAGCTGACGAACATTGCGATTAGAAAGTATCTCTTTTGCATTATCCTTTAAATCACGGTACATATTTATCTTGAGAAATGAGAAAATTCCAATCTTGCATTCGGCAGTAACAGTCCATCCAAGCTTATCCACAATATTACTTACTTTATCAAGATAACTGACTAAATCTTCATCATTATACTCCGGTAACTTCACGCCATATTCGGCATCCATTTTATAAGAAAAAGTTGGATTAACTACAATATCATCTTCTATGGAATTTATAAAATATGGTTCTATTGCAGAAGATTGTTCCATTTGAATAGGCACAAGCAAAATAGGTGCACAAAAAGAGCTGTTTGAATTGTCGCTCTCTTTCCAATGTATAAATCCAAATGCCATATATTCAACATTAACACCAGTTTCCCGAATAAACTCACGCGCTCTTTTGTCAATATTTTTAATAGCCGTAATCGGATTTATATCTGCATTGTATGCTAAAATTTGGTTTTGACTCTTAATCTGACTTGAATATTCTGCCAAAAATAGTTGCTTTTTTCTGCCGTATTAGATTTGGTTTGCTTAATCCGCTCATAATCAGTCGCATTAGATTCATTATCTTCCGCAATACTTTTTGGATCAAATACTTCAACTGATGTTGCACTGTCAAGAATTTTGAATAAAACATCAGATGAAGGTGCCAACACCTCGACTGTTGACGCTCTCAAATCTTTAAAGTTAATTAGATTATTACGTTTTCCTGTATCCAACAGCAAATCTGCCCATTTATCCAATTTCTTCGCATCCATAAAAAACAGCTCCTTTATGGTTCTTTTTGATTATTCGGACTTTGTCGAAATATATTGTATCTTAAATCTACGATGCTATAACATGTCATTTCTCACAAAATATTAACATTATCATATCATAAATATACTATTTTATCAACTCACATAAAAAGCGATAACACTATCAACTTCTACTCAATTTTAAAATAGCATGTGTATATTGATAATATTATAAATACATATAAAAAGTATTTCAATGAAATTTGTAAAAAATAAGGCACCAGTCCAATAATGTGTACTGCAAAAAGAACTTGTGTACCGAACGGCAACGAACAAACCATCAGTGTTTGATGAAACGCCAAAATGTTTGAGATAAATATAAAAAAGGCAAAAGAAAAAGCACCTTGCGAAAGCAAGATGCTTAAGATGTCAGCGTCGACCTATTTTCCCGGGCGGCTGCCCGCC
>ULNP01026928.1_pt1 | contig 17477 bp, 17 predicted proteins | sample 1951941 | NCBI WGS metagenome assembly ULNP01 (sample SAMEA4835579, study PRJEB28245) | human gut metagenome | biome: gut microbiome; material: fecal sample | place: Denmark | collected 2008
GGAGCTTATTAGCTCTTTCGCACATAATAATAAACTGCACGGTCCGAAATCTGCAATATCAACGCGACCTATCTCAGACAGATTGAGTCTGGTGCAAAAACGCCCAGCCTGCAAATGTTTGTGTCGCTGTGCGAAGCACTGAAGGTTTCGCCGACGTACCTGCTTGCGGACAGTCTTCCAGGTGCAGAATCTCGGGATCTGGACGCGCTGCTTACGCTCTGCCGCACGGCAACGCCGACACAGCTCAACATGATAACCGCTATGATCCGAAGCGTGATGGAAGCAACATCGGATTGAATGTACGCATTTTTTCTCATTGAAATATCAGAAACGTCAGGCTGTTTGTTCAGCCTGACGTTTTGCATCTATTACGCATCTTTTGTTCACCATATACATCCCTTTTGATTTCTTTTCTGAGAAACATACGAGGTGTAAAATATTTATGAAGCAGGTGGTGAACATTTTGGATGCAAGAGAGCGAATCCAGCAGTTGATGCAGGAACGAAACTGGACGATTTACCGGCTCGCAAAAGAATCCGGTCTATCGCAGACAACAATCTCCAACATCTTCAAACGCAACAATGAGCCGTCCATCCCAACGCTAAAACGGCTGTGCGGCGCTTTTGGCATAACGATGTCGCAATTCTTTAGAGTAAGCGGTGACTATGGTGATTATGCCGTATCTGAGGAACAGCAGGAGCTCATCAAAGACTGGACGCTGCTCAGCGATACGCAGCGTCAGCTGCTTTCTGGGCTTATCAAAACAATGTTATAGTACATATCCGCACAGCTTGTCTGCGCGGTTCGTGCAGAGCTGTCCGATTGTGAAATTGGGCGGCTTTTGCGCATTTATAAGACATTTTTAGAGCGGAAAGGAGTTTTGCGTATGAGTGCCAATAGTCCCTTAAACAAGGCAATCGCAAAGAACTGTATTGCTTTTTGCAATGCCTTGCGCCGTCTGGAACAGCAGCTTCGCAGTGAGGAGGATTCTGATGGCATCGTAGACGGCATACTGCGGGCAGCGGCGGAGTTCTATGGTGCCAAACGAGCATCCATCGTAGAAGCGGATTGGGAGCTTGGCGTCGGCATCATCACGCACGAATGGTGTGCGGATGGTGTGGAGCATCAAATGGATATGCTGCAATTTCTGGCAATGGAGATGTTCCCGCGCTGGAGGAAGGCACTCAGTGAAAACAAACCCATTGTCACGACCAATATGCGCGATTTGGAGAATCAGTATCCCGATGAAGCAGACTTCTTTCGCAGCTATGGAGTTGGCGGTATCTTAGCCGCGCCCTTCTCCAAGCGCATCAATCAGGGATTTCTTGTTGTAGACGACCCGACGCTCTACACCGACGATCCGGCATTTCTTTTGCTTGCGTCCTATGCCGCTGTGCTGGAACTGAACGAGATCAAATTACAGCAATCCCTTGTCGCGGCGTCCCGCGCATCCAGACATGACCCGGACAATGTTTATATCAACTGCTTTGGCGGTTTGGAGATCATCGGACCGAACGGGAAGCTGGTGGGCGATGACATCAAAACAGATCAGGGCTTTCTTCTGTTGGCATACCTGATCCTTAACCGCAGGCACACGGCGAGCGTTGACGAGTTATCCCGCATCATTCACCACTTCGGGGATTCAGACGCTCCATATAAGGTCTTGAGCAACATTGTTTATCGGATTCGCCGTCCGCTGGCGATCATCGGGTTAGATAAGCTCATCGTCGGCAAGAGCGGCACCTTTGTTATCAACCCTGCATACCATATTCATACGGATTTCGACCGCTTTGAGGGTAACTGTCGGCAGTTGGAGCGTACCTCCGACCCCGATATGCGCTGTGCGCTGTACCACAAAGCGGTCGAATTGTATAAAGGGCATCTTTTGCCGAGAATCGAACATGAAATCTGGCACATGCAGTTGGATATGTACTATCAAACGCTGTATCTGACGATCACAAAGGGATATGCCCGATACAAGCTGGAGCGAAAAAACTACACGGACGCGCTGCGTGAGATCAAGAACGCCATGCAACTCGCGCCCGGCGACAGCGAATTGAGTATGTTGGCTGTTCTGGCTGCATGGTATCAGGGCGGGCGTGTTCTGGCGCGCCGCTATTACGAAGCAGTAAAGAAATATCTGGATGGGGACCAGATCATTCAGATTCGCACACAGCTTGGCTTCTGAGCGCGAGGGCGCAGTCGAGGGTGTCCGCGAGGGTGCAGCCGAGGGTGCGCATGAGGGTGGAGACGAGGGTGCGGCAGAGGGCATAGCCGAGGGTAAAATGTAGGGTAAATTGCAGGCTGCGGTCGAGGGCGCAGTCGAGGGCAGTCGCCTGTTACCATGTATTTACTGGAACGAGATTCCGGTAATATGGTCAAATGGGTGATTGCAGATGCAGCGGCGTATGCGAACCGCCGCTCTCCCGACCATGAAACGGTCATGCGGAGAGCGGCGATTTTCTTTTTCCATTGATCGGCGTGACAGCTATGCGCTGCCGCGACCGCGCTGCGCCCCATCTGCGGCCATAACGTACATACTGTGTCCGTGCGCTCGGAACCATAGGGTTCCGGGCGCTTTTTTGCGCTCTTTTGGGAGCGCCCCGCGCTGCCGCGGTCCTCCGGTTTGAGTTTTGGTTTTTCCAAAATTCAAAGAACGGAGGACAAAACATGGGCTTTTATTATGCTCGTGAAAAACAGAAATTTGACGCGGAATGGGAACGGCTTTCCGCGTGGTATCAGGCCGAAGGCATGAGCGCCGAGGCGATTGAAGCAATACGTCAATTCGATTGGGCAAACTTTTGTCATCAAAGAGTCTACGAACATTGGACAACAGCATTTCCCGAAGATACCTATGTGGAAGATAGTAAGGTCTGTACACTGCTTCGCTGCTGCGCATCCATGGCCGAAACCGATGAAGTGTCGCAGATGCTTCGAGGAAGATACGACTGGATCGAGCAGATCGACGATCCTGTGCTGGCTGAGCGACTGAAGCATCTCACCGAAGATGATCTGGAGCTGCTTACGCGCTATGTGTTTGAAGACGCGACACAAAAGGAGCTGGCTTCGCAGTATGGCATTGGACAACAGAGCGTCAGCAAACGTCTTAAAAAATTGAAAAGTTTTTTAACGAAGCGGGCGTAAAAAACACGTTTCCGACGCCTATATTGTGAGGGCATCTTTTCAAGGTGCGCTCCTGCGTCAGACCCGGTAACAGTTTAAGCCCGGCGGCGCGTGTGCAGCTTGAAAACAGAATACTCTATCAGACAACACCACTTCTGCCATCGCCCACCGGCTTTTGCCGAACAGCCCGGCTTCGTCGCCGGGCTGTATGGGCTTGGCAGGGGCAGATACTCCCCACCGTCCGTCCGAGCGTGATAACGACCGTCGCAGGCAAACCGGTGAAAGGCTGCATAAGTAAATTGCAGGCATGACGCGAGTGCCAAAACGTAAGGCAGTCTGGATGAGAACACATGATAAGACACCGCGTAGGCGGCGCTTCGCCGCCTACGCAATGATACAAAAGAGGAAAGAACATGGCATCGAGAGATATGTATAACAGCTCCGGCTGTTTGGACATGACGGCTTTCCTCGCCTTGCGCAACATTGCGCGCGAGGAAAAAAGACGCAGCAAATCAGCCCGGCGCGGCAAGAAACGGCACAAAAGCCGCAACAAAAAATCGCCCCGCCGCGGATAGCTGGTTTCTGCGGATGCTTTCAGATGGGAGGTCATTTATGCCAAAGTCTGCGACTGCTTTTTCGGTTGATGGATTTGAGATCACGGCAACCTTTGCGGAAAGCCATAATGCGGCGGCAGCCAATCATGTAAAACAGATACTTCTGTCCTCATTCGCGGCGAACACGCCGAAACTCCAATCCCTTGGCATCCTTGCAATACCCATTGCGCGAAGATATGATAATGGAGGGAAACCCAATGAACCTTGAAAACTTCATATTGACGCATGGATTCACGCTCTCAATTTTTATGAATTGAGAAAGGATGGATCGATACAATGGAAAATACTTTTATGGATTTTACGGAAATGATTCGCGTCGATTGCCTGTACCGTGTGTCCACCGACAAGCAGGTGGACTACAACGACAAAAGCCAGGCCGACATTCCCATGCAGCGCAGAGAGTGTCATCGCTTCTGTGAAAAAATGGGCTGGACCATTGTTCACGAAGAACAGGAGGATGGCGTATCCGGGCATAAGGTCAGGGCCGAAAACAGGGACAAGCTGCAAATCATCAAGGAACGCGCCAAGCAGGGAAAATTCGATATTCTGCTTGTGTTCATGTTTGACCGCATCGGGCGCATCGCAGATGAAACGCCCTTTGTGGTGGAATGGTTTGTCAAGAACGGCATCCGGGTCTGGAGTACGCAGGAGGGTGAACAGCGGTTTGATAATCACACGGACAAGCTCACCAATTACATCCGCTTCTGGCAGGCCGACGGCGAAAGCGAAAAAACCTCGATCCGTACAAAAACCGCCCTCGGCCAGCTCGTCGAGGACGGCGGCTTCAAGGGCGGCTTCGCTCCGTATGGGTACGACCTTGTAAAGAGCGGGCGCTTCAACAAGCGCAAGCATGAGGTGTTTGAGCTGGCAGTCAATGCGGACGAAGCATCTGTGGTGCGGATCATTTATGATAAGTATGTGCAGGAGGGCTTCGGCGCACAGCGGATTGCCACATACTTAAATAACCTTGGCTATCGGGCGAGGACGGGCAAGATGTGGCATCATGCTACGGTTCGGGGCATCCTTTGCAACCTGACCTATACCGGCGTGCTTCGCAGCGGCGAAAGCCGCTCCGAAATTTTGCCGCACTTGCAGATCATAGAACCGGAGCTGTTCGATGTCGCACAGCGCATCCGCACGGCTCGTGTCAATGCAATCGAGCAGGAAAATCATGTGCCGCTGAACACACGGGGGCAGTATCTGCTGGCCGGAAATGTGTTCTGCGGGCATTGCGGGTCGCGGCTCTCGCTCACGACGAACGGAAAGGCTTACCCGTGCAAAGATGACCCCAGCCGCGTTGTTAAGCGTGTGCGGTACATTTGCTATGGCAAGACCCGCAAGCAGACCGAGTGCGATGGGCAGACCGGCTACACGGCGCACATTCTGAACGACATCATTGATAAAGTGGTGCGGCAGATTTTTGAACGCATGAAGGCTGTCCCCAAAAGCGAAGTGGTGGGCGTTCGTTACCGCGAAAAGATGGAGGAACGAAAGGCGCTGCTTCGCAGCGTAAAAGCCGACTATACGAAAGCCGCCGCAGAGCTGGAAGCCTTGAAATCGGAAGTCGTGAAAGCCATCAAGGGTGAAAGCAGCTTTTCAAAGGAACTGCTTGCTTCGCTGATCTCCGACACGGAAAGAAAGTGTCAGGAACTGCAAGCAGCGCTTGAGCAGGCACAGAGTGAATATGATGCGGGAGAAGCAACGCTTCAATCACTGAACAGTCAATACGACGACATGATCTCTTGGGCTGAAATGTACGACAGCGCCAGTGTGGAATCGAAGAAAATGATCGTGAGCTGCCTGATCCGCAGGGTAGACGTATATCGCGGCTATCGGGTGCATATTGACTTCAACATCGACTTTAAGCAATTCAGCTTGGGGTTGGACATTGCTGAAATTGCCGCATAAACGAAAAAACCCGTTTCACAAGGAAACGAGTTTTTCGCTGCTTCTTATAAAGAAGTTGGTGGAGATAAGCGGGATCGAACCGCTGACCTCATGACTGCCAGCTGCTATCGATTCGTAATATTAGGCGTTTTTGCGTCAAATACGTCCGTTCAGTCAGTGAAAAGTGCGGGGTTTGCAAGGTTTTATCCATTGCGTCCACACGCTTTCGCGCACACTTGGGTCACAATCTGGGTCAGGGTTGGCAGGTGAATTTGAAGAAGTTCTACTAGAGCAGACGCGTATTGTAGTATAAAATGACTACACCGCAGAAAGTATCTTTTTAATTTCAGGCAAATCTCGTGCAAACCAGATCCCTTGCTGGCGTTCTTCTGATGATAAACCCTTTTCAATCATATGATTCATCAGAGTCTTTAATCCATTGTAGTATCCGTTCAGATTATAGAGAATACAGAGGGCAGCCATATGCTTTAACGAAACTTTAGACATAACCTCAGCGATTTCTTCCAGTGTTCCGGTTCCACCCGGGAATGCGATGAAGGCATCACCCAATTCAATCATTTTCGCTTTGCGTTCTGCCATATTCTTTGTGATGATCAGTTCGGTCAGTTCACTGTATTGAAATCCTTCATCAATAAAAAATGCGGCTCAATGCCAATTACTTTACCTCCAGCATATAATACGTTTTGCGCTAGTTCGCCCATTAGTCCAGTTTTAGAGCCACCGTAAACAAGTGTATTTTTCTCCGTGCCAATCCACTGACCAAGCTTACGCACTGCATCCAGCAGAGCCGGATCATTACCTTGGTTTGCACCAAGGTATACTGTAATGTTCATATAATACCTCTTATAAAATTGAATGTTTCTAAAAATTAAGCAGCCTGCATGGACGCTAGGGATATACCTAACCGTCTATGCAGACTGCGTCTTTTAGTCTACCACTCAAGTAAAGAAAACGTTATAGCGTGTGATATCTTTCAGTGAATGGAGTTTAAGACTTCACACAACGATGGGATAGACGGTGCTGCACCCATTCTGGTGACAGCAATGGCTGATGCAGTTGTCGCAAGGTTTAAGCAGTCCTCGATGCTTTTTTGTTTCATAATCCCTGCAAGGAAAAAGCCTGTAAAAGTATCGCCTGCAGCGGTTGTATCCACAGGAACAACACTTTTTGCTGGTCGATAGATAATCTGCTCCTGATATTTGCAAATCGCGCCCTTCGCACCGAGCGTAATGACTACATTAGCATTAGGGAAGCGTTGCGTGACTGCATGCAAAAGGGATTCTGGCGATATTCCCGCCAAAGTATTTTGACAAATCAGAGCTGCGGCTTCAATCTCATTCAACATAAACCAATCTACGAATGTAAGAGGTAAATCAAGAATGTTATGTTCCATTGGAGAGGGATTTAAAACGATTACCATACCTCGTTTGTTTGCACATTCTATCATATAGCCAATATCGTTGGTTTCATTTTGGAGAACCAAGTAATCGCCTACATCAAATTGAGCAATTGTGGTTTCAATTTGTGCTTTTGTGATTGCCCGGTTTGCACCGCCATACACGATAATGCAGTTCGTTCCATCTGGCGTTTTTTGAATGATCGCGTGACCAGTGGGGGTAGAATCATCTAAGATAACATTAGAAATATCAACATGTGCAGTTTGAAGCATCTCAACCAAAAATTGGTCTGTATTGCAAATACGTCCGGCATGGTATGTTGGAACACCGGCTTTACTCAATGCAATTGATTGGTTCAGTCCTTTTCCACCGCAAAATATCTTACGATTTACAGCCGGGATGGTTTCACCTTCAACTACAATATGCGCAACATCATACACATAATCAATGTTCAAAGATCCGAAATTTAATACTTTCATAATTGTAATCCCTATTAGTCAGTGATCAGTAAGGACACCCTTTTTAAGAATGATGCAGGCATACAAGGCAGTTTCGCCAGTCTGAATGGTTGCGAACGCTTGTTTGCTTCGATCATAAAAAGCAAAGCGCTCTATGAATTCCAGTTTTGCCTCGGGTTCGTATTGATGAACAATCTTACGAAAGTCTGCCCAAATAGGCGGTTCGCCCTGCATACTCCCCGGGACAACTTGCATCAATGCTACCGGCGCTTCTACAAAAGAATCCAAAGGAAAAACTTGCAAAATCGCACTGACGATATCGGTTACCCTATGACCGTCACATCGGATGCATCGCGTTCCCATTGCAGTAGCGGGAAAATTTGCATCGCCAATTACGATTTCATCTCCATGTCCCATTTCCGCGAGAACCTTTAAAAGTTCCGGCTGTAATAGTGGTGGTATTCCTTTTAACATAATTACTCCTACTCATGCTCAATCGCGTCAAATAAATGCTGCGGATAACTAGACTCTACTCGCTCCAACTCTTTGTCGTTTCCTAAAATACCCGCGTCTTTTAAGAGATCTTCAGTTGCAGTTTGCGCGTCATTTAAAAGCTGCTTCAATTGAACCGTTTTTACACATCGGTTTTCCATGATAACCTGGCCATCAATAATCACATCCGAAACATCACTGCTGATAGCGCTGTAAACAATATGCGAAATTGTGTTGTCTGGAATATCTGGATGCCACGGGCAAAGGTGAGGAGTCTGAAAATCAAGCAAGACAATATCAGCTAATTTTCCGGTTTCAAGAGAGCCGAGATCTTGGGACATATGGATTGTTTTTGCCCCTTCGATAGTTGCCATGCGCAAACACTGAACGGCGGTTAGAGCCGCTGCTTCTCCCATAGCGACCTTTTGCAGCAATGCAGTGGTCTTCATCGTTTCAAACATATCCAGCCGATTGTTGCTGGCAGCACTATCTGTTCCCAACGCAACAGTAACCCCTTCATGGAGCAGACGACTTGCAGGAGCAATTCCGGCACAGACCTTCATATTGCTGGTTGGATTGTGTACCACTTTGACATTTCGTTTCTTAATGATTTCAATATCGTGATCTGTGAGCCAAACTGAATGTGCCGCAATAACATTTTCATTGAGAAAGCCGATACTGTCCAAATATTCGAAGCTCGTCATCTCTCCCCCGATTTCCGCTTGGTGGGGACCGAGATCATCCGGTGTTTCCGCAATATGGATATGTAGAAGCATTCCGGTTTCGTCTGATATGCGTTTGCATTCTCTCAGCATTTTTTCTGAGCAGGTATATGGTGCATGAGGCCCCAGAACAATTCGAATACGCCCGTTTTCCATGCCATCAAACAAACGGTAATATTCCATGTTTTGCTGGAGCATTTTCGCGCACAACTCTGCATCAAACTGGTCACGGACGGCCGGTGCTAGAAAAGCACGCATTCCAATTTCCTTTACAGCCTTCACTGTCTGGTCTACATAAAAATACTGATCTACAAAGGTTGTTGTTCCGGAGCATACCATTTCTGCGCAAGCTAATCGTGCCGCCTGAAATGCGTGTAATGGTCTCAGTGAGAGTTCCGTAGGCCAAATTGCATCTTTGAGCCAGTCCTGAAGATTTTTGTCCTCCGCAAGTCCTCTCAAATAACACATCGCGGCATGATTATGGCAGTTAATAAGTCCCGGGATCGCAACTTTTCCCGTTCCGTCGATCAAGTATGCGTTTTCTGGAATGCGGGAAGCATCCATCGGGCCAACATACGCGAGACGATTGTCCTGAATTAAAATGAGTCCGTTTGAAATTACCTCATTAGCATCATTTACCGTAACAATACAAATATTGCTGATTGCAATGGACATGGGCATTCTCCTTACTTAATCTTCCCATGGTTCAGGTTCTCTGGAGAGAAGTTTGTTTTTAAGGGCAAGCCTTGTGCAAAGAAGACTGTCCTCGTTGTAATGGGCGCAATTGCAGGTACGCGTTTCCGGCATATAATGAACCAATGCGCGGATTAGCCGATGAACCTTATCCATAATATCATATTCCGCGGTGCTCATTTCCTGAAGGTTCCAGTCTCCGCTCCGTTTTACGCCAGTTGCATAATTACAAACTGAATAAATCGCGGTATAGCAAAGACCCATTTCACGAGCAAAAACTGCTTCAGGCAGAACACCCTGTGCCACTGCGTCAGCACCAATTTGGGCAAAAAATCGAATCTCTGCGGGAGTCTCAAAGCGCGGTCCTTCCGTAACAGCCAACACGCAGCTCTTCAAAGGAATCCCAATAGATTTTGCTGCCTCGACGGCGGCCTGATTGCTTTCTGCGCAGAAAGGCGTATCAAAAATAGTATTGATACAAGGATCATCCAATTCCGTGAAATAGCTCTGATAGTTTTTTGCAGTAAAGTCAATAAAGTCTTCAAGCAGGACAAAATCTCCTAGTTCATAATCGGGATTGATAGAGCCTGCGCCATCATGAACAACGACGTGCTGGCAGCCAAGTTGCTTAAATGCATACATTGCTGCCCGCTGCATTTTATACAGCGCTGTGGGTGGACAAATTTCACCGTTCCAGAACCATCTTCTCCAGAAAAGCACATCTTTTCCATCAATCTTGCCTTTGTAGAGGTATTGAACCTTTCCATAAGGTGTATCTACATGAATGGGTTCCCAACTGTCCATAAAATCTGGTTCATAGAGAGCTAAACCGCCAAGAATCCCCAACACGGGTTTGAAGTTATCCATAATATGTGTATGCTCCTTTCATAATGCCTGTTTTGTTCTTTGCAGCCGTTTCGTCCTATTTTGTAAATGATAAGAATAAACTGCAACTACAATGATTGTAATTAGATATGGAAGTGCTGAGACAAGCTCAGAGGGCAGACCAATGGATGCGCAGTAAATTGCAACTGTGTTGATTACACCAAAAAGGAGCGCCCCGATAAGGCAACCACCCGGCAAGCTGGTTCCGATTGTTGCTGCGGCAATGGCAATGAATCCTCTGCCCGCCGTCATGCCAGTAGAGTACCAAGAAACATATCCCATTGATAAGTACAGTCCACCAAGAGCGCCAAATGCCGATGAAATTAGGATCGCAATCATTTTTGTCTGATTTACATTCACACCTACAGACGCGGCAGATGCAGCGTTCTGGCCTACGGCTCGAATTCGCATACCAATCGGTGTGCGATAAATAAGCACATGGTAAAGGACAACTGACAAAAATGCTACATAGCATAAAATGTTGTGGCCGCTCAATGCCTCGCCCAAAATCGGAATGGATTTGAGAAGGGGAATGTTCGCGGTTGGGAAAACCAAACTCTTGATTGAACTGGACGAACCTTTATCGCCGGTGCAAACATAAAGCAAGAGCGTTGCAAGACCAGTAGCGAGCAAATTGATTGCTACTGATCCAATCACCAGATTGGTTTTTAATTTCAGGTGAAAAAAGCCCAAGATGCCACCCAGAATTAAGCTGCTTACAAGACCAGCACATAGCGCGAGAAGGCAGGAACCGGTTAGTGCACTTACGACAACTCCAGAAAAAGCTGAGATCAGCATGATTCCTTCCATCGCTACATTCATCGATCCAGCCAAGTCGGAGATTCCTACGCCTAATGTTGCATATAGGAGTGGTGTGGTAACACGAATGATTGAGAAAAGAAACTGTGTAGAAAAAATACTTTCAAGAAGCGATTTCATCAATCTTTCACCTCCAGCGCATTGGAAACGGTCAGCTTGGTTTTCCAGCTTGACAAGAAGGATTCTGCTGTTATCAGCAAGATAATTACCGCTTGAATAATCGAAATCATTTCTGTTGGGACATCTGAGTTCAAATTCAGCATACCTCCACCTACCCGGAGATAGGCAAGAAAGATTGAGGCTGGAACAATCAGTAGGGGATTGTTCCGCGCGATAATAGCAACGGCAATGCCATCCCAGCCATAGCCGGTTTCTGCATTCCAGTTAAACTTTCTGTATATCCCCATAACTTGTGTCATGCCGCCAATGCCCGCAATTGCAGCACCAAGAACTGCGGCAAGAATTGTGACTTTTTTAATATTGATTCCACCGTACTTTGCGAACTCTTTATTGATTCCTACGGCACGCATCTCATAGCCCAACTTGGTTTTGTAGATGAGTAAATAACACGCTACCACAAAGAGCACTGCTAAAATCACGCCAGTATTGATACGTGTTCCAGGCACAAATTGTGTCAGCCACGTAGTCTTGGGGAGTTCATAGGAAACAAAATATCCGGCCTCGCCATCGCGGAAATAATAGTTAATCAAGTACATTCCGATGTAATAGCAAGCATAGTTCATCATAAGGCTGGTAACTAGTTCGCTGGCGTTCCATTTTGCCTTTAAATAACCGGATATGAATCCACAAAGTGCGCCGCTTGCCGCTGCAATGATCAGTACGCATGGGATATGTAGCACAGCAGGGAGATTTGTAGATACAGCAAATGCTGTCCCAAGCGCTGCACCGAAATAAAGTCCGCCCTCAGCACCAAGGCAAAATAGCCCCGCCTGAAAGGGGATTGCAGAAGCTAGACCGCAAAACAATATAACAGTTGCCAAGTCCACCAGATTTCCCATACGGACTTTTGAACGGAACGGCCCAACAAAGAACATTTTTATGGAATCTAGCGGCGTTTCGCTGACAATACATATCAATGCAACTGCAATTAGAATTCCAATCAAAATGGCAAACAGAACACGGACTATGCCAAAATTTTTAGTTAGGTACTTTTTCATTTATGTTCACACTCGCTCCGTTCCATTATCCAACTTCGTTTTGGTGATTCAGTCCGATCATATAGGGGCTGAGTACATTTTGGTCCACACTTGCGTCATTTACAAATTCTGCAACAATTTCGCCATTAAATAGAACCAAAATTCTGGTAGACAATTTAAGAATCTCGTCTAAATCAGCCGAAATCAAAAGAACAGCCTTTTGCGTATCTCTTGCTTCATTCAGTAGATTATGGATGATTTCAGCCGATCCGATATCTACACCACGAGTTGGATGTGCTGCCACAATAATTTGCGGATCAGAAGACAATTCACGTGCAACGATAACCTTTTGGATATTGCCTCCAGAGAGAGAAGCAATCGGAAGATTTTCGGATTGGGCTCGCACATCATACTTTTGAATCAACGCACGCCCCAATTTTGAAATAGACTTGCCTTTCAAAAAGCCAAATTTGCCGCAGTATGCATTTTTATAATAGCGGTCAACAATGACGTTCTCATTGATTGAAAGTTCACCAGCCATGCCATTGTGCATACGATCCTCCGGGATATGTGCCATGCCATGTTCACGGATTGCTCTTGGAGTCATACTTGAAATATTTTCGTTAAATAAGGTGATTTCTCCATTGGAACCCTGACGCAGCCCGGTAATAATCTCCGACAACTCAGATTGTCCATTGCCTTCCACACCAGCAATCCCAACAATCTCACCTGACCGAACGACAAAATTCAAATGATTTAGCCGTTTATTTCCCTCGTCATTATAATAGGTTAGATTGCTGACACTTAAAACTGGTTTACCAACGGCTTCTGGCAGCGCAATTTTTTCATAGTTGACGTTTCTGCCAACCATTTTCTGTGCAATGACAGTTTCATTTAATTGATCGTCATTAGCGAATGTCTCGATGACCCGACCCGCGCGTATTACTGTAATTCGATCAGAGATTCGTTTTACCTCTTTTAGCTTGTGCGAGATAAAAATAATCGTTTTTCCAAGACTTTTGAGATTCAAAAGTGAAGAAAACAGGACATCAGTTTCTTGCGGGGTCAGTACAGCTGTCGGTTCATCTAAAACGATCAGCTCTGCGTCTCGAATCAGAACTTTTTGAATCTCTACGCTCTGTTTCTGACCAATAGACAGGTCTTCGATTTTTGCTGAAAGCGGGACGGTAAAACCAAATCGGGCGGACGCTTTCTGGACAATCTCGTTCAGCCGTTTACGATCCACGAACATACCGCAAATAGTTGGCTCAAGGCCGAGCATGAGGTTTTCTTTTACCGTCATGCCCGGAGCCAGCATCAACTGCTGATGCACCATACCGATGCCCTTTTTTATAGCATCCATAGAACCGTTTAGGACAAGTTTTTCCCCTTTGTAGATAATTTCTCCGGTTGTTGGAGATTCTTCTCCAAAAATCATTTTCATAAGGGTTGATTTTCCAGCTCCATTTTCACCAACAATTGCATGAATGGAACCCTGTTCAAAATCAATACTGATATCCTTATTTGCGAGCGTACCATTCGGATATATTTTGCTCAAACCTCTCAAGGATAGAATGATGTCCATGTTTTTCTCCCATGAATTCCTTATAACAATCTGCTATTTACAGTGCTGTGTCAACAATGATCTCTCCGGAAATAATCTTTTCTTCGGCCTCTTTGATAATCTCAACAAATTTGGCTGGAACAATTGCCTTAAAGTTTTCGTTATCCGCAAGGCCGACGCCGCCTTCAGCAATGCCGAGACTTTCAGTCGCGCCATAAGCCAACTCGCCCTTAATCGTTAACTCAATTGCACGAAATACCGCGGCATCGACATTTTTCATCATAGACGATACGATGTATCCAGCCTTTTGAGGATCCGTATCGGCAAATAACTGCCACTGGTCGGAGTCAAAACCGATTGCATAGCGTTGTGCTTCTGCTGCTGCATCGAAAACGCCAAGTCCAGATTGGGATGCAGGATTAATAATAATATCGACGCCCTGATTGTATTGAGCAAGGCTCATTTCTTTTCCGGTTGCAGGATCATCAAAAGAGCCAACATAAGATGTCAATACTTCAATCTCAGGATCAACATACTTTGCGCCTTGGGTGTAGCCAACCAGCGCGTCATCAATTACTGGAATATCCATTCCACCCAAGAAACCAATCTTTTTGTCGGGCGTCGCATACGGCAAATCCGATTCCGTAATCAAGCCGGCGAGCATACCAGCGAGGAACGCACCGTCGTTCTGCTTAAACAGGACAGAATAGACATTATCCATTCCGTCGATAGAATAATCAACTTCTGCATCGAAAATAATAAACTTCTTTTCAGGGTGCATTACCGCTACTCTCTGAAGAATTTCTACCATTTCATAGGTACCGACAACGATAACATCCCAATCAGCTTCGGCCAACTCCATAAGATCCGGCTCCCAGAAGGACTGATCATAACCACCTTCTACAGTTTTTCCAACAATCCCAAGCTCGCTTACTGCACGCTCCAATCCTCTGTTTGAAGAATCAAAGAAAGATTTGTCGCCCAACTGACCGCTCACATAATAAACGACCTTCAGCGGACTTTCGGCTGTGCTGTCAGCGGCATTACTTGCAGCATCTTCTGATGTGTTACCGCAAGCTGCAAAACTCATGACCATCAAAATTGCCGCCAGAAACAGTGCAAGAATCTTTTGCGCTTTTTTCATAATTTCCTCCTAATTAATTGCTTCTTTTGATTTCAAAGATGTTAATTGTTTTCATAAGGCTGATATCTTTAATATGTTTGGTGCAAAGTTTAAGACAATACAATCTCGGATGATTTACATTCGTCTGCTCCAGTCATCTGTAGAATAATCGATAATTCTTGGAATCAGACTTCAATCACGCAGAGTTGTGAAAGACTATAATTCACCTCCCCAATATGTCCGCACCACACAGCCTTCAACCTATAAACTTCAAATTGTTAAAGATTACGTGTTCTTAATAATCAAGTCCTTGTCCTTGGCGACTTTACAGACTGAATCGCGACACACTAAACTCGCCTCAATTAACGTGCGTTTCTCAACCGCACCACTTTGTGTCATAATAGACATCAAGCAATTTGCAGAAGAAACGCCCAGTTCGTATGCCGGCTGGTTCATTGTTGTTAGTGCCGGCATTGTACATTCAGAAAACGGAATGTTATCATATCCCATAATAGAGATATCTTCAGGAACTCGAATCTTCAACTCACTGCACGCTTTCATCGCACCAATTGCCATTAAATCGTTTCCAGCGAAGATTGCCGTTGGATACTGCCCTTTGCTATGCAGGGAAGATAAATACTTTTTGACTTCCCTATAAGCAACATCAAGACGAAATTGCCCGGCTATTTCGCTTGTATGCATAATACCATGGTCTGCCAATGCTTCGAGGTATCCACTTCTTCTATAACGATCCATCATTGACGTAAAGCCGGTCAAATATAATATGTTCCGGTGACCATTTGAAATCAAATACTGTGTTGCGGTGTAGGATGCCTTGAAATCGTCTGTCTTAATAATTGGAAAGTCTGCACCATCCACTTCACGGTCAACCAAGACTGTGGGGACATTATTTAAAATTTTCCATTCATCCCCACTGTATTCAGGATCTCGAATACCTGAAGCAGCCAAAATCATTCCATCCACTCGGTGTGAATACAAAAGATAGACTGCGTCGTATTCTTTTTTGTGGATATCATCAGAATTTGCTACTAAGACACTATATCCGCACTCGCTGCATCTATCTTGAATTCCACGCACAATATTAGAAAAAAACGCATTCGCAATATCGGGAACAATGATTCCAATACTCTTGTTTCGTTTAGTCATGATTGAACTGGCGCTGATGTTCGGCACATATGACAGTTCTTTCATGGCTCGTTCAACAATTTCGCGTGTGCTGGGGTTTACTTTTTCTGGAGAGTTGATAACTCGAGACACAGTAGCAGAGGAAACGCCGGCTCTTTTCGCAACATCTTTCAAATTAACCATGTGTTACTCCTATATCCATGATATGAATCAGTGCCTATGGCATCTTAGCTTAATCAATGCGTTCATTCAGCATGAAAGCGATTGCATACGTTTGTTCACGGAATATATCCGCAAAAATTTAAAATATATTCAAATATTCCTGATTATATCAGTTAAAATTAAATTATTTCGTTTCACGTCTAGAATGAAACCGCTTACATAAAATATAATATACGTATTTCTATTCACTGTCAATGAGTATAGTGATCAAAAAACAGCATATAAAATTGTGAAAAATAGCAAGAGGCATGCAGCAAATATCCATTCAAATGATTTAGCAATTGTCCATATTCCGCCAAAACATGATATATACGAAGCACTTTTTTGCAACTATAATTGTAATTCTATTTTATCGCGGACTTTGGGATGTGTTTAAGTGCACTTTTGGTAAAGCAGTCCGGTCTTGTTGCGGTGGTAAATCCGTCAGAACCAGTGATAACAACGCCGTTTGCGCCGCTGCAATGGACAATTTGGAGATTGCCGTCTGCAGCCATGCCACCGACGTTGCCGACGTAGGAATCATCGGGATAGAACACCAGATCGCCCGGCTGCGCATCACTCCATGCGATGTTCGTGCAATAGCTGTGCTGCGTCGCAACTCCGCTGCCGCGCCCCGGATAATAGCGGCGGCGGAGTTGCGTTGTAGAATGTCCAATCGACGAATCCACTGCAATCCAGTCCAAACGGGCACGCCGTGTCGGTGGAGCCGCTGCCTGCGGCCGCGACCTCTACCGGCGTTCCCCGGCGATCTTCCCAGCAGAGAAACTGCTCTTGGAGTGGGACTGGTTGGAGTCTCCAACCGACAATCAGGTGCTCCCGCTCTTGGCCGCGTTGGATGACAAGAGGTTTGTATCACAGCTTTTTGAAAGCGCACACATTGGAAGATTGCAGCTTGATGTTTTGAATGCTTGCCGCGCCTGTGGTCAAGAGGAACTGGGGAAGCACTGCCTTGAATTTGCACTGAAAAATCCACATCTTGAAGAAAACTGGGAAAAGCGGTTCAGACGGGTATTTGGCACAGTGCCATCTTCCGGGAGATCAAAGCCGCTGGAAAAGCCAACGCAATAAAATAAAGATGTGCTTTTATCGGCTTAATGCCGCTGGGCACAAGACGTAGCGACGGCTCTTGCGAGGCGGCTGAAGATCTGATCTCC
>ULNP01035968.1_pt1 | contig 17338 bp, 30 predicted proteins | sample 1951941 | NCBI WGS metagenome assembly ULNP01 (sample SAMEA4835579, study PRJEB28245) | human gut metagenome | biome: gut microbiome; material: fecal sample | place: Denmark | collected 2008
CGACATATATTTAGCTACAGTTTTCTTGCCTTTAACTTCTCCGACCTGTCTTAGTCCATGTGTTCTGTCTTTACTTTTATGTGTTATCATCGCATGTCCTTTTTCGTAAAGATGATAATGCGGTGCTGTCGTTGTAACTGCAACCGTAACCTTACTTCCTGATCGTATTACTTTCCCCTGTCGGAAGCTTTTTGCCAGAGGTTTATGCGCCGCTCCCTGTTCTGCATAATGATGCCCTTTTGCTTCAGAATCAACTCTTCCCTTTAAATCTTTTGCTATTTTTCTAGATTCTTTCTTGAGTACAATTTCCGCTGATGCCGGAAACTGCCGGGATGCTATTTTAAGCGATTCCTCCAGATCAGAAGAATCAAAGTCAAAACTGATACTCCTCATTCTCAAACACCTCCTCGCACTGGATCTCAAGAAGCTCGTGTTTCTCATCAAGATCGATCGGAGTTCCTGCAATCTGGAATATTCGTCCATGATAGAGGATTCTCATTTCAGCAGTGATGTCTTTTCTGAACCTCACATACACTCGATGCGATACCTCCGGTTTTAGTTTTCCCATAAAATTGCATTCTGAGGATTTATAAGGTTTTACTGTTGCCCATACTTTTTTATATGTTTCCCAGCTTCCTTTGGCCTGCCTCATCTCATCTTCTTTTATAACGAATTTGAGAAATGAAATGCGTTTATTCAATGCTCCGGCATTAATCCTTGCATGTACCTCCTACAGCAGATTTATACAATGCATTCCAAGAATTGTTTCAACCACTTTGTTTGTCGTGTTTTTATCAACATAAACAGATCTGTTATCGTACATATCCTGGCACAGGACCAGTGCCGCTATCGTAAGATCTTCATGCATGTCGATTTCCTTATCATTCAGTCCTGTATAGGATCTTATGTAAGCTTTTGATGCATCAAGAATCCTCTGGAGTTCTTCCTCGCTGTAGTCGTCCGCTCTGCAATGTTCTGCAACGATATCCGGAGTGATCTCATTTACTTTCATTTTTTCACAGTCTTTCTTGTAGTTCTTGTTTTCTGCAAATCTGGTTTTGTCTTTTCCGCAGTCTTTTCAGAAATTTCTCTGATATAACCAGCTTCCATCAGATCAGAGACTACAGGTTCAACGCTGTAATCTCTGATTTCTCCTTTTGACATTGACAGAACTCCGCAGAAGCTGACCATAGCTTCTATCTTCATCGGTTATTCCTCTCAGTCTGCTGCTTTCATCTTCAAAACTGCAATCTTCTGTTCATTTTCAATCTTGGAATCCATTTCCAGCCATCCAACGACACCAATCGCATGTTCTGTTGCAAACTTCTCTCTCAGAACTTCAATGTTCATGTCCTCAGATACTTTAACAGCCAAGCCGCTCATGTCTCCATATATGATTGCAGTTTTCCCTGCTGCCATCTTCGGCATATTATCAGAACAGAACACGTCATTGCCAAACAGAGTGTAGCCCCATTTTGCTGTTGCATCCTTCTGTAAAATATAGTCGCCGTCAGAATTTTTCAGCTTTCTGATTGCAGTTCTGGTGGCTTTGTTCATGATCCAGATGCAAGATGGCTGGAATACATCCGGAACAGTTTCCTGCAAGTCGATCAGCTCATCTCCTGTGATCGCGGTACCTGCTGCCGCAGTTACAACCTGTTTCGCCTTAGATACGCCTTCCACTTTATCTGCAGTTCCATTCAGGAGTTCGTTCTCAATCCATCTTGCAATGTTCTCAGCCATTTGGTTTACAACAAAATTGGTGATATCAAACTGAGAATTATTAACAAGAGACTTGGATACTTTTGTCAGTGCCCCTGCAAGGAATCCTTTCAGCTCAATAGATTTGAAATTTCCGGAATTGGATTCAAGTTCGCTAAATTCTGTAGCGTATGCCATTGTGATTGCTGTAGTTTCCTCATTGTAGTAAGGAATGGACAGTGTACCGCCCACGTCATATCTGGTTGCGAGCTGATAAATTGGACAGATTTCGTACACCTTTTTGATGATTTTATTTGCAATAGATGTCGGGATCACTGCTCCATTGTCCCCGGATGTCAGATTTGACGCTCTTTCCTCAGATATAATGCCACGGATGTAGTTCGCAAATGCTCTTTCTTCCTGGTCTTCTGTTTCTTTATTGTCCTTTTCTTCCTGGTCTTCTGTTTCTTCTGGTTTTTTCAGAATGTCCCTGGCTCTCTGTAATGCAGCGATTGTATCATCGATGTCTTTAATTTTCTTTTCAAGGTCATCAAAGGACTGCATTTCTTCATCATTCAGTGCTCTTTCTTCCTGCTCAGCTTTGTCTAAGATCTGCTGTAACTGCTGTTCATACTGTGTTCTCTGTTCTGCAAGTTTTTTAAATTTATTCCTCTTATTTTTCCTCCTGTTTTTTCAGTTTATTAATTCTTTCCTGAAACTTTGTATTATCATATCCCTTTTCCGGCGGAAGGTTCTCTGTGTATGTAGTTTCCATGCACATTGCTCTGGTTTCCACCTCTTCCTCTGTTCCGGCTCTCACTTCCACAGATGTGGATGAATATACCGGAATTTTATTCATTACAAGTGTAATTTCATCCATGTCGAAGTCTTTTACATGTCTGATAGGCAGTTGATCGGCTCTGTCCTCAATAGAATCCACCACATTCTTCATATTGAATGACCATCCCTTCAGTAGTCCTTTCTTCGCCCCTTCGATAACTGTTGGGTCGGTTACGACAGATTCTGCCCTGAGCCCTACTTCATCTTCTCTGACGGTCAATGTCCCATTTGCAGTATCCGCAAGGACGTGTCCTCTGTCATGATCCAGAAGCATCCTGATATCTGCCGCTCTGCTTATCGCACGCTCAAATGCCCTCTGTTCAATCACTTCAATCACTTTCCCTCGCGGTGTAAGCACTGGTCGTGATTCTCTTCCGGGTACGTTGACATATCCGGAGATATGGAGCCCGTCAGCTCTTAATTCTGCTTTCCTTTGCTTTCCTCCATCCTGTTATTCATTTTGTTCTTTTCCTTTGTCTGTGGAATCTATGAATCCCGTCTGAATGACATCCATATTCTGTACAGTATTGGTGTTTGGTGTATAAACCTGCCCGGTCTCCGGGTTAAGGAGAACGCTGTCAAGCCCAAGTGTAATCCACTTGAATCCAATCGGTTCCAAATCTTCCTTTTCTCTGACTTCATCAATCTGAAGGAAATTCTTTTCGAGTCCGATCTTGTAAGCTTCGTAACGTTCTTTAATATTTCCTCTGGTCAGTTCTTTTGTATCAAACGACCAATAATGTGTCTCTTTCTCCGATTCTAAAAGCAGGTCCCTGTCCAGGCTGCACTCTATATCACTCATCACAATGGTGCAGGTCCGGATGAAACAGTCTATGTCTTTTTCAGTTGGGTTTCCGCTGATCATCCCGTCAGGGATTCCAAACAGTTTGCAAATTTCTGCTGAATTTGTTTTCTTGTTCTCATTCAACTGCATTTCAACAGATGTGTTGGACGATTCCTGGAATTCCATTCCTTCATTCAAAACCACAACTGTTTCTTCTGCATTGCTGTATAATCTTCTAAAAGCAGCTTTTAGTGCGTCCATTGCATCTCTTGTTAATTTCTTCGGAGATTTCAAGAATCCTTTTTTGTTTCCACCCTTTTGTACCAGGCTCTGTTCGTATGTCAGCTCGCTGTATGATACTCCGATAATCAGCTGATTATCGTCCATGACGCTTCTGGAAGTCATACCATCTTTCGTTTTCCTTAGAATTTTAAAAAACTGGTAAGGTCTGTATGATTTTCCCTGTACCAGAATGTCATAATCTTTAAAAATCGGATCTGTATTCTTCATGATGGAAATGTGAGTCTCGTCGACGTAGTGAATGCTCTCAACCTCCGTTCCCGGTTTGTTGATATAAGCATACCCGCCTTTCCCCAGATAGTAATCTTCGATGATCGCTCTCCAAAATTGTGAAGCTGTCAGCGTGTCTCCTGTATCATTGTTCAGGAGAGAGGTTCTTCTGTCTCTGACTTCCCGGACATTTCCTTCCTTGTCTTTCTGATACAGATTGACCGGAAGCAGCGATATTGTTCCTGCGATCAGATTAATGCATGCCTGTACCGCGGGAATTTCCAATGCTTTTTCCTTTGTCATTACATTCTTTCCGAGCAGTGCACTTAAAAGTGCGTCTGATTCCACCTGCTCTGACGGATTCACTATGGTATCTGCCCTTACTTCATGTTTTCTTTTGCCAAACGGCCATATGTTCATTTGTTATCTCCTCTTCTTACGCCGGTGCAATTACGTCTGAACTACAAAATCATCTTCTCCATACAGCAGTTCCTGCTGTAACAGGTACATGGCATTGATCAGCGATACAACCATGTCTACCTTTCCGGATGATTTCTTTTTGTTTACATACAAATTTTTGTTTGTGTCTTCTGTACATCTTGCATTCTGAAAGTTGATTTCAAGCATCCTGTTTGTAGCATACCGAATTTTCTTTTTCAGAATCAGCTCTTTCAACAATTTAGTAGGCATGTGTAGCACCGAGCTATGCTGTTTGATCTCAACGCACTCTATCTCATTCTGTTCCAGTTTCTGAACGGTCGATATTGCATTATATCTGTCATATCCCACCTGCATGACTTCCACTCCATATTTTTCCGGCAGTCCTATAATAAATCGTTCTACGAACCCATAGTCAATAACCTCATCTCCGCAGGCAAAGCATTCACCCTTTCTGATCAGTGCTCGATAATCTACCTTTTCTTTCATGGACTTTTCGTCTATTCTATCCGAAGGAGCGAACCCCCAGACTTTTGCATAGATTGTTCCGTCCTGTTCTGTTACCATTGCAAATGATGTGTTATCGTTTGTCATTGACAGATCCAGTCCACACCATACCTGTTTTCCCTTCCAGAAGTCGTCTGGTAAATCTTCGCTACACATTTTTACTTTCTGGATATCGATATAACCTTCAACTCCCAGTCCCTTATACAGAATATCGTTGTGCTTACAGAGATAATTTTCTCTTTTGTTCTCATACAGGATTGCAAGTGAACGTTTCTTCCTGATTTCTTCAAAAATATACGGATGCGTCACTGCGACCGGATTACTCTGATAGATCACCCGGTCATCTGCCATCCATGTATCTCCATGCTTCAGTTCGTCATCCGGCTCATACAGCAGTGCGAAATACCGCTGATCTTCCAAAAGTCCGTCAAGTGTTTTCTTTGCAATGTCTATTTCGTCCAGCATCACATTGTTATCATTTGGGTACTGGGTACTGATGATGATTCCAAGTTTATTTAAAAGTGTGATCTGAGATGAGCGCATTGCTTCTACTGGATATGCATCTAAGGCTCCAGCTTCGTCAGCCAGAAACGCATTTGCCAGTTTACCATCCATTCCGTCCTGGCTGTATGCCAGCGGAGTGTACTCATTATCATTAAGCAGGCATTTAATCTGACTTCGTAAGAGTTTAAATGCCGGTTCATCTTCGTTATAGAGTACCGGACTGACTTTTATGATTTTCCGGATTGCATTCTTCAGCTCTGACGACAGTGCCAGATCCGGTGCAACCGAAAAGAATCTGGAGAAATCCGGCTCTGTCAGCATCAATAGGATAAAAATCACCGCTGAATTGAATGTTTTGAAATTCTTTCTTGCTATTTCAAGCAGAATTGTCACATAGAACCTGCTTTTCCGTTCTGTGTTTCTGCAGAATGTACAGAGTCCTGCGACAATCATGAGCCACGCGTATTCTTCCAGTCCTTCATAGATGCTACATCGTAGGTCCGGATGGATCATTAATTTTAGCAGCTTGCAGATTTTCTCATATTCCTGCTCATCTACATAGGCGTCCGGATTATCTCCATCCGCGATGTGAAGCCAACTTTCAGCCTGTTTTTTTACATATTGGGGGACTTTTCCCCCGTCTTCTTCTACGCACCACTGTGCATAACGATATGCTTTTCCTTCTTTCATCCTCTGAGCGCTTCTCTCAATGGATTACTTTTCTTTGCTTCAGTTTTCGGAACTGATCTAAGAGAAGAAGCAATCGTCATGATGTTCTCTTTTTCGATATCGGAGAGCATCCTTCTCTTTGCCTGCACCTGTCTGTCCAAAGCAATCAGGTTCTTCTGCATTGATGTCTCTATTTTATAATATTCTCCATATGTCATCTGTTCTGTCTCAAGCAGTTCTTTTTTGTTCTCTTCCAGGTCACAGAGTTGTCTGTAAAACCGTTCTTTTTTCTCTTCAAATTCTTTTGTTTCTGCGTACAAAATGCAGTATCTGTTTATTACAGCGCCGTACATATCATCGAATTTGTCAATTTTTTCAAGCAGTTTTTTCAATCTCAGAAATTCTTTGTGTGCTATCTCATTTTCTCTGACTTCCGGTCTTTCTTTCAACGGAATCCCTGTAAGCACTGCTTTTTCTGCCTGTTCTCTCTGTCTGAGTTCGCGCTTGGTTCTGTGAGATTTTCCTTCTGACCGGATGATACTAACTGTCTTTGATGGTGTAGGCCTTGCCTTCTCCCTCCTTCCTTTTAATTTCAAAATGCTGATCTGGGAATAAATTATAAATTGTGGGGCATACGTGGTCGTGGGAGATCTGATTTTTTTCGCTATCGCATGGCGGGGGGTACTATTTTTCCTCTTGATGCCTCGCAATGCTTAAAAGCAGATCCCTTGGAATGCCTCCGGAGTCTGCCAGATCGTGATGTTTATTGCACAGTGATATCAAATTGTAATTATCAAGGCGTTTATCCCAGTCTTCTGCGACTGGTATGATATGATGGACTTCTATGCTCCTTCTATTAAGCTGTGTTACTGTATTGAACATTTTACGTAGGCAGATCTGGCAGAGGTAACAGTCTCTGGTTCTGATCTCTATGCTCTTTCTCTTCCATGCTTCCGTGCTTCGGAAGTCACTTTGGTCTGTTCTTTTCTTTCTACGCACAGGTCTTTTCCCGCAGTCTATCCTGCTGTCGTGGATTCTTCCACAGTACTTACAACTCTTCAGCATATCTGTCTCCTAATAGCGGGAGACGGATTCGAACCGCCATTCCAGGCTAAGGAGGCCTGTAAGTTTCCGTTACTTTATCCCGCGGTATTTTATGTATAGAAAAAGCACCCGGATTACTCCGAGTGCTGATGGCTGTTTAACGGACAGCTCCGATTTATTCATACTATCCAGTTTTTCGCCGGCGCAATTACATTGTAAAGCAGACATTCTGGAACTTCTTATACGCATCCATATACAGTTCGTTTTTATCGCCGTTATAGGTAAGCTCATAATACATTCCATCTGGTACTGCGGTACTCAGTAATGCTTTGTGGTTCTGCAATGTTTTGCAATACCATACTGTATACACATCATACACTGTAATCTGTTTCTGGTCTGTTTTATCCATATGAACATTTGTATATTCGGCAACTTTTGCCTTGCATAATCTTAAAAATTCTTCACTTTCCATTTTCTACTCCTCCGCAAAAATCCAGTCCTCTGCCAGCATGTCTGCCTGAGATGCAAGCCAGCCCATCTGTACACCAGAAGTTCCGACAAAAGCTACTGCCATGTTGCCGATTGCGTCATGTTCACAGTTCACGATATCTCCGGTAGGCGCTTTATAAGAGATTCCGCTTGCAAGCTGAATGTACTGCTTTTTTCCATTCCATCCTTTTCTTGCTACTTTCATGCCTCTTTTCAGGTATTTAATTGCTTCACCGAAAGAGAATGTTGCCTCTCCGCCAAGTATTGGGCAGTTCCGACTATCCGCATAAACCCACTCATCGGAAAGAATATTCTGAAGCGTATACTCCACATTCTGTGTTTCTCTTATATCCAGACAGCCACCATCTTTTGTGTACATAAGGATTGTTTGGGATTCTTCATCCCACCACCAATAACCCGCCCATGACGGGAGTTTTACTGGAATTCCTGATTTCATCTCTTCAAATGCTTCTTTAAATTTCATATTCTCATCCTTTCTTAAAAATGGATATAGAAAAAGCACCCGGATTACTCCGAGTGCTCATTCGTAATTTGTTCTGTAAATTCCTGCATCATTTTCATTAACTGGCCAGCCTAACTGACTCCTGCCAGTTTACAATCCTTTGCAAAGTCATCTACAACTTCTTCTAACCACTGAGCTAAATGTCCGCAGCATAAAAGCCACCTGCTTATAATAACAGATGGCTCCTATGTCAAGGAAAATCCGTATGAGTCCGATGTCAAATTGGAGCAGAACATCAGGATTCGAACCTGCGGCTCCATGGCTCACGCTCACTCCCTCTCGGTGAGATGTTCTGGTGATCTGCCAGGTGTGTACTGGCAGTCATTCAAGGGAAGGAGAACTCTGTATGATCTTCCACTGAGTTCAGTTTATACTATAACATTTTGAATCGGGACATTTGGGACATTCGGGACAAATTTTAATTTTCTTTGAAAAATCTTTGAAATTCTTTCTTTACGCTCTCTTCTGTGGCTTTTCTTCCCATCTTCCCAGCTACCTGCTGCCACGTCAGTTCTTTAAACACCTTGTATTTTATGATCCTCTGCATTCTTGGAGGAATTGTGTTCAGCCACCCTTCTACTTTTGTCTTTAGCTGCTCTGCCTGTCTTTTTCTCTCTTCCAGTATTTTCTGTTGGCAGCGCAGCTGGCTGTCATCCCTAACAGAGAATGTTGTTCCCTGTACCTTAAAATGTTGTGGGTTATAAGGAAACTCAGGGTTGCTCCCGGACACATTTGTCTGTATCACTGTCTTTTTCTTTCTGTTTAGCTTCTTGATTTCCTCTTCTGTTTCTTTAATCAGTTCACAGGCATCTATGTACTGGCTTAAAATATTCTTATTCATCGGTATGCTCCCCTTTCCTTCTTTTCGCACTTTCAGCCGGGAGTTTTTACGTCCCGGCTTTCCTTTCAGTGTCTTTTATTTTTTCATGCCGCTCCATGAAGCATCAGCCACAGTTTCGCGTATCCCGGTGAAATGTATGTACCGTCATCCAGTTGCAATTGTACCACATAGGGATATAATCGGATCACCTTTGCCGTATAATCCACTATTTTGTAACTGTGAAAATCGTCTTTTACTTTTGTTCGAAATTTAATCTCGTTTCCAGGGATTACTTTAAATTTTGTTTTTAAGGTCTTTCTTATATCCCCCAATCTTACAAGAGGGATGTTGCTTTTGTCGGAATTCATGTGTTCTCCTTTCTGACCGATTCGGTCACTTTTTTTGTTCGTAGAATCTGCAGTCTTTACAGTTTCTTCTGGCTGTAACGCATTTGTTTTTGATGATGTGCATATTCGGGCAGGTTGGAAGGGTATGTACTGCTATCCCAGCGTGTCCTGTACTATGTTTACATGTTTCTGCTCTTTGTGCTAAGTTCATATGGCCTCCTTAGATGTATTCTTCAATCAGCCAGCGAAGTACCTCCAACATACTCTTCTTTGTGATGCTGTTATGTGTAGGCATATCAATCACTTCCTGATGTGTTCATCATCCTTGCTTTCCATTCCGGAACTTCTTTGGTTTTCCATTTTGCACACCAGTCGTCATCTTCTACCATGCGTCCAATGCGATCGTGGAAACCATTATCATTCTCTTTACAGGTTTCGCATATCTGTTCCTCTCTGCTCATACTACTCATTTGTTTCCTCCTGTACCCTCGAAAGTGGCTCGAATCTTTTCTTCTGCTTTACATTTGGATATTTCTTTCTGTCCAGTGGTCTCACGTTTGGCATATCTGCTCTCCTTAAAACTAATTATTTCTCTTGATCTGGCCAGTATTCCTGTGTGTCCATGAATTTTATTTCTCCCGGATATACCTGTTCTACTTTTCCGTTTTTATATTCCACAATTGCAAGTGTAATATTTGTTTGTCCTCCTGGATGTCTACCCACCAGCAGCGACGGTTCAACAACTGTTGCAAGTTCTGTCCATCGGTGAAATATAGCTTTTCTTCCTCTCACTCGACACAAACGGTGTTTTTCGCAATTTCTCATAATGCTCTTTTGTGGTCCTCCATGATAAAATTTTTTCCGAATATCTTCATAAACTCTTCCCTGCTGCCGAACCGGTCCTCAAAAGCTCTCTGTCCCTCTTCATGCAGCATATCCATGATCTTTTGGTTTGAATGTACTGCCTCCGGTCCTGTCCCTGCCAGGTGATGCACATTGCAGAGATATACTTTCAGTCCATAGTGTCCTGAATGTGTCCGATTCGGACACCCTCCGAAAATGTGATGTTCCTGGAGAACTGGATGTCGTCTGTAATCATTATGTAGCTTCATACAGAGATAGCAAGTGCCGCTTTCTCTGCTGTGCAGGATGCTCGGTCTCTCTGATTCTTTCTTCTTAGTCCGTTTTTTCTTTTTCTGCTTCGGAAATGACTGCATTTCTGTGTTCCTCCAGCTTTTTCTTATAATTTGCATGATAATCTTCCAACCAGTTTGTCTGTCTCTTCTGGTTTGCAATCACTTTTACCTCTTTAGCATCCATTTTCTTTCATTTCCTCCGCGTCTTCGTAATCTGTCTATTGCCAGCGGATTCTCTCCGGTTGAATATCTTACGTCGGGATCTCTGGTTAATCGTCCCATTAAAATTACTTTATTCATCACATTCTCCTCTTGAATCTATTTCTTGGAGGTCTTGCCCCCCCCGTTTCGTTTTTGTTACATACGCTGTGCGGCGTGAGTTCATTTCCATGTCGATCAAATTTCCACACTGTAAGCATTCCTGCGTCAGTTCTGCAGTGTTTCTGTTTGTCATGTACTTCCATGAACTTCCGCAGGCTTTGCACTCTGCATACATTGGTTTTAAAGCTCTAAGCTGTGTTACGTGTCCGCATTTCTTACATTTGTGCTGTGTCTTTGGCTCTTTTGCGTTGTACGAGATTGTCTCTCCACATTCTTCGCAACGAATATGTAAAAATCCTTTGTATTCTTCTGCAGCTTCGCTAATCGTTGTCTCCGGTACCTGATCTGTTTCCTTTTCCGGATCTTCAATCTCAAAATCATCATTTTCGAAATCATACTTTCGTGCCAGCTCTGTCACATCCTTGAGAAAATCATATTCTTTCGAGTCTGAGATCCGTACATGCAGTGTAAAATTACCGGTTTCATTTTGAATTATCATTTCCATTTGTCTTTTTTCTCCTTTACCATTACTATTTTTGTGCCTTTGATACGATATGCTCTTGAGTCTCCCGGATGTTCCGTCTCAAGAATGTGATCCTCCAGCATCATTGTTATATGTCTTCTGATTGTTGCCTTTGACAGTCCTGTATCTGTCGCGATCTCATAAATGGCCGGTGAATAGCAGTGCTGCTTTATGTATTTAGCAATAAATTTCAAAATCTTCTCTCTGTTGTCCTCTGCTTCTGCTGTTGCATAGTTCAATTCCATTCACCTCTTTTTCTGCGGTGTGCTGTCAATGTTTTTGTTGTATTTACCATATTTCTCGTATTTACTGCGTATGAACTTTCCGGAACTTCGGAAATGTTGATTCCTATGCCTGCAAACAGTTTTATCAGTGCATCCGCTGCCTTTTTTATCGTTACTCTGTTACCGGCCCATGCTTTTGTGAATTGTGTTACAATTTCTTTCAGCTTCTCGCAGTCCCAGGAGTAGTTTACTGTCGTTTTCTTTCCTCCCCACGGCTTGTTTATTGCCCGGTGATAGCTTTTCCCGGAATACTTCATTTTCTTCGGCGGATTTTTGCCGATTTCCTGCTTGTATAGTTTCTTTTTCTGTCTCTTATTCATTTCTTTCCTTCCCCGTTGCCCAGCAGCCGATCACAGACGGATTCAAATTCTCTCAGCAGGTCAAAATCCGTCTTTCTGCTTAATTTCCTGTCAATCTCCTCTACTTTGTATTCTCCGAAAATGTGATCTCCGGAGGTTCTGGCGTTGTTGACCTGAGCCGTTGTGCAATGCAGTTCTTCTCTAATCTCTCCGCTCGTCACATTCTCTAACATCAGGTCACCGGATCTGTTTCTTACCTCATACAGTTTTTTGACCATTTCGCCCTCCTTAATGTCCGGCAAGGAACGTTTGCATCATTCTAGTTCTCCAGTCTGTCTGATTGCCCGTCCATTTTTCACACTGATCATCGTCTTCTACCAGACGGCCGGTGCGGTCGCAGAGACCGTTATCATTCTCTTTGCAGGTTTTACATATCTGTTCCTGTCTGCTCATATTCTTAAATGTCCTTTCCCTCTCCGGTAATCTTATCAATGCAGCTATTCCAACCAGCGGTAATTTTGATTTCGGGCAATCTCTCACTGGCAGGAATCCAGCTAGCATCTTTTAAACGTTCAATAACTTTCTTCTGCTCTTCTTCTGTCTCGCAGTGTATTACAATGTCATAGGTATCATCGTATGTGCTAAACGTACCATCTTCGTTCTGCACAAATTTCATTACATCACTCATGCTTCCACCTCACTATCCTCTGGCATTTGAAAGACCATTTTGTTCATAAGTGCTTTTCCAATAGCTTCAGCCAAAAGTTCATTTTCTTTTGATGCTGATGCTTTTGCGAACATCTTTCCGATATTCGGAACTGTCATTGGAATTAACTCTGCGTCCGCATATGCTTCCTGAATCATATCCAGTACTTTCATGGTTTTTTCTTTTGTGGAATATTTTCCTAAAATAAAATATCCGCCACTCCTCTGTGTATCCTGCAAACTCCAACATATAACATTCAATGAATCTGGGAGTTTTAGATCGACTACAATGTTTTCAAACTTTACCAGTGCTGTTTTATCCTGACTTCTGATTAACATACATTTTCTCCTTTCTCCTTCCTGTGATCTGACAGGCTCACACAGGAAGGATGTATCTATGTGAATTTTAGTAGCACCCTTTTTTAGTGACCGAATCGGTCATTTCTTGTCGTTCCACCGGATTTCTAAATCTATTCCGGTTTCTTCCTTGAGCACGTCTACTATATCCAGCCATGTGCAGTAGTCTTCTGCCAGAGATGCAGCTTTCTCGGTGAATCTGTCCTTGAATCTTTCCAGGCGTTTCTTTCCGAAGGTGAATTCATCTCTTAAAGTCATAAGACTCATTGCTAACATGGTGTCAAAAGTCATATTCTTGATTTTGTCGGATCCGGCGGCTATCTCCTGTCTGGTAAGGTTTAACGAGACTCCTGTCCGGTTTCGGAATCTGACTTCTTTCTCCAACTCTTCTATTCCTTTATCCTTTGCAAGGCGGAGGGCGAATTCCATGCCCTCTGTACGTCCTTGCATATATTGATCTAACTTGCTCATTTTTGAATCTCCTTTAAAAATTCTACAAGTTCTGTTTCACTGTTTGGGTACTTGTTGTATTTCGAATGATATGTCCATTTTGGAATTCCGCCTTTTCTGTCCGGTTCCGGTCCTCCTATCAGATGCATGTAATATGGCTCTTTCGGCACATACCAGCTGTTTTCTGGCAAAGACTCTTTCTCGTATTCTTCTACGATCAAACGGGCGCCGTTTTCGAAATCGTATTTGTAATATTTCACGCCGGTATGATTATCGGTGTACCAGAGTCCCCAAGCTTTATAGTTTTTCAGCCACTCCTTGCGCTGGTCATTGTTTCTCATGATTGGAAGAGGCGGCTGTTCTGATTCTTCCGGTTCTTCCTTACAATCTTCTACAAGATTTTTAATAATTCTCAGTCCTCCAACAATCAGCTGCTGTTTCAGGATTGCCATATGCGGTAATCCAGGATCTTCTTTTTCGGTTTCAAGTAATTCTTTGAGTCTTCTTTCTTCATCGTACAGGTATCCGATAATTTCCACATTCGTAGGCACCGGAATATCTTTTAAATCTTCCGGCCACGCATCCGGGATTTTATCTGTATTTCTCAGATGTTTTACCATTTTGTTGAGGTCAACAAAATGGTCTTCCTGCTGCTTTTCGTCCGGTGTTTCTGCTGCCGGTTGGCAGTTCTTTTCCGGAATCCACCTGCAACGGCTGTTACAGTCATCCGGGCACTGAGAGCAACAGGTATATTTTTTATCACAATAAGCAGCTGCTCCGCATACTCCAGATCCGGATTGTCCTGTGATACATTTTGCCTGTCCTCCATCATCTTTTACTTCTGGTTTCTTTGGCTCCATATCAAATTCTGGGGATAATGAATCATAGAGATTCTTTGCTTCTACAATCAGCCGGCCATATTTCATTGATACTTTTTCACTGTTCACTTCAATTTCAAGTCCTGCTGTGAACGACATAAAGCTATAATTTACGTTGCTCCCGCTTGATGAACTAAATCCACCTGGTGCAAAATCCATTTGTACGGCCTTAGCAGCTTCTGCATTGTCTTTGCATCTTCGGCATATCCTCATGATCGTTTTCAATTTTTTGGGATAAGCTTCGCAAAACGCTTTAACTGCTGCCGACTCCGTAAGCGTAACTACCGCTTCCGGCGCATCAATTGTGGTCATTTTGACCGGTTTCTTTGTGGAGTAGCGCCTGATCAGTTCTTCGGTCAGCTCCTGCCAGGTCATTTCTTTCTCTTCCGGGCTGTCTGGGTTGAATGTGATCCTATCCGGATGTCCCTGATAGTTCAGGTACCCGTTTCTGTGCTTTACATAGCAATAGAGCATGCTGATCATCTTTGTTCCCATCAGCTTGTCTCCATTGCGGATCCTGGCTGTTGTATTCTTTTTCAGACTGTCAAAGAATCTTTCTATCTGCAATTCTACGGGAATTGGTGTCTCGTCTTCTGCAGGTTTCTGCTGCCCGGTCGCCTGCTCTATTGTCATCTGTCCCGGAATGTCTGCGTTCAATGCCTGCTGGTCCTTCAAGAGCTGGATATCCGGAAGGGTCAGGATTTTGTTCTTCATGTACATCTCGTATGCCAATTTCTGCAGTTCCGGTTCCAGAGATGCCGCAGCATCTGCCACAGAAATGTTAATCTCTCCATCCTGAAACTCTTCCATCAGTTCCTCTGACAGATGATTGCTAATGTTCTTGTAACGGCCGAACTGAGCGTTTGATACTCCAAGGAGTTCTTTCAAATTCTCTCTGACTGTTCCAGTGATACCAACCTTCTCTTTCAGACCTTTAACAATCTTCTCCATCTCCAGAGCTTCCTGCATTCTTTCCCAATCATTTTTATCTCTGTAATTGTTTGCCTGAATCACCTTAAATTGTCTCAAGAATGGCGTGATTGCTTCTCTCTGCTCTGGTGTCAGTTCTTTGTCCTCTGAAACATTGATTTCCGCAGCATACATGCATGGGACCTTCTCGAATCTGGTGTCTCCTTCTTCAATCAGTTCTATGCAGCATAGTCTTCTGCGATGGCCGGCAAGCACTTTGTCTTTTCCATCTACATTTTCTATCAGAATCGGCTGCATCAGATATCCTGTGATCTTTATCGACGCTTTGAGTTTGCTAATGTTTTTTGTTGTGTAGAAGTTCTCCTGAGTCGGCACCAGTTCTCTGGGATCCTTGTATATGATTGCCTGCTTCTCTTTTCTTTCCGGCAAGGACCGCTTTGACAGCATGTCCAGCGCACTAAATTTCTCTCTTCCCATTGTTACCTCCCTATCATCTGCAGATATTCCTCTACAAGTGTCTGATAGTCTTCTGCTGCCGCCGATCGCTTGCTATATAGCACAACCGGTGTTCTGGCATATGTACTCTTTGCAACTGCCAGAGAATTTCTGATCACTGTTTTCATCGTTGGATACCATTCCCTTATAATCTCTGCTCCCTGGCTGTGCGCTTCATTGTATTTGTTGTATTTGCTGATAAAACACCTTACATTCTCCAGATCAGGGTTCAATTCGCATTTAATCTCATCGATCTGATCCAGAAGCTCATCCATGCCTTCTGTTGTGTTGTCGTCAACTTCCACCGGGATCAAAACGTCATCTGCTGCCGTCAGTGCATTTATGACAGATACATTGATATCCGGAGCATTATCGATCACGCAGAAATCATAGTTGTCTTTTACCTGCTGCAGGGCGTTCTTTAATCTGGTCTGCTGAGGTCTTACACGGTCCATCGTCACCTCCATGTTTGCTGTCAGAAGGTTCAGATTCGCAGTGATCACATCTAAATTCTCGTAATCTGTTTTCTGGACCAGGCTTGCCATATCCGGTTTCTTGTCAACCATTATCTTGTCTATTCCTGCTCCTTCCTGAGTACGTCGGTTCATCCCCCTCGAGCAGTCTCCCTGTTTGTCGTTATCTACAAGAAGGACTCTCTTGCCCTTTGTAGAAAGAATGTAAGCAATATTGATGCTTGAGGTGGTCTTTGCCACCCCTCCTTTTAAATTGATAATTGCAATTGTTCTCATAGTCGTTCCCCTTTTTTCTCTATTCTTTTCTTTCTCCACAGCTACATCCATCTCCGGGTACCAAGAATTTACTCATTGCATTTCCTGATCTGCAGTAATCTACATTCATTCCTTCTGCATGACTTTTGTAGATGCATTCTTCGCAAAGCACAATATTTTTGTACTTTTTCATAAGCTGATAAGCTGCTGTTTTTCCAAAATTGTTTATTTCGTTGTACTCATTCATCACCGCACAATGAAATCTCCCATGTTCGCAATGCTCTGCACAGTGTTCTTCCAGTTCTTCCTGGTCCTTGATCTGTTCCGGATATTTACAGAGGTGATCGCAGATATACTCTGAAAATTCATTCATGATAGATTCCATGACGTTTTCTTCTTTCTCTGTCTGCTCTTCGCATCCATTCTGGTTTTCCTTCAACTGGTTCGTCTTCAAATCTGATCTCTCCTTTCTCATCTTTGTAATATTTAAATCGCGTACCTGATCTAATAATGGTACCCAGATATTCCATTTGACGTGGGTCCTGTTCCGGATGCAGGCTCCAGCCTTTGCCCCATAGTTCTTCTGCATTCATCTTTTCTCTTTTCCATCTCCTCCTGCAGCCACCCGGAGTAACTGTGTTTCTCAGTCTTTCCGGTCAGATGGTGCGCATCAGGGAGGACGTGGACAGCCGCATATACCCGCTTCCATTCTTCCGCATTCCTGATGAGTTCTCCTTTGGTGTCTTTCCATCCGGATCCGGCCAGTTCTTCCAGCTTCGCAATTCGGCTACAAACATATACGTCTCTCGTATGTATACAGATTTCGCAAGGTACAGTCATGCGTTCAAGAGCTTCTGCAAGTGTAACCAAGACTGCCTGATGCCAAGTTCCTTCGAGATGTCCGAAACCTTCCTTGGTTCGTTCTTCGTTTCGTATCGATACCGAAAGGACATAAGAGCACTTTCTATCTGTGATTCCCTGATAGATACTGCTGGTTTCGATGTAAATATCTACTTTCACTTTCTCATCTCCTCTCAAATCTGTAATCGTTCGGTA
>ULNP01056920.1_pt1 | contig 17319 bp, 13 predicted proteins | sample 1951941 | NCBI WGS metagenome assembly ULNP01 (sample SAMEA4835579, study PRJEB28245) | human gut metagenome | biome: gut microbiome; material: fecal sample | place: Denmark | collected 2008
GAGAAGGAGAGCCCGAACCGGGCCAGCTGGGCGCCGAACTCCTGAATCTCCGCCTGGCTGGCGGTGCGCTGCTCATAGGCGCCGATCTCGTCCCGGTGGTCCGGCAGGGTGTCCAGCAGATCCCCGCTCTCCTCGCCGCCCCCGGCGGGCGCATGGAGAGAGATCACATTCCCGTGGCGGCGCTCGGTCCGGTAGTGGTCGATGAGCCGGTTCTTGATGGCCCGGGCCGCATAGGGGAGGAAGGCCCCCCGGTGCTTCTCATAGCTCAGGACCGCCTCGTAAAAGGCCAGCATGGCGATGCTCAGCTCGTCCTCGTGGCCGTCCTCCGGGGCGGCATGGATGAATTTTACCGTCTCGCTGCGGATGAACCCCATGTACTGCCCGATCAGGGCGTCCGCCGCCTCCGGGTCCGTCTTCGCCGCGTACACCTGTCCCACGATGCTGTGTTCCGTGCCTACCATACCCTATCCCTCCATCCCCCTCCAGCAGAAGAATACGGAGCCACCGCTGGATATTCGGGGTGACGCCCTGAAATTTTTCTCAGGGGCGCAGAAACCTATTGTGACAGTATAGCAGAGCGGGGACCGGCCTGCGCTCCGCTCCCTGTCAAATTTTTGTAAAATGTATGTAAAAATGGATGTTGGCGGGGGCCGCCGCCCCCTCGAGCTCCCCCGCCCTGTCTCAGCCGGATCTGATTCTGCGCAGGTTTTTCCACAAACTGAGCGCCGGACAGAAAGATCAATCTTCCCGTCCGGCGCTCAGTCCGTTCCAGTCCTCCCCAGGGGGAGTTCTCAAAATATATCTCCAGCGGCCTTCTCCGCAGGCCCGTGCCGGATTAAATAGCCTCTGCAAAGCCCTTGAAGCCCAGTCCCAGCACCTCCGTCGCCTCATTGACCATGACAAAGGCGTTGGGATCGCACTGGCCGATGATGCGCTTCAGCCGGACAAATTCCGACTTGCGCACCGTGCACAGCACCACATTGGTGGGGCCCCCGCTGTACGCCCCTCTGGCCGGGAGCACGGTGGTCGTGCGCTCCAGCTCCTGGATCACCCGCTGGGAGATCTCCTGGGGATACTGGGTGATAATGACCGCCTGGCTGCCCGCGTCGCTGCCGTAGAGGATCATGTCGATGACCTTGGTCTGCACGTAAACGCTGATCAGGCCAAACAGGCCGGCGTCTACGTCCTGAAAGACAAAAATGGACATCAGGAGGATGATCCCCTCAATGATCATCAGGGCGTGTCCAATGGAGTAGTGGGGAAATTTCTTCTGGAGCAGATACCCGGCGATATCGGTACCGCCGGTGGTGAAGCCGGCCTGAAAGATCAGGGCCATGCCGATGCCCACCACGATGCCGCCGTACACGCTGCTCAGCAGCCGGTCCCCGCCGTACATGGGACAGATGGGGGTGACCAAAAAGTCCAGGACCACGCTCACCAGCACCGTGGCAACCGCCGTGCGGACCGTGAACCGGTGGCTGAGGTAAAACCAGGCCAGCACCAGCAGAGGCAGGTTGATCAGCAGGGTCAGCGTACCGATGGGCAGGCTGGTCAGGTGATTGATCATCAGGGCGATGCCTACGGCTCCGCCGGGGGCAATCTGCGCCGGGACGATAAAATACTGGGTTCCAACACTGTACACAAATGCGCCCGCCAACAGCAGCAGCACATTTTTGACCGATTCTTGTTTCATGGCAGCTCTCCTAACCGGCGCAACCCTCCGGCGAGCCTCGCGCGCTATGCCATGTTTAAAAAATGTCAACATGTCCCAGCAGCGAATCTTTTCCCGTCATACTGCGTTGATTTCCCCTGCGATACGCAAAGTATCGCTGCGTAAATCCGCCTTGTCTGGCGAAAAAATCTTTGCTGTCGAGCACATTTTCAATTTTTAAACAAGGTCTAGGAGCTCCGGCGGCCTCCGGACCGCAGGCCGTACCCCTGAATCCTCCGGCAGAGCGTCTGTCTCGGGATTTCCAGGAGCTGGGCGGCCCGGGAGACGTTCCCGTCCGCGGCCTCCAGCGCCCTTTGGATCAGCCCGCGCTCATATTCCCGCACCGCCTGGCGCAGGGGGCGCAGGGGAGGCGGGGACTCCGGCCGCGCCCCCTCCTCCGCCAGGGGGAGGGGCGGCTGGGCGCCGGACGCGGGAAGCTCCTCCAGATCCTCCAGGCCCAGCACCTGGGAGGAGGGCGCCACCCGGCTCATGGCCGATACGATCCGGTGCTCCAGCTCCCGCACGTTTCCGAGCCAGTCGTATGCCTCCATCCACTCCGCCAGCTCCCTGGAGATATACCGAATGTGCTTGTGGAAGGTTGCGTTATGCTTATTGACATATAGATTGATGAAGGGACGAATATCCGCCCTGCGCTCCCGCAGGGGCGGAATGCGGATGGACATCATGCTCAGGCGGTAGTAGATGTCCTGGCGCAGCTGGCCGCTGCGCACGGCCTGAAGGGGGTCCACATTGATGGCGGCGATGACCTTCACGTCCACACTTTTGGTCCTCTGCCCGCCCAGACTGCGGAAGCGCCCGTCCTGAAGAACCCGGAGCAGCTTGGACTGAAGCTGGACCGGCATGGAGTTGATCTCATCCAAAAAGAGGGTCCCGCCGTCCGCCAGCTCAAAGAGCCCCTTGTTCTCTGCCGCGCCGGTGAACGCCCCCTTGGCCGTGCCGAAGAGGATGCTCTCCAGCAGGGATTCCGGCAGGGCGGCGCAGTTCTGGGCAATGAACGGCTTGGAGCTGCGGCGGCTGGCGTTGTGAATGGCCTGCGCCACCACTTCCTTTCCGGTGCCGGTCTCCCCGTAAATCATGACCGGAAGGTCGCAGGACGCCACCACCGGGATATAATCCCGCACCCGCTTCATGGCCGCGTCCTCCGCAATCAGGTCGTCCTGCGTGAATACGGCGGTGTCCCGCAGGGCCATCTTCCTGGTGTCCCCGTGAAAATAGCCGGAGACGTCCACCTGGAGCAGCCCCTCCGGGGCCTCCGGGCAGCCGCCCGGTTCCTGGGTGGACAGGTCGATGGCCCCCACAATCCGCCCCCCGCATTTGATGGGGATGGACAGAGAGGTGATGGTGATTCCGCCCTGCCCCTGGGCCTTTAAAAACTGGTTCTCCACATAGGCCGGGGCGCCGCACTCCATCGCCTTGATGGTGGTGCTGGTCTGAGGGGTCAGATTCTCGTAGACGTCCAGAAAATTCTTCCCCACCAGTTCCTCTGAGCCCTGGTTCTGGCCCAGCTTGTTGTTGAACTTGGCGGTGAACAGAATCTCCCCCTCCAGATTGATGATGGTGATTCCGTCAATGTAGCCCTTCCCGTGAAACAGCTCCTGCAAAAACTTCATTGCCGCACGCCGCCTTTCTGATGGACCTGTTTTTTCCTATCATATCAGACGGGACGGGGAATCACAAGATCACTTCAGCTCCCCCTCCGCCGGGCGGTTCAGGGGCAGCTTGATCCACCACCACTTGAAGATCCGGTTGACGACGATGCAGGCCACGAAAATCACCAGGTACAGCCCGATGAACTGCCAGTGCTGCCCGTGGAGCAGCATGCTGGGGGCCATGGACCAGGCGAACATCTCGAAGGGGGTGGTGAGGGGGCCGGTCAGGGCCGTGTCGTTGAGGGTCTTGGACTTGTTCTCCGGGTCCACAATGCGCAGCAGGATAAAGCCGATGGCAAACACGCCGGTGGAGTAGCCCCACACAAAGAGGGAGCGCTCAAACCAGCTTCCCTTGTTCATGGCCGGGCCGAAGTACATGAGGGTGAGCACCACCAGCACCATGCCGAACACCAGCAGCATCAGCAGGGGGACGGCGTACTCCACAATCACGGAGATCTTGATGGAGGCGATGCCGAAAAACACCAGGTAGTCGGTGGCTGTGCCGGAAATACGGCTGATCACCGTATTGTCGATATAATGCCCCACTCCTGTCTTTTGAAAACACAGGAACATGACGATGGCGATGAGAAAGGCCAGCAGATAGCTGGGCAGATCCAGCCCCGTGGCGTTTTTGATCCAGCCGTTGGCCAAAAATCCGGCGCCGGAGGCCACCAGCAGCAGGGCCAGATGCCAGGCCAGGGGGTCCAGCACGATGGAGGACACCGTCTCCTTTCCCATGGAGCCCCGTTTATCCTCCTCCCGAATCAGGCCGGTTTTCAAATCGCCCGAAATATACTGAAAGCTCTTGATATATTTGGTCCAGCCCAGTTTGGTGCCGATCTTGATGAAGAACAGCCCGCCGAAGATCCCCGAGAGGATTCCCACCGTGGCACAGGTCATGCCGATGTCGGTGGCGTCGGTGAAGCCCAGCTCCGCCATTCTAGAGCCCACCGCGGCGGCGGTGCCGTGGCCGCCGGAGAAGCCGGAGGCCAGCAGGAAGCCGAAGCCGTAGTTGATCTCCGGGAACAGCTGGGAGATCACCAGCACCCCGAACAGGGGGGCGAAGGCGAACTGGATCGCCTGGGCCAGCACTTTGTAGGAGAAGTAGGAGCCCACCCGCTCCACCTCCGACTTGAACTCCTTCTTGGAAAAGGAGAAGCCGTTCATGCCCACGGCGGCAAAGATCAGGATGATCAGCGCGCCGGGGTAGTCCCCGATGGACCCGGAGAAGGGCAGGATGTTCAGTCCCTGGCTGCCCAGGGCCAGGGCAATAAAGCCGGCAATCATGCTGGCGGGGATAAAGAATTTCTGAACCAGGCCCACCTTGGCCCGGATCAGCTGTCCTACCATAATAAAGAGTGAGGCAATGGCAAAGTCGAGCAGAAAATCATTGACAGTCACTTCAGTTCCTCCTTCGTTTGGCCTGTCTCCCCTCCGGCGGAGATGCCGCCGGAGGGGACGCAGATCAGAGCTGGATCAAGTTGCTGGATTTGGTGCCGGTGGCGGCGGGAGCCAGGTCCAGCTTCTCTCCGGCGATTCCCAGAATATCCTCCGGACGAATCCAGGGCCGGTTCTGGATGGCGCTGGTCTCCTCATGGGTCAGATAGCCCTGGTAGGCGGTGAGGCTGCGGCGGAGGAAGCCGTCCTTGGCACAGGCGGCGGCCACCCCGTTGTTGAGGATGGAGCGGAAATGGGGCAGCATGGAGGCCGCGTAGGCGATGGAGGTGGACTGGGCGATGGCGCCGGGGATGTTGCTGACGCAGTAGTGGACCACGCCCTCCTCGATGTAGCGGGGATCGTCATGGGTGGTCTCATGGAAGGTCTCAATGGCCCCCACGTCGTTGCTGATGTCCACAATGACGGAGCCCTTCTCCATGGAGCGGACCATCTCCCGGTCGATCATAAACTCGGTGGCGTTCTTGGGCCAGCGCACGCAGTTATAGACCACGTCGATCTCCGGCAGCAGCTTTTTCAGGTTGTAGCGGTTGGAGATCTGGGTGTTGACCTCCTCGTTGAACTGCTTGCCGATGTCCCGCAGCGTGCCGATGTTGATATCCATGACCGTCACCCAGGCCCCCAGGGCGTGGAGCACAGACACACAGGCCCGGCCCACGGTGCCGCCGCCGATGACCAGGGCTTTGACGCCGGGGGCTCCGCCCAGGCCGTTGACAAATTTTCCCTTCCCCCCGTGGATGGACAGCAGGGAGTCCAGACCCATCAGCGCCCCCAGCTTGCCGGCCGCCTCACAGTTGGGGGAACCGTACCGGTGGGCGTCCTCGGCGGTAAACGCGATGCATTTGCTGTCCAGCAGCGCCTGCACCTCCTGGGGGTGGGCGGCGGGGTGGATGCAGGTGAGCACAATCTGATTTTCCCGCAGCAGGGGGAATTCACAGGGCTCCAGCTCCTTCACCTTGGTGACAAAGTCGCAGGTCCCATAGATCTCCTCCATGGTGTCCACCAGCTTGGCGCCCTCCTGGGCGTACTGCTCGTCCGCGAAGCCGGCGCCCGCGCCCGCGCCCCGCTGCACATAGACCTCATGGCCGTCGCGCACAATGGCCTCCACTTCCGCGGGAGTTACGATGGTGCGGTACTCGCCGGGCTTAATATCCTTCAACAGTCCAAATTTCATAGAGAATCCCTCCATTTTTCTTCACCGCAGCCGGACATGGGCCGGTCTTCCCATGTGGCTCGCTTTGGTGTTCTGCTTCCCATAGAGTGCAAATTTCGTGCCAACTTCAAAACCGCTATTTTCCTCCATCCAGAGGCAGCCTGGCTTTGTAAAAACAACAAAATTCTCCCAAGCGGCAGAAAGGCGCCCATAATCGAGCTTTATAAAAGCCCGATTATGGGCATATGCTCAATTTTGGTCATTTGAGGCAGACGTCGCCCCCGGAGTCCTGCAGGGCCCAGACCTCCCATCCCCCCTGTTTCATCCGGGCAGGCAAATCGTTTGGCCCGCCGCAGAGGGCAGCCAAACGATTTGCCGCGGTCAACGCCCGCACTTTCTTTTTTTGTTTCCCGGGACATTCCCCGCCTATTCAGCGCCTCTGTGCGGTCCCCGCTGTCCCCGGCGATCCGCCGGGCACTCCGGCCGGGGGTACTGCCCTGAAATCAGAAGCACCCTATGTCAAACAATCGCTTTTCGATTTTACCATAACTTCCGCAAAAATACAAATCCCAATCCAGGAGGCAGCCTCACAGCAGCTTTCTTCCACGGCCTTCTGACTCAGGATTTGCGGAACAGTAACCAATGGGACAGCTCTTCTTGGATTCTTCCCGTGAAAGAGGGCAACTACCTGAAAATTGTGCGCATGCTACTATGTCCCGTTTCTCTGCTCTGAGGCAGTTCTTGGTGCAGCTTCCAGAATGTCTCCAATTCTTGATGCCTGCCATATGCCAAATTCTATTTGTCGGCAGACAGCGTGTATATAGCGCATTCACAAAAGGAATATCATTATTTATTATTTCCATTTCCCTTAAAAAAAGGACTATGATATCCTGAAATGGAAGGAATCGGAACCAGCCGGGCAGATCCGCCGAAAAACGCAGAGAGGACAAGGAGGAATTGAAGATGGGAAAATCTATTACGCAAAAAATTCTGGAATCGCACCTGGTAAAAGGCCGCTTAATTCCGGGAGAAGAGATTTTCATCAAAGTAGATCAAACCCTTACCCACGATATCAACGCCGTGATGACCTATCTGGCTTTTGAGGCTATTGGGCTTGACCGGGTACGCACCGAGTGCAGTGTCAGCTATCTGGATCACAATCTGCTGTATGTAAACAGCATGACTCCGGACGACCACGTCTACCTCCAGTCTGTGGCGCGGAAGTATGGTGTCTATCTGTCTTGGCCTGGAAATGGCATATGTCACACGGTTCATATGGCACGGTTCGGTGTGCCGGGTAAAATCAGCATGGGGGGTGACAGCCATACCCCCCATGGCGGCGCGATTGGAATGCTGTGCATCGGCGTAGGCGGCATGGATGTAGCCACCGCCATGACAGGGATTCCAATGCGGTTGAAAATGCCTCAGATCGTCAAAGTCCACCTCACCGGTCAGTTGAAACCAGGAGTCAACGCAAAGGAAGTCGTACTGGAGATGCTCCGGCGGGAAACCGTCAAGGGAGGACTTGGCAAAATCTATGAGTATACAGGCCCCGGTGCCGCCTCTCTGGAAGTACCTCAGCGGGCCACAATCGCTAATATGGGCGCAGAAATGGGCGCTACCACCTCCATTTTCCCCGCCGACGAACAGGTCCGGAAATTTTTAGAGGCCCAGGGTCGGGGCAACGTCTATCAAGAGCTACTGCCTGACGAGAACGCAGAGTACGACCAAGTCATTGAGCTGGACATGAGCCAATTGGAGCCCATGATGGCCTGTCCCCATCTGCCCGACCATGTACTGCCTTTGACCCAGGTGCCGAAAAAGAACGTTCAGCAAGTCTTTATCGGCTCCTGTACCAACGCCAGTTACGCCGATATCGCTAAGGCGGCCGCTGTATTCCATGGGCATCATGTGAATGATGGAGTCTCCTGTACCTGTGCCATTGCCTCCCGTCAAACCTATAAGGAACTGTTGCGGGACGGATATATCGACATACTGGTAGACGCCGGGGTACGCCTGCTGGAGATTGCCTGCGGCCCCTGCTGTGCCATTGGACAGACGCCGCCCACTAATGGCGTGGCAGTGAGAACATCAAACCGCAACTTTAAGGGACGAGCCGGAGAACCGACAGCGGAAATCTATTTGGTCTCCCCGGAAAGCGCTGCGGCCACTGCCATTAAAGGGACCTTTGCCACGGCAGAGATGGTCATGGGCGAGGATGTTGCACAGCTAGCGCATATCACTGAGCCGGAACACTATATCGTGGATGACTCTATGATCCTGCCTCCTCTCTCCTCAGAGGAGGCGGAGCGGGTGGAGGTGCTTCGGGGGCCGAACATCAAGTTCCTTCCAGTCCCGGACGTTCCTGAGCGCCATTTGACGGCCGCAGTCAGTCTGAAGACCCGAGACAACGTCTCCACCGACGATATTACCCCCGCCAGCGCAGAGTTCTCCTCCATGCGCTCTAACATCCCGCTGATGAGCCAATATTGTTACGCCAGATATGACCCTACCTTTTCCGCTCGGGCCCGGGAAATGGGGATCAGCGTAATTATCGGCGGAGAAAATTATGGTCAAGGCTCTTCCCGGGAACATGCGGCCATCAATCCTATGTACTTAGGCGTCAAGTGTGTGATCGCTAAGAGCATCGCCCGTATTCACAAGGGTAATCTGGTAAATCACGGTGTGATTCCTATGCTGTTCGACGATCCAGCCGCCTATGACAGCATAGACCAGATGGACGTGCTGGAGTTTGTTGATTTGATGGGACAACTGCCCCGCCGCCGGGTAACAGTGAAAAATGTAACAAAACACTTTGAGTTTGACGCTGTACTGGATTTGACAGATAATGAACTGGAGGTTGTAATGGCCGGAGGCCAGCTTCGCTATCTGAAAAATCAGTTGGCCGCCAGTGGGGTATAATCGGACATACTGCTGCAAATTCATCCCTGCTGCGTTATGATGAAAGTATCAACATACTCATAGAAGCGGATTGAGGAGGAGCGCCTGATGAAAGATTCTGACTGGCTGATTTTATCTGAGCTGTATAAAAACCCCAATATGACTAAAGTAGCTGATTTGCTCCATATTACGCAGCCATCCATGACAAAGCGGTTACAGCATATCGAGGAAGAGTTTGACGTCGCTATTGTCAATCGAACCTCTAGAGGACTAATCTTCACTCCGGAGGGAGAGTATTTGGGCCGCCAAGCGGACATCTATCTCCATTTTTTGAATGAAACTCACCGGGAATTAGCCCGAATGAAAAACATGGGAGACAGTGTGATCTACATTGGTTCTTCCTACACATACAGCAAATATGATCTGGGAGAGCTGATGCTTCGCTATCGGAGGCAGCATCCAGAGGTCCATTTCAATGTGATCACCGAGAGCAGCGACAGCCTGTTCCGCCGGATGCTGGATGGAACCATCCATATGGCCTTTATTCGCGGGGACTATGACAGTTCTCTGAACAAAGTTCTAGTAAGTCGGAACAACGCCTATGTGGTGACAAAGGAGCCCATCATTCTCTCAGACCTGAAATCAATGACACGCATTGGATACAGTACGAATCATCAAACTCAGAAGCAGCTGGATGACTGGTACACCGAGCAATTTGAGGAACCCGCTCCTGCCAACATGAGCGTCGGGTACATTGATGTGGCATGGCAGCTGGTGGAACGTGGCGCAGGCTATGTATGCTGCTTTGTCCCGGAGCAGTACGAGGGACAAAAGCGTCTCTTCCTCACACCCATGTGTCACCGAGATGGCACACCGGTAAGTCGGAACACATGGTTTTTCTATCCAAAGAGCAAACGGCTCCCCGAAGCGCAGGCGGATTTTATTCGCTTTGTGGCACAGGACCTTAAAGAAAAGAGAGAGTCTGATGGAACTCAGGAGGTAATCGTATGACATTCCCCAGACTGCGGTGGACCTGCTGATCCAGGAACACGCCAAGCACCCGGACAGTTCCTACATGTTCCCATCACCCCTCACCGGAGAGATGTACCACCCGGACTCAGTGGTGAACCTCCACAAGAAGATCCTGAAGGACGCCGGACTGGAACACCTCAGATTCCATGACCTCCGCCATACTTTCGCTACCACGGCGCTGCAGAACGGTGTGGATGTGAAAACAGTGTCCTCCATGCAGGGCCACTTCGACGCCGGGTCCACTCTGCGGACCTACACCCACGCCACTCGCCAGAAGCAGGACGAAGCTGCTGCCGCTATGGGCAGCTTCATGGAGCAGGTTCGATAAAGGCAGAAAGAAAATACGCCGGACAGGAAGCCCTTCTTCCTGTCCGGCACTCTTGTGTCCATTGTTTCCGTTATCTCATTTCCGCATGTGGGTCACGGTGTGGGTCAGAAATTTTTAGCCACCCCACAAAGCAACTTTTTGCAACAAAAAATCCCCAAAAACCGAAGTTTTGGGGATTTTGGGAGCTGCTACCCAGATTCGAACTGGGGACCTCATCCTTACCAACTTATTGGATAGATGAGGTTTACTGCTTTTCGGGCCTTTTATACCCTTTGCTATCCGAAGTAACATCCTTTCCGGCACTCTTTTGTCCATTGGTTCCGTTGATTCATTTCCCCGTGTGGGTCACGGTGTGGGTCAACAGTAATAATCGGTCTTGGTCATGAAACGATATCTCGAAAAAACAACCACCACGCTCCAAATCGCAAGAGAAAATCCGTCATCGTATAGCCCCACTTTTTTATCTGTAGAGTACCATTCAAAGGGAATTATCAACTCAGCCACTCCAGCACAATCTGCCACTATTTTTTCAAAAAATCTGCGGATGGCTTTAATACAGTGTTGATAAAGAAACAAGCGACCATTTTTCAGCACGGACCTTTTGATATGTTATAGGCCAGCTTGTATAACAGGAACGTGAGGAAAGGTCGTTTGTTACGGTAGCTATCAAAGCCTGGGTTCTAACAGAAAAACGCTTAGGTTCAATTTTCAGAAGACTCAGATTGGCTGTACTTGCAAATCAATTCGTCGGCCAGGCTACAAGCAAAGTTGATGGCCCGGGTACAGGTGGTCCGGTAGAGGTCCTGCTCCTGGATCTTCTCCAAATCCACCGGCTCGCAGTTGCGCAGCCCACCCAACATCCCCTGGCAGTCCAGGCTGCCGAACTTCTGGATAAAGTGCTGGTTAAACTCCTGACGGATTTCCTTAGCGCGGTTGAGGCGGCCCACATCACCCAACTGGTCGTTGGCAAATTTATAGCCTAGGGCCATATAAGCACCGGTGACGCAGCCGCAGGTGGCAGATCGTCCCATACCACCGCCGATCAGGGCCGCAATGCGGCGGGCCTGAGCTGTGTCAAAGCCAATCTCTGGAGCCAGCGTACCAAATACATACATGGCGCAGTTGATCCCGTGGTCAAATCCGTACGTCAATTCGTCCGCAGGGATATATTCTTTCATGCTCTCCATGGTTTTCCTCTTCTTTCTGTTTAGACTGCGGGGCCGCCTGAGGGCAGGTCAGATAGGAGGCTCTGGGCGATGGCTGTGGCACTGCGCACTGCCTTCAGGCAGGGACGTGTCTGGTAGTACTCCTCTGTACGGACAGCAGGTTCCTCTAGGTCTTCTCCCTTTTTCAAGTGAAGCAGGTCCCGGCATAGCAGATAGCCGTTTTCGGTCTCGAACTGGTGAACGGCTTGCTGTGTCAGGGCGTAGAGGGCCCTCTTTTCGCCAACGGCGTCGGCGTCGGAGTAGCCCCGGGCCAGCCCCAGCGCCATAAGCATTCCACTTACCGCGCCGCACACCTCCCGCAGCTTACCCAGCCCTGCGCCGAAGGCACTGGCCAGCCGCATGGCTTCCTGGCTGTCTAGCCCCAGATCCTGGGAAAAAGCGCCGAAAACCGCCTGCGCACAGTTATAGCCTTGGCGGAACAGTTCCTCCGCTCGGTCTGCTTGATTCATCTTATCTGCCCCCTTTTCCCGCCCCGGCAGCTGCCGAGGGAAATATTACATATCGCTGTCGCTCATCTTTCGCCTGTACGCATGAAGTCGACCATTGCCTGGGCGCTCATGTTCTCCAGCCCCAAGTCGGACAGTGTGTATCCCTGCTCATAATAGTTGGCCTTCATCATCACATTGCTCATGTTCGTCATAGCGTGGAGAATGGGGGTATCTACATGGAGCACCTTTGCAAAATTGATGGCGGTGACGCACCCAACAGGGACGTCCTCCGTAATGTAGCGGGAGTTCAGCTCAAACCGGGTGCCCTTTGGAGCGGGCAGCCATGTATTGAGATCCAGGGGTTTGTCAAATGGATAGCGGAAGTCGGGGCCATAAAAGAACTGACCGATCAGTCCCATGCGGGAGGTGGTCAGCGCGTCCTTTTCCACTGGACAAATTCCCACGCCGTAGGCACGGGTGATCTTTACCAGATCCTCATAATAGGCGTACTGCACCTCTCCCACCGCAGGAGAGCAGCCAAAGGCATAGATGTCGTAGTAGATATCGTGGCCACCCAAGTGGGGAATTACGCCCCAGTTTTCAATGGTGCCGGCATTCATGACCACAGCAGGGATGTGGAGCAGCGGGTTAACGTTGGAAATGCTGATGTCAAGAGCGGTATCGCCATGGACGAGCTGCGTGGCGTCCAGGGCGGGAATCTCCTTGACAATGCGCAGATAGTCCTCATAGTCGCTGGAGGGAAGGGTGTCCACGCGGATCTCGTTCTCTCGGTAGGTGATATTTACCACATCGGTCTCGGTCTCCATGTTGTTGAAGTCTACTAGGCGGGCGCCGTATACCAGCGAGTCATAGCCGGCAATGATCACTTTGGTGGTGATGCCCTTGTCCCGCATAATGCGCCGGAGGATCAGGCTACCAAAGTTGTCCGGAAAGATGCTGACCGTCTGACCGTTCTCCAGCAAAGGGGCCAGTTCTTGGAACACCTCCTCAAAGCCCTGGGCCTGGACAGAGATCAAAATGTGGTTGGCACCGCGGACGGCCTCTGCCATATCATATGTGACCATGTCCAACACGGCGGTACCGCTACGCTTGAACTGCTCATAGTTCATCTCCAGTCCTTCCAATCGGATACGCCGACTGTTCAGGATGCCTTTGACCTTGTTGTTGTACCGGGTAAACTCATACATTCTAACTTCGGCGCCACCAAGCTTGCAGTCAGCAGCCAGCGCGTGGGCGCCGTTGCCCGCACCGATTACAGTGATAATAGACATAAAGAATAACCCCCTTTTATGCAGATGGGCCGTGGCGGAGCCAGGCCTGTGGATGGATGTGAAAGGACGACACGCCCCGATCCCCGTTTCGGAGATCAGGCGGCGCGGGCCGTCTTGCGGTCCTGGCTCCAGAGCATGAAGAAACGCACGATAGTGATGGCGCCGCTGATGGCCCCGGCGTAGCCAAAATAGGTCATGATGTAGTTGATGAGCGTCTCGTAGGGGACAAATAGGGTAATAAAGTACACGGCCACACCGCAGATCACGATAAACAGTCGATAGGGCACGGACTTCTCATCGGACCAGATAGTGGAGGCACAGGTCCACAGGATGGGGCACATAGTGGAGTAGATGGACAGCATAATTACGATGGAGAATACGATAGCCATGCCGGACACGAACTGGTTGGCCAGCACTAGATTTGGGATGGCGGCGGTAGCACACTCTTCGATCATACCGATGTAGTTCAGGGCCAGGATAATACAACAGCCGGTGTACAAGACAGTGCCTGCCGTAAAGATGCGTTTAGTGTCCTGATAGCGGAAGTCACGCAGGTCGTGACCCAGGTGTGCCACATAGGCCATAGGCAGCAAGATACAGGTGCCAGTATAGGAGATACCGGACAGCAGGATGCTATGACCAGCACGGTTAACCTCCACTGCACCGCTTTGCATCAGGGCCACTCCCTCGGCCAGGTGGGGAAAGGTGCGGAATGCGGATACAATGCCCAAGATCAGTGAGAAGCCTACCACCACAGGGCCGATCTTGCCGATGATGTCCACCATCTTTCGCAGGCCCAGCAGAGCGGTGCCCACGGAGATGACTACAGCGATGGCACTGCCGGCTGCGACAGGGAGACCAAACTGTTGATTAAGGGTGTTTCCGAAGCCGGAGATCATGAAGAAGTAACAGCCCAGGTTATATGCCCAAACAAAGAAGCTCAGCAGCTTTCCGATATATTTTCCCCCAATCACTTCGTAAAGCTCATTGACGTTACTGGCCTCGCGGGTGCGGCCGATATAGCCGACACTGATGTAGGTCATGGTGAGAAACACGATGAAGATGATTCCAATTTCAAAGACGCCGGCAATAGAGCCCCAGTTGGAGAAGTACTGCATGATCTCCTGCCCACTAGCAAAGCCCGCACCAATTAGATACGCTAGAATAGCGCCTGTGGTGTTGACAGCCAATGCGACGCCCATTTTCTTGCTGTTTTCCATGTCGTATCGCCTCCTACTTGATTGATCCAGGTCTTTTTGAGGGAAAGAACCTACTTACGCGGCGTGTAAGAAAGAAACGCATTGGTCGTTCTTGATGTCAAACTAACGTCCGTTATAGAGCACAACCAGAGTATACGGTATCCTTCGGCATTTGTCAATCTATATTTTTTGACTTGATTGTATAGGCGGATTATAGTAAAATATGACAAATACTAGGCACGGTTATCGGTATAGCTGGGAGCAAGACCGGACCATCTGCTACACAGAGGAAGAAGAAAGCGAAGTGATAATATGGAAGATTTTACTGGCCTGGGGGACAATCTAAAACGGCTAAGGAACCAGATGGACCTGAGTCTCAGTGAAGTATCCCGGCTCACTGGCGTCAGCAAGACTATGCTCAGCCAGATTGAACGAAACGAGTCCACACCTACCATTTCCACAGTGTGGAAGATCGCCAACGGCCTGAAGGTGAAGTTTGACACCCTGCTGGATACCAGTGGCTCCAGCATGAGTGAAATCCGCTCTATTGGGGACATTGTCCCCCTGCGGGACAAATCCCACCTAGCGGAAATTTATTTGATGATTCCTTTCTCCCCGGTGATTGGTTATGAGTTTTTCTACTGCATCTTCCGCCCGGGATGTAACTATATTTCCGATGGTCACCGAAACAGCCAGTCAGAGCTGATTTTTGTGTTCCAAGGGGAACTGGAAGTTCAGATAGGAGCCGACTCCTACCGGGTCCCGGAGGGCAGCACTCTCTCGATCCAGGCGGACATGCCCCACCGTTACATCAACAACGGCGATATGACCGTAAAATCCTGTTCCCTAGTCAGCTACAGCTGATATGATCGTAGATTTCCATCAACAAATTGTAATTGTACACAAAAGTTCCTTCCCTCTTTTTTGCACTTCTCACGAATATAACAGTTAAGAGCATTTTCTTATTGACTGTTTTGACGGAAAGTGTTAGATTGTATGCGAGGGAAGGAACGCCTTATTTTTTTTCATCGAACGTCCGTTATAACGAACAAAAGGAACACATAGCGAATCTAATAACTAGAGTACCGTTATCTATTATCCGCGCAGCATGTACATGTATTTGGTGCATATCAGGCCGACCCGTTGCACATCCACGCACCAACCTTCACACAAGTAGCCAGATCAAATTTTATTCAGAAAGGGAGACATCACAATGGAAAAGAGTATTTATCTCCAACTGTTGGAAAAGGAACTCATCCCAGCCTGCGGTTGTACGGAACCCATGGCTTTCGCTTTAGCGGCGGCCCTGGCCCGCAAATATGCCCCTGGCGAGATCAAAGAGATCCATTTGAAGGGTTCTGGCCTGATGGTTACCGGCGTCCAGGCAGTTCTGATCCCCAACTCGCACGGCCGTCATGGCGGCTTCATCTCCACGGCCATGGGTGTGGTAGCCGGCAACCCGGATGACGACATGGAGGTACTGACTAAGATTACGGATGCGGATTTGGAGGAAGCCGAAAAGCTGGTCAAGCGGTTGCTGGATACTGGCACCTTCACACAAGATCTGGAGGTAAACGTACCTTCCATCTACTTGTCCACCAATATCGTTACCGACCAGCACAATGCCACTGTGGTTCTGCAGAATGAGCACAACGGCATTTGCTATATTGAGGCAGACGGAAAGGTCATTTTGGATACCCGTGATATCAATCCGGTCACTGAGGCACTGGAGAAGAACCATGTAGACAAGTCTATCCTCACCATCCCCAAGATTGTGGAATTCTGCGACACTGTGGAGCTGGATCAGCTGGACCACATCCGCTACGCTATGAAGCTGACTAAGGACATCTGCCAAGACGGCTTGGACAATCCGTTGGGCATGCAGTGCGGTCGCGTCCTGATGCAGAACATGGACAAGGGCTTGGTGGCCAAGGACGAGTTCAACTATACCTTGGCCTGGACTATCGCCGGCCTGGATGCCCGTATGGGCGGCACCAGCTTCACCGCCATGAGCAATACTGGCAGCGGAAACCAGGGTATCATCTGTACGATGGCTCCCATGGCAGCCGGCGAATGGCGAAAGGAATCCGAGGAGAAAATCATTCGGGCCGTCACGCTGGCCAATCTGATGAATATCTACCTGGACTACCGCTCCAACGAATACGCCCACCTGTCACCTGAGTGTTACTGCGGCGGCGTGGCCCCTGCAGCCGCCGCTTGCGGTGTGGCCTATCTGCGCGGTGACAACGCGGATGTTCTCAATGACATCGTCCGCACCAGTCTGGGCAACCAAGCTGGCATCATCTGCGACGGAGCCAAGCCCAGCTGCGCGTTCCGCGCCTACACCGGCCTCTTTGCCACTCTGCACGCTATGCTGCTGGCCGAGCAGGGCATTGCCACCGGTTCTACTGAGGGTATCGTCCACGATTCCGCTGACGTGACCATCGACAATATCTACCGACTGCAGAAGGAGACTATGAGCCACACCGACGAGTTCGTGTGGAAGATCAAGCAGGAGCAGAAGACCATCTGCTGACCGCACCTCCTTCCGGCTAACAGGGATTAGGTTTATTGAGTAGGTTACCCTTATTTCTTCAACATCGCCCTTGGGAGTGTTTGCTCCTGGAGGTGGTACGCGATAAAATGCTAGCACCAGATGGCTTCCGAAATATGAGTGATATTATCTCAAAAAAGAAGCGGGGGGCGTACCAGTTCAAAGGAAAGCACCCTCTTGAGACAATTTGGTCTGCCTACCTTAGGATGTAACCTAGACCTAGTACTTCTGTAAAATGGCAAGGCACTATGTCTGGGGCAAACATTAAATCTATTGGAAATTTTCATCGGTGTTTCACACATTTTGCCTCATACATTCATTTTCCATTACTAGGCCTTGTTTGAAAATTGGAAATGTGCTCAACGGCGAG